>Ga0163152_10006676_pt1 | contig 12928 bp, 11 predicted proteins | sample OliLakLV19MP8IB2_FD_148635 | JGI IMG/M metagenome (GOLD analysis project Ga0163152, IMG submission 148635) | Freshwater microbial mat bacterial communities from Lake Vanda, McMurdo Dry Valleys, Antarctica - Oligotrophic Lake LV.19.MP8.IB-2 | ecosystem: Environmental > Aquatic > Freshwater >... | reverse complement strand
CAGTTGCTCCCAGGGGCGGATGGCGCGGCCTCGCTCTTGCTTAAGCCCCTTTGTGGGGTTTGCCCCAAACGCTTTTCCCTTCGAACACGCACCGCGATCTCTTCCGCGCGAGGACACTTCCATGACGCATAATTCCGCCGAAAGCTCCCAAGTCGCAGTTCACCTGCCGCTTCGCACGCACGACGAGATTGCGCACATGCATGCGCTCCAGCACGACGACATCGCTGCGCTGTTCGAAACCTTTGTGTCGCTCGACCCTCAAGCCACGGTCACTCGCCGTATCGTGGCGGAAGAAATCCTGTCCGCACTGGATGAACACTTGCGTCTTGAAGGACGGCTCCTCTCGCCGCGTGCCCGCCGGGCGCCTGCCGTTTCCAGCGTGATGAGCGAGCGATTGGCACGCGAACAAAATGGGCTCATGCGGACCATGGTTCGTCGCGTGGGCCGTGATTCCCGTGAGGGTCGTAGTGTGGATGGAAAGATCCTGATGCTCAACACGCTCTTCCGCGAAGGACGCTCTGCTCGGCGCTGGGGCAGTGCACATCAGATTTCCGGCGGGATTTCCTGACTGTTCTTTCATACGATGAATGTAAAACACTTCATCTTACCCACGGATTTCCAAACCTGAGTCGGGCTGTCGCCAGACATTCCTGTCTCTCTGTCACCAAAGACTTGGCATATAGATTGCTAAGGCGATGCGAACGCCCGGGACCCCGCGAGGTTTCCCCAGTGCCTCTAGGAGAACGCCATGGAACACATGACCACAGCTTCCACCAACTCATTCGATTCCACGCCGCCTGCATTTGATTCGGGCCGCGCCACGAGTGGTGCCGATCTGGGTCATGGCGGGTCTGAGCGAGAGGTGTCTGGCAAGCCGCGCATGCGAACCGACGCGTTTGAATTTTTGCGCGGACAGTACGCTGAGCTCAAAGTCATTTTTGAAGAATTTTCGCACACGGGCAGTGGCTGCGTGCGCACGCGCCGGCTCCTCCTCGAAGATCTCGGCGAAAAACTCGAAAACCATATGCGTCTCAAAGAAAAACTTCTGGTGCCACTGCACCGCAAGGTTAGCGACGCCAATGCCCTGCAAAGCATCGAGGAGATGGCACTCATCCGCGCACTCCTGCGCCGCATCACGCGTCTCGACGTGACCGACAAGAGCCTTGCACCCAAGGTGCGCTTGCTTGAACACCTTGTGATGCACCACATCGGCTCTGAGGATGGTCGTTACCTGCCAAGCATCCGCGAAAAACACCCGTTCGAGAACTTCGAGCGTCTGGGTCTGCGCATGCAGGAAGAGTATCGCAAGCTGCAAGGCCTGCACGAACGCCGCTTGCGTCTGCGTGAGCACCGCCGCTGGCTTGCCGCTCGGCAGACCACCGCACGCCAGCTGTTCGGTCGCAGCCTTCCGCTGCGGGATGATCTGGCCACCGTGACGTTCTGATCGGTTTTTTCGCCCCGCTTCTCGCTTTCCGCTTTGCCATGATACGACGGAGATCCACTCGCCACGGGAGGATCTCTTTTTCATGCGCATCACTCGCGTCTACACGCGCACGGGCGACAAGGGCACCACCGGACTTGCCGATGGATCGCGCGTTGCCAAAACCTCTTTACGCCTTGAAAGCTATGGGACCGTTGATGAACTCAATGCGGTTCTCGGCCTGTGCCGCACCCACGCGGAATCCCTGGTGTCGGTAAGTGCGGACCGATCGACGTCGTTTGATGCGTGGTTGGAGGCCATTCAAAATGATCTCTTCAACCTCGGCGCGGACCTGGCCACGCCGCTTGCCGGGCGCTGGCAGAATATGCTCCTGGTGGATGAAAAAGACGTCAAGGCACTTGAGACAATCATCGACGGCTGCCAGCGCGAGCTTCCGCCCCTCAAGGAGTTCGTTTTGCCGGGTGGCTCGAAACTCAACGCATCGCTGCACCTTGCCCGTACGGTGTGCCGCCGTGCCGAGCGCAACACGGTGCACCTGCAGCAGGACGAAGAGATCAATCCTTGCGCCGTGCCGTACCTCAATCGCCTCTCCGACCTGCTTTTCGTGCTTTCGCGCTGGGTGTTGATTGTCCCAGGCGAACAGCTGCGTGAAGTCACCTGGTCGAAAGAAAAGGGCGTACGCGCACTGAACCTTCCTGCCATTGCCGACACACCGGAAAATTGACGATCCACCGGGCAGCCTGCCCACGACCCCTTTGCCTTCACTCGCGTTACCTTACTGGGTAAGACCAGGCGTCGACTGGACGAACAAGGGGCGGAATTGAAATGAAGCAGAGCGCGTACGTAGGCCTTTTGGCCGCAGCATCCTTGTGCGTTGCCACGGGCTGTCTGAAGAAAAAAGACTCCGCTGCGAAGTCGATCACAAATGAAAAAACGAACGAAGAACTCGTGGAACGGGTGTTAGTGATGCCACCGACATCCGACGAGGCGGCCTCGGGAATGGTCTCGGCGGACGGGGCCTCCATTGGGCGCCTGGTAAATGACGCCACCGCGTATTGCTTTGCGTCGGTGATGCCTTCGAGTGACGCTACGGCTTTGCCCGAAGGCACATTCGTGACCTCGAACTTTGTGCGCGCAGCCGATATCTGGGCTCTTATCAACAACACGTCGGGCGGCGGAATGGACGCGAGCGCGCGTGTTGCCGAAGCGGCACTTGGAAATGTGGTGGCAGGCAACGCGAACGGAAATGGTCAGGCACCTACTGGCTTGTCGCTCACGGAGACAGCGCTTTTGAGTGCTGCGACGGTGCCGGTCGGCGTGGTGTTGGCGGCTCACAGTTCGCTGATAAAACCTGACTCGATTGTGATAAACACAGCCATTGACGGAACGATGGACGTGCTGGAGCACGACGTCGGACAGAACGTTGCGCGCATCCACCGGTTTCGCGGCGGCAGGCAGATTGGCGACCTTCCTACATTTTCGATCGACGATGTGCGTGTGGCAAAGCACTTCAAACCCGCCACTGGGACAGTCGACATAGCGAGTGTCGGCGCCGTGACAAAAAAGATCAACGTCAACAGAATCTTCAAAGATGGCAAAGCGATGTTCAACGTCACGCAATTCGACGTGGAGGCGGGCAAGATCATCTCTCGTCCCAGCCGCATGCTTGTTGACAGTCTCGATGACCTCAACAGACTTGGCGTGGACGCCGCCAAAAAAGCCAGCCTGGAAGCGAGCCTGCAAACCCCGCGTGTCCTGAAGCCGGTGTTCGATGCGCAGCAAACTGCCAATTTCAAGGCCGCGCACAATTTGGCGAAAACCAATCCGCACATGAATCCAAAGGCCGGCGCAAAAGCCTTTGGTTCATGGATCACACGCAACAGCTCCATCGCCGCCAAGCGAACCGCACGTCTCGCAAACCGCGCCGCGATGGCGGCAGGACAGGCGAGCAGTGCAGGCCTCCACAAGGCAAGTGGATTGATCTCTCGCTGCACCGCTGGCGACGTCAAAACCAAGCTCATCTGCGCCGCTGGTGTCACCACTGTGACTGTGGGCGCATTCTTTTTGGGCAAGCTCGCATGGGAAAACCGGCCGGGAGGCAAGGTGAACGCCAATGCGACATCGGCCTCCTTGAGTGAAGGAGATCTTGTCGAACTGCAGGCGATAGCAAATGATCATGCGGCCGATTTGTCACAAGGTTCACAGGGCACCCCGGACGGTCTTGGTACCACCGCATCCGGAAGTCCGACACCCACAGGCGAGGCCTTCGACGTGAAACTTGCCGATGATCAGTTTCAGCGCGTAAAAGCCGGCCTCATCGAGCTCGGTGCAAAGAGCGACCTTCCTCCTTGCGAACTCTCTGCAACTCCCGCGCTCTGAGGCATTTTATCCCGCAGTGTCGGCTTTCCAGGTCACCGCGAATCGGATCGACCCCCAACTGAGCGTTCCCTTTTGTCCGGGCAACACAGGGCCCACGCCTGCGGGCGTGCCTGTGAAAATGAGGTCGCCTGGACAGAGCGGAAAAAACTCGCTTGCGTAGGCAACGCACTCCGCCGGTGACATCACCATGTCTTTTCCGAATCCCTGCTGCCGCAGCGTGCCATCCACTGCGAGCGAAAACTTTTCCTGCAGATAATCGGGGAATTCTGACACGCGCAGCCAGGGTCCGATCACGGCCGCATCGGGAAACACCTTGCCGGTGGTCCAGGGATGGCCGTTCTTCTTGAGTGTCGTCTGCCTGTCGCGCAGCGTCATATCGAGGCCGATGCTCACCGCGCCGATCATGCGTTCTGCGTCTTTCACATCGATCCGGTAGCCGCCTTTGTCGAGGCGGAGCACGATTTCGACTTCGTGGTGAAGGGTCCCGGCGTTGCGCGGAATCACGAGGGGCAACGGCTCGTCCGACTGTGATACCATACGCAGCACGCTGGCCGGTTTCAAAAACAGAACCGGTCTTTCGGGGATCGCGTCGCCCAGTTCGAGGGCATGTTCGAGATAATTTTTGCCGACGCACACAATCTTGTCCATTCGGGAGCCCCTTTACGCCTTCTTTCGATGGCGGTTTGCCTGAGGATTCGTTAATTTAGGGAAGGGCCCTGGCATTGTAAAGGGTGGTTCGGCCACACGCTGGCTTCGCTTCGAAAGACAAATGGAGACACACCCACGTGGGTTACCGCAATAACCGCAACCAATTTCGCCCCCGCCCCCCGAAGGGGCCCGTAAAGCTCGCCTTCGGCCTCGTGGCAGCCAAGTCTGACACGCCCGCCGTGCCTGTGCCGCCCAAACCGGTGGAGCCCCTTCCCCGTCAGGAGGTGATTGGGCTTCTCATTGCCAAGGGCGTGCGCATTGATGACGTCAAGCCCCTGCCCGAGTCCTACATCGAGCGGGTGTTGGCCAACCTCAATCGCATCTACCAGGAAGGCCGCTTTCTTTCGGCGCGCTCGATCATCGATTACAAGGACGGCGAGTTGCTCGTGAGCTTCTCCTACGATCAAAGTGCGGTGGATCGCATAAAGGGTCTTGATCGCGTTGAGCGCGCGTGGGATCCCGACCAGAAAATGTGGCGCGTGTTTCCGGGCGCGTTCGACGACGTGTTTGACATTCTCGGGCGCGGCATGAAGATTTCGGAGGAGGCATTTCAGGCCCTCTCTGCTTTCGTGCGGTCGAATTACTACGCACATCTCGCGCGCGGAAAGATGGGAAAACTCATTGTGCGCGAGGCATGGTACGAGGAGCTCGACTTCGAGAACTCGCTGCCCGCGGTGCAGGCGGCAAGTGGCTCCAATGCGGCGCGCAAGGAGTCTGCAGAAGATCCCCGCCTCGCGGCTCTGCGTGCCCGCGTGCTCACCTACGCGTTCAAACGCAAACCCTACAAGCACCAGCTTGAGGGCATGGAGTACCTGCTCGCCAACGACGAATCGGCGTTGCTCGACGAAATGGGCTGCGGCAAGAGCTTCCAGATAGCCTCCACCATCGGCATCCTTTTCAAAGGAAAAGAGCTCGACCGGGTGCTCATCGTGGCACCGATGTCGCTCATCAAGACGTGGCAGGAGGAGCTGCGTCTTGCCACCGACGAAGCCTATACGGTCATCGGCGGCACGCCCGCGGCCCGGCAGAAGCAGCTCGCAAGCAACGCGCGCATCTTCATTGTCCACTACGAAGGCCTTCGGCTTGAAGAGGCGAATTTCGGCGAGTGGCTCAAGGCGGGCAAGAGCATGCTCGTGTTCGATGAAAGCCAACGCATCAAGAACCTCGAAGCGCAGACCACGCAAGCCGCTTTGCGTCTGCGTCCGCTCGTGCAGCGCTGCGTGATCGCGACGGGAACGCCCATCGCAAACCGCCCGCTCGACCTTTTCGCGCAGTACCTTGTGCTCGATCAGGGGCGCACCTTCGGGAAAAAATTCCCCGCGTTCAAAAACACCTTCTGCGAAATCGACGTGCAGAAGATCCAGGTGGGACGCAAGACGATCCGCGTGGAAAAATTCATCGGCGTGCGCAACAGCGAAGAGCTGCGCAACCGCATCCTGCGCACCTCGCTGCGCCGCCTGAAGAGCGAAGTGCTCGATCTGCCGCCCGTGCTCTACAAAGACTTCGTGGTGGAACTCAAGACCGAGCAGAAGAGCATGTACGCGCAGATGCGCGACAACCTGAAGGTCGAGCTGGCCAACATGTCGAGCGATCAGGTGAGCGCCGAAGCGAGCACCATCATGGTGAAGCTCTTGCGCCTTTCGCAGATCGCGTCGAACCCTCAACTTCTCGATCCGCACTACGAAGGATCGAACGCCAAGTTGGGTGAACTCGACGATATCCTCGAGGACGTGTTTGCCGACGACACCAAGAAGGTCATCCTCTGGTCGCACTACGTGGCCAACGTGCAGTTCCTGGTGGAACGTTATGGCGAGAAATTCAATGCCGTGGGCCACACGGGCGACATGAACGTGGACGAGCGGCAAGCAAGCGTCCAGGCTTTCCAGGACGATCCCGCTGCGCGCCTCTTCATTGCAACGCCGCAGTCGGCAAAAGAAGGCCTCACGCTTTTGCCTCGCGATGGTCGCATGAGAGCCGACACCATGATCTACCTCGACCTGTCGTTTGACAGCGGCTCGTACGTGCAGTCCCAGGCGCGTTTCCACCGTATCGGCCAGCTCGCGGAACGGTGCCTTGTGGTCCACCTGGTAGGCGAATCGACCGTGGACGAATACATCCGCAAAACCGTCATCGAGAAAATCAAGACCGCCACAGAACTGTTGGATGACGGGCTGGGCGGGAACGCTTCGATGCTCGACCTGGGCGGCAGGCTCTCGAAGGAAGAGCTCATGCGGATTCTCTGAAAATCATCGGTGCGATTGGAAACCGAACCGTAACTCAATCGACCCTCTCCTGTTTCCCCACAGACTTGCCTTCGGAAAAATCCGAAGGCATTGTTTTTTTATTCTAAAGTAACGCTGATTCGACGCAGGGAATGACTTGATCGCTTGCTTATTGCTCTCACTATTTTGAAAAAGGAGTGCGTATGCGAAGGCGCGAGTTTTTGCGTGACTGCGGCGTTGCGGGCCTCACCGGATTGGGTGGTTCCGTATCTACGGCCCTCGCGGGCGGAATCGCAGGGACGAGCGCAGGCGAAAAGGAAAATTGGGGCGTGGCGTCGGGCGAGCCCGGCGAAGATTCGGTGGTGATCTGGACGCGCGTGCCTTCCTGGGTGCGCGCGTCGCAGGGCGCGCGAGATGGACAGGGACGTCCGTCCGGCGCACTTCCTGTGAGCTGGTGGATTGCGGAGCGTGAAGCCACGGATGGCTTCACTCCGAGGCGCGAGACGGGTGTGGCATTCGCGCTTGTCGAGCAGAGCGATTGCGCAAAGGTCCACGTGCAAGGCCTGCGCCCGGGCGCGCGTTACGCTCGACAGTTGGGACGGATATCCCGCGGAACGGGCCGAACTGGCCGACTTTCTCGCGTCGCGCGGCAAAGGAAACACGCTCGTGTGGACGGGCGACATCCACAATCTCTACGCGGGCCATTTGCTGGCGGGCTCAACACGCGCCGCGTTCGAAATGAGCACCGGCTCGGTGTCGAGCTTGGGTATGGGCGATGTGTTCCAGCTTGGCAGCGTGAAGCTTGTGGAAGGACTCGTGCGCAAGGCAAACCCGCACATGACGCATCTGGATCTCGGGCACCACATGTACGTGCGGGTGACGCTCACGCGGGAGGCCGCCTTCTTTGAAGCCGTGAGCCCGCACACTGTCCGCCGTGCGAGTTCACCGTTTTCCGTTACTCAGAAAGCGCATGTGTTGCGCGGTTCGCTCGAAGAAAAATGAAGGCCGCCGTGCCATTAGTTTAGAAACATGTACTTCCTCCCGAACAGTTGAGAAACACTTCACAGCCTGCAATCTTTTTGTCGCCGGACACGGCGGTCGATCCGCCCGCGGCGAGAACGAAATCGTTCATGCACGACGGCAGCGTGTACGATCCTATCACCTGCGTGGCCGGGATGGTGCAGCCCTTGTCGGCGCTCGTGCTCAACTTATTGACCTGCGTCGTGATGGTATTGACGCTGCTTGTGGCCTCCTTCGGGAGGCACTCACCCACCACTGTCTCGATGCTCTTGATGCGCGCGGCGAGCGTTGCAGTGTCGTTGATGATGCCCGTGAGCTGCGCGCCGAGAGTGCTCACCTCCGATGCTGATGCGCTGCACGACGCACCCACGGCGCCGAGTTTGGCAGGAAGGGTGTTGAGCGTCGTATTGATGGTGGCAATGCGTGCGGTGAGTGCGCCGAGCGTGGGTGCGGCATACAGTCCGGCGGTGAGGCATTTTTGAAACTTCAGCCCTGCGCTCGTCTGGTCGGGTGCGGCGGCAAGGATGTCGATCGCCTTCTTCATGGTGTCGAGCTGAAGATCTGTTACGTTGGTTCCGACGATGGCGGAGATCTTGTCGAGAATGGCGTTGCCCGCCGAGGAAGATTTCTTCGACTCATCGGTGACGCTCGTGAGCGCCTTCTTGACCAGGTCGAACAGATTGAAGCCAGAGGTTCCGAGCAGCGAGATGGCGTAGAGCTGCGCCGTTTCGTTGGTTTTTACCCGAGTCCAGAGCTCTTCGAGTCGGCTCGTGGCGGTCACGTAGTCGTCGCCGTTCAGAGCGATGATGGCGTCCTCCTTGAGGCCTTCGTCTGTGTCCTTGGTCGCAGCGGGCGAGTACACACTCCGTCCGCACGAAACGCACGAAAGAAAAACGGCGAGCAGTGGGACAATCTTGAATCTCATGCGCATCATCCTCGGGCCTGAGCGTGGACGTTGAGGTACGTGGCGTACTGCTTGATCAAATCGGGCTGCGACTTGAGGACGTTCGACACACTGTGGGCGAGGCCCATGATGTGCATGAGCTTTGCGAGTCCCTCGGTCGACAGGTCGCGAAATGTGGGATCGCCCTGGAGTCCATCGAGCAACAGTCCAGCTTCATCGAGCTGGTCGAGCTCCACGTGGAGATGGATCTGATCCCATATTTTTATGTTGAGCTGTGTGTGCAGGCTGCGAATGCGCCGGTAGAGCGAAATGGCTTGTGCGTACTGAGAGTTCTTTTTGTGGAATTCGGCGTATTCGCACAGCACGCGCACGTCGCGTTCATCCTTCATCAGCAGGCGTGCGAGCCGCTGCTGCGCCTGGGCCATGTGCGCCAGTCGAATTTCGATGCGGATGAGTGCCGTTTCCGCCTGCCGCCGGAAGTACGGGACGGTGGTGAGTTTGGTGAGGGCAGGCGCGGCTTTGGTGAGTTCGCCACGCAGCATGAGGCGAGAGATCTGCAGTGCCAGTGTGGTGGCATTGTCGCCCGGAGGAGGCATCAACATGCGAAAAAGCTTGGCCGCGTCGAGCGGCTGCAACGGCTTCTGCACAACACCTCGCGCGCCGGCGCTCTCGCTGAACAATTGGAAAACGACTTTGTCGCCCGGCGCGAGAAACACGAACGAAAGCAGTTCATGGCCGAGCGTCTTGTAGATGCCATCGAACACCGCAAAGCCGTCGGTCGACCCGTCAGAGTGGTCGATCACCACGATCGGCCACACGTTGTCAAAGATTTGCTTTGAGATTTCCGCAGGGTCCGAGATGAAGGTCGTGTCGCGCATGCCGAGCTTGAACAGGAAATCCTTGAGGATGCGGAAGTAGACCGCCTTCTCAGGATTCCCGAACACGAGCGCGCGCGTCGTGAACGCTGCCAAAAGCGACCTCCGCCGGTCCACAGGGTTTTCGGGTGCTGCTGTTACTTTAGGCTTTCCTCCGCGCCCGCCAATGTGCCGTGATGCATGGAATGTCGGTTCTTTGGCTCCGATTTTTCGCCGCCCTGCCGAATGTGTTCACAGGGGGACACCATGCGTATGGCGGGTGCACAAGCAAAAGTCAGGAAATTGGCCCGAACCGGGGACCCCAGAGGTCTCGTGGGTTCTGGACTGGCTGCTTGCGCGTGCGTGCGTGGCAGTTTGCGTGTGTTTGTGCAAATGGCAGTATTTATGGGGATTTCGGCAACGGCACACGCTGGTGATATGCTCATGCCACCCGTGGACTCCTACCGTTCGACCCGAGCCGAAGGCATGGGCGGCGCGGCAGTGGCGGTCGCCGACGATGGCGATGCGGTGTTTCTCAACCCCGCCGGTGTGGGCCGTGAGGACGGCTTCCGTTCAAAGCTCATTTTGCGCGGGGCGTCGTTTCCCAACCTCACCTTTGGCGCGAACAAATACACTCTCGGTCTGTACCGGGCCTACCAAGGCGCCTCCGACAAACAGACGTCGGTGGAAAAAACAATTCTTTCGGCGCGCAGCAAGGACACCGTTTACGGCTACGCAAGCGCGTTTCCTTACATCACCGTGCTGCGTTTCCAGATGGGCGTGCTCGCAAGCGCCTGGGGCGAGGGATCGCTCGCGCGCTTTGACACCCCACAGACAAGCGAGTTCACCGAACCCGGTGCACCGCTCACCTATGATCGCAAAATCACCGCCACGGGTCTTGCGCAGGCAGGTGCGGTGGCTGGCTTTTCGCTCCCCTATAAGAACACCGGCTTTGCGCTTGGTGTGGCCGGGCGCTTCGCCTACCGCAACAGCTTCAACCGCGCCATAGAAGCCTCTGAAACAGTGGCACGCAAATCCTCAGGTGCCTTCCTCGCGGGCCGCAACTCTACGCGTGGCGCGGCCCTTGACCTCGGTGCCCTGTATGACATCGATGCACCCGCGAACCCCGCCATCGGTGTCACCGTTCGTGACGTGGGTGACACGACTTATGCTCACACCAAGTCGGGCGGGCACGACGAAATCGAACGGACCAACATTTCGGCGGGAGTCTCGCTTCGGCCAGAAATCTCCAAATCACTCGGCGTCATTTTGGCGGCCGACGTCTCGCGGATTCCTGACGGCAGACTCACCCTGCGCGATAAGGTTAAGATGGGAGTCGAAGTCGGCTTCGGCGGATTCGTGGCTGCGCCTTTCGTCCTGCGCGCGGGCTACGATCTGCGCGCGCCATCGGTGGGGCTTGGTGTTGACCTGGTGTTCTTGCGTCTCGACGCGAGTTACTTTGGAGACACCGTGCAGGGCACAAATGGTTCACCAACGCGCGTCGACATGCGCACGCTCATGAAGGCCACCATCGACCTCAGGATTTGAACTCGAAGCACAGGACGACACCCTGACGGAGACGAAATGGAAATCACCTTGCGCGATGGCGTTTACTTCGTATCGGGCGACATCACCGAGACCTGCGAGCTTGCGACCGCCAAGCTCCCACAGGGGCCTGTGCGCTTCGATCTCGCCGGCGTGCGCACAATCAATTCGTGCGGCGTGCGCGAGTGGATCGGTTGGATAGGCAAGCTTGGCATCCAGCCGGTTTATATGAACTGCCCTCAACCCGTGGTCATGCAATTCAACATGGTGCGAGAGTTCCTGGCGAACAACGCCAAGGTATTGAGTTTCATGGTGCCTGCGTATTGCCAGACCTGCAGCCAGCAAAAGAATTTTCTGCTGCGCTCGGGGGTCGAGTTCAAACCGGGCGAGCCCCTCGAAGATTTTGAGATCCCCAAGTGTGCCACGGCCGGATGCGCCATCGAGGCGGACGTGGACTTCGACAGCTACCTGTATTTCATCGAAGACCTCGTGCAGTAACCTGCGAAAGGAGTGCACGTGCTTCAAACGAATCTTGTCGTCGCGCTCGATGTCCGCAATGGTCCCGTACGTGACAACCTGCTCGCGCTCATCCAAAGCTGCGCTGCTGAGGTCTACCTCGTCGATCCGGCTGCGGCTGGCAAAAGCGCGGCCGGCCTCGCAAAGCATTCCAATTCACACGTCGTGTATTTTACAGATCGCATCGAGCCTGCGGTTATCGGCGCCGTGGGTGCGCTGCGATTCCGAAAACTCGACAAGGTGCTCCTAGTGCACGAACACTCCAAGGACGCCGTGCAGGACAATCCCTCCCTGCTCGAATTCAACCACGTCCTGTCGAGCACGCCCGAGTCGGTGTCAAACCAGCTCGTGCTTTCCACCATCCGCAAGATCCGCGAAAAAGACTATTACGGTGTCGACAAGTGCCTGGCTTACGGCGCGCACGTGCACCGTTTTTCGCTGTCGAATTCCGACGAGCGCAAGTGGTTCCGCGATCAGCTGTTTGAGTTCGTCAAGAGCCTCGACACCATTATCGGCAGGCCGACTGACACCTTTGCCCAGTTCGCACTCGAGGTTCAGGAAGAGCTTTTGATGAATGCCATCTGGGATGCAAACCCGGCACGTCGCAATGCCGAACGCAAAGGCCCTGCCCTGCTCGAACCGCACGAGCACGTGCAGGTGGAGTGGAGTTTCGACGGGACCCTGCTCGCCATCGGTGTGCGCGACCCGTTCGGTTCGTTTGAGGCGTCGGTGATCTACAAGTACCTGCGCTTTCTGTTCAGCCGCGATCGCATCAAGCAGGTGAAGATGCAGCAGGAGGGCCAAGGGGCCGGCATCGGCCTCTACATGGTCCTTGAGCGCCTCTCATCACTCATCATCACCGTGGAGCCCGGGCGCGCCACAGAAGTCATCGCCACGCTCAATCTTCTGCAGAGCCCGCGCCTGATGAGCAAGCAACAGCGCTCATTCCAGTACTTCTGTGTTTGACGCGCCCGCGCTGCGCGGCTAGATTTCGCAGGCTGCCCTCCGCGGACGTGGTGAAATGGTAGACACGCCGGTCTTAGAAGCCGGTGCCGTAAGGTGTGCGAGTTCGAGTCTCGCCGTCCGCACCATCATTCTGGTTCTCGGTTCGGTTCTCGCATATGCAGCTCGTTATAGGCCCGATGCTAGTCCTAGCTCGGTCACGAGATCCGGATCTTTCTTGATAATTTGAAGGAGGCGCGACGAGCTTCCTGCGGGTGAATTTACTCCCTGCTCCCATTTGGACAGCGTTTCGCTCGAGACGCCGAGGAGCTTCGCGAAGTCCGCTTGGTTCATGTTCAAGCTGACGCGGAGCGCACGGATCTTTCGAGGTGTGAAC
>Ga0163152_10006673_pt1 | contig 12930 bp, 12 predicted proteins | sample OliLakLV19MP8IB2_FD_148635 | JGI IMG/M metagenome (GOLD analysis project Ga0163152, IMG submission 148635) | Freshwater microbial mat bacterial communities from Lake Vanda, McMurdo Dry Valleys, Antarctica - Oligotrophic Lake LV.19.MP8.IB-2 | ecosystem: Environmental > Aquatic > Freshwater >... | reverse complement strand
CCGAGTCGAAGGGCTTTGTGTTCTCACCGACAGCCCTTCGACTCGCTTCGCTCGCTCAGGGTGAAGTTACCCTCAGCCTCACCCTGAGCGAGGGCCCCCTCGGGGCCCGAGTCGAAGGGCTTTGTGTTCTCACCGACAGCCCTTCGACTCGCTTCGCTCGCTCAGGGTGAAGTTCCCGGCGACGCGCTCTAAGGTCAGATCTCGATCGCGCGGAAGAGGCCTTCTTCTGTCCACGTGCGGAACCAGCCGAAGAGCTGCCCGGGCAGAGCGGCCGCATCTCGGCGCCCGGCCGCCTTCACGGCGGCGGCGAGCGCCACGCGCACCGTCTTCCCGCGGCAAAGCGCGGACAGCAGCGCGAACTGCGGCTCGGTGAGGTCGAGCCGGTAGACCGTGTCGTCGCGACGGAACACCGCGACCCACGTCGCGTGCGTGCGCAGGTCCGGCAGCGGCGTTTCCTGCCGCGCGGCGGAGACCGCGGCGTTCGCACGCGTGCGCAAAGCGAGGAGCCCGAACGCCGGGATCGGCACGAGCCGCGCACTCGCCCACGCGCTCGCCGGCACCGCGGCGACGGCATCGGGCGACAGCGGCGCGGCTTCCTCCGCGTCGAAGACCTCGGACATGGCCCGCTCCACGCGCGCGATGTCGACGGCGATCACACGCTTCGGGACGCGCGGCGCCCGCGCGAGAAACTCCGGGAGCCGGCGGCCGAGCGGGTTCAGCGAGTAGCTGCGCGAGGGGAACTTCGCGACGTACGCGCGCGCGATCTTCTCGAACGCGTCCTCGCCAACGATCTTCTCCAGCGCGGGGTAATCGGCCTGCAGCACCTCGAACAGCCGCGCAAAATACATCCGCGTGTAGATCGCGACACGCTCGTCCGCGGTGAGAGTCGCCGTCCGCCGGATGACCCGCGCCGTCGCCGGCCCGCGCGCGCGCTTTCCCTCCCACGGACCCGCAACGCGTCCGTCGAACCAGCGCTCGAGCGCGGAGAGTTTCATCGCGCGACTTTCCATTCCCGGGCCCTTGCCGGCATTCGCGCCAACGCCGCCGCGGCCGGCGCGAGCGCACGGCGAGCGTGCGCACGCGCCCTCTTCGCTTCCGCGTGCACGACGCCGAACGCGGGGATCTCCGCGTCCCACTCCAGGAGCGTGGCGCGCGGCCCCCCGCGCGCGATCGAGCGGCGGTAGAGCGCCCACACCTCGTCGACGACGGTGCCGCTGTGCGAGTCCAGGATGTGCGTGCCGTAATCCGTGTGGCCCGCGAGGTGGTACTGCACGACGCGATCGTGCGGGATGGCGTCGATGTACACGGTCGGATCGAAGCCGTGGTTCACACTCGACACGTAGACGTTGTTCACGTCGAAGAGGAGTGCGCAGTCGGCGCCCTCGGCGAGACGCGCGAGGAACTCCCACTCCGGCATCGTCGAGTCGGTGAACTCGACGTAGCTCGACGGGTTCTCGAGAGCGAGCGGGCGCCCGAGGATCTCCTGCACCCGCTTCACGCGGCGGATGCAATGAGTGAGCGCCTCTTCCGTGTAAGGCAGCGGCAGGAGGTCGTGCAGGTTCTTGCCGGCGACGCCGGTCCAGCAGAGATGATCGCTGACCCACGCGGCCTTCGTGCGTGTCGCCAGCGCGGAGAGCTTCGCGAGATAGCCGCGATCGAGCGCGTCGGTGGAGCCGATCGAGAGCGAGACGCCGTGCATCACGATCGGGTAGCGCTCGGCGATCTCGTCGAGCACGCGCATCGGGCGGCCGCCCGTGTCGAGGAAGTTCTCCGAAAGGATCTCGAAGAAGTCGACGGCGGGCTTTTTCGAGAGGAGGTGCCCGAAGTGAACCGTGCGCAGACCCACGCCGAAGCCAAGGTCGGGAAGTCCGAAGCGGTTTTTCCGGAGAGATCTCATCGCGAAAGAAACGGGCGGGCGCCACGAAGGGCGCCCGCCCGCTGTCGAATTACTTGTGCGCGACCGGAACGGCGCAGCCGCCCTTGCCCTTGCAGCTGTTCTTGCCGGCGCAGCCGGCGTCGCCGGACTTGCAGCCGCCTTGGCCCTTGCACTCGTTCATGCCCTTGCAGCCGTGCTTCGCGGCCGTGGCGCAACCACCCTTGCCCTTGCAGGAGTTCTTGCCGCCGCAGCCGGCGTCGCCGGTCTTGCAGCCACCCTTACCCTTGCAGGAGTTCATGCCCTTGCAGGCGTGCTTCTCCGCCGTCGCCGCCGTCGCCGCGCCAGCCGTGGCCGCCGCATCACCGTTCGTCGTCGTCTCCGTCTTCTTACAGCCTGCCGCGGCGCCGGCCACCACGCCCGCGATGGCGGACGACAGCAACACGTTGAAGTCCCGTCTCTTCATTCGCATCTCCTCTTTCAGTTTGAAACAGCGGTCGCATCGTATCGCCAAAGGCGATCGACGCGACAGCCGCGATACGCAGCACGCGGCGATTCGGTTTCAGCGGACTTGCGGTGTGACGATCAGCGGTACAGCGTGCCGGGTTTCCACTCGGCCGCGATCTTCTCGCTGGGCGAAACCCAGTCGATGTAGGTGCCGGCGAACGCGGCGCCATCGTCCGCGAAGACCTGCGGGCCCTTGAACTTGTCGCTGTCGTAGACGCGTGCAACGCCTGCGGCGTCCTTCCAGGCGAGCACGACGTGCCAGCCGATGAACTCCGGCTGTTCGAGATACACGTTCAACGGGAACGCATCACCCGGCTGCATCGCGGCGACGAGCTCACGCGGCGTCTTTGCGGTGGTCTCGATGCGCTTGCGCCCGCCGGCGCGAACCATCTTCGAGATGTCGCCGTCGGTCGATCCGTCGGTACCGCCGACGTAGGTGTTGTAGAGGATCTCGCTCACGCGGTGCAGGTCGCCGGCGGTGAGGCGGTTCGCGTCGAACGCCTTTCGCGCGCGCGCGAGCTCGTCCTGGAATCGCGGCTTCGCTTTCGCCTGGAGCTTCGTGAGCAGCGCGTCGAAGGTCTCCCGTCCGCCCGCGACGGCGGCGGCGGTGGCGACCATCGCGCCGCACTTCTCGTCGTCGTGTTTCGTCCAACGGAGGCCGTCCTGCTGCGCGAGCCCGTCGAGTGCGGCGACCGGATCGAGGAAGTCCCCCTTCGTGGGAAGAACGACGTTCTCGCGCCACTCGCCCGACGCATCGCGCAGTGCGTCCGCGAGCTCGCGGATCGCGGCGGGCCGTTCATCCGTGCAGACGCCGTCCGTCCCCGAGGGGGCGACGAACAGCGGGATCGCAATCAGGAGGGCGAGCAAGGACCCGACCGGGAGCAACCTCCATGCCTCGGCAACCCCTTGCCGAATCACGGTTTTGCCCAGCCTGCGGGACGTTTGTGGCACGTCCACCGGGACACGCATGCCCCGTGTGCGGTCTCGGCTCGACTTGGAGCCCTTCGACTTGGCTCACGCCGCTCAGGTGAGGACCTATGGGCGGCACGGGCGTTGCTCGCGTGACTGTCGTGATGCGCGCGCTGGCTCTTTTCGGACTGCTCGTTGCCGTGTCGGGCTGCCCAAGCCCCGATGCCGGTGACGACGCGAGCCCGACGCCGATGCCGGTGACCGACCTGGCGAGCTACCTCGCTGCGTGCGAAGACGCGCTCGGACCGTTCCCCGACTTCGTCTGCGAAGAAGGGACCGAGATCCCCATCACCGTCACCGATTCGGCCGGCACCACGACGACGGTGGTCTTCGAGAGCGACCTCGAGAACGGCGCCCTCTGCGATCGTCCTCTCGGCGTCGGCGGCTGTCTCCCTGGAAGCCGCGTCGGCACGAAGACCAACGCGCTCGGCAGCACGTTCACCTTCGTCTGCCGCTCCTACCAGTTCCGCGCTCCGGGCACGGTCCTCTACGACGACCTCGGCGTGATCGCGCAGAACCCCGCGACGGGCGACGCGTGTTTCTTCGCGATGCCGATCGACGGCCACGAGTTCGACGGCACGGACATCCCGCGTCCGGGCACGCAGGAAGACGCCGAGTTCTTCCCCGATCGCCCCTTCTGGTACACCTTGCCGCAGATCGCCGATGCCGCGTGCACGCAGTGCCACGACAACGATCCCTACATCCACACGCCTGCGATCGAGCAGACCGGCCAGGTCCCGAGCCAGCCGCTGATTCCGTATCAGATCGTCGCCGCCTCCGAGCTCAACGACCTCGGATCGACGAGCGTCTGGAGCCCCTCGCGGCGACTCGTCGCGCCCGCCGCCGCGCCGTGCGTCGGCTGCCACCGGCTTGGCGAGCGCTTCACGTGCGACCTCGCGCAGTACGCGGCGGGACGCACGGGCGCGCTCTGGGGCGCGGGCACGGAGTTCCGCGAGTGGCCGCGCTCGCACTGGATGGACACGTTCGATGACGGCGCCCTCGCCTCGCGCTTTGCAACCGAAGCGGAGTGGGACGCCGTCTACGGCGAGGCCGTGGACACGATCACTGATTGCTGCAACTCGCCGTCCACGCCCGGCTGCTGGGCGGAGTAACGGATCAGCGCATGTTTCTCGCGGCGCTGATCAGAAGCTCGCGCACGCCGCCGGATTGAACGCCGAGTCGTAGACCAGCGAGAGGATGACCGCGCTGTTGTTCGTCGTCGCGTTCGCCGCGCGCACCACCGACCACGCATCGTCGGCCGCGTCGCACGTCGTGTTGCCGTCGACGTCGATGAAGTAGTCCACCTCGAGGTCGGCGCCGCGCTCGAGATCGACCCACGTGCCGGCAAGGAACACGCCGCCGGTGGTGATCGTCGCGACGTTCGTCTCGCCTTCGGTGAAGACGGAGACCTGCATGTTTCCGTAGTTCTGGAAGCCGGTGCCGTAGAAGAGGACGTCGATGACTTCCGGCTTGCTCGAGCCGCACGCGGCCGCGAACAACGAGAGTGTGCCGCCGAAGAGAACCGCGAGAGCCGTCTTGCGCGCCGTCATGTGATGCCTCCTGGCGCGGAGAAGAGCATCGAGTGTGCCGGATGGATACCGCGAAATTCCACGCACTTGCCTGTCGCGCTGCGCGTGCATCAGCGTGATCCCGGACACGCTCGACAGAGTGCTGCCGTTCTCAGCTCACGGCGTGAAGGTCAGCGGATACGTGATCTTCACCGTGCAGTTTTCCTTCGACGCGTCGCAGCCGTCGTCGACCCGGCCCGGGAACGTGAGCTTCTCGAACTCGGCGACGATGCACGACGTGACGGCCTCGTCTTTCATCGACGTGCCCTTCTTCGCGACCGAGACCGACGACACGGCGCCGTCGTTCTCCACGACGAAGAGCACCACGATCTTTCCCGCGAGCTTCGGCCGTCGCGAGAGTCCCTCCTCGTAGCAGACGGAGATCGCGTCGCTCTTCTCCTTCACCTTTTCGTCGATCAGCTTCGTGTCGATCGACGACGCAAACGCGGCAGAGGACAGAGCAACGCACGAGAGCGCGAGCAGTAACGCGCTCGCACGCGAAAGCAATACAGCCGGGTTCGTCATCGCGGACAGAACGCGCGACGCACGAATCCGTCACTGACCGTCCGCTTCACCCTGAGCGAGCGAAGCGAGTCGAAGGGCTGCGTGAGATCACCAAGCCCTTCGACTCGCGCCGCAAACTGCCGCGGCGCTCGCTCAGGGTGAGGCGGGTGCGCGTCAGGATCAGCTTCCGGCGTGCCGCGGGCGGCGCACGTTCGTCGCGAGCCCGAGCTTCTCGAGCCCGAAGATCGTGTACCAGCCGACGTCGATCTGCGCCCACGTGAAGCCGAGACGCGCCGACGCGGGATTCGCGTGGTGATTGCCGTGCCAGTTTTCGCCCTGGAACGTCTGCACCACGCCGAGCCACGTCAGGTTGCGGCTCGAGTCCTCGCCCTCGGCGAGACCCGGCTTCATGTGCGCAATCGAGTTCACGAAGCACTGCGCGTTCAGCGCCCACGCGAGGCGGATCGCGCCGATCCAGAAGAACGCGCCCCATCCGAAAAACGGAACGAGCGCGATGCCGCAGAGGAACGAGCCCGCGAGGATGCGGATCTGCCAGCGTGTCCACCACGAGTAGTACGGCGTGTTCAGGTCGGGCGCCCACTCGCCGACCGAGCTCTGCGCGGCCTGGTAGAGCCAGCGGAAGTGCGACCACCAGAAGCCGCCGATGCGCGGGCTCGAGATGTCGTCCGGCGTTTCGACTTCCGCGTGGTGCAGGCGGTGATTCGCCGTCCACGTCGCCGGAGTACCGCTGCCGTTGAAGAGCGCGGCAACCGTCAGCACGAACTCGACGACGGGGTGGAGCTTCACCGCTTTGTGCGCGAGCGCGCGGTGGTAGCAGACGGTCGTGCCGATGCCGCCGAGCCACATGAGGCCGAGAGCCGTCAGGAACACCGGCCATCCCGGCAGCGGGAAGAGCGCGAAACCGACGAGCGCGAACGCGTGGATCCAGAGGATCCAGAAGAACGTCCAGCCGCCGCCGTTCGTGCGCCAGCTCGACCAGTGCCACTTCCACGGCGGGCTCTTCGCATCCTTCGTCGCGTCGCCGAAAAGCGAGCGCACGTCGGAGAGCGAACGGGGCGTCTGGATCGAATCGGCCGTGGTGTCGAGGGCGGGAGGGGGGCTCATGGACGTTGCTACGGTAGCGGACTCACGTCACAGAACGGTCACCGCCGCTTGAAACTCCGGTGACGGCCCCGGGGACGGAAGTCGCCACGGCGAACACCTCGACAGGCTTGGCGATACCTTTGAGCTGGATCGGCGGCAGCGGCCGGATCGGCACGGTCCCCTCCAGGCGCGCGGCGGTTGCGCGGTCGACGAGGATACCGCCGGGATCCGCGTGGCCCTGGATGCGGGCGGCGAGGTTCACCGAGCGGCCGATGACACCGTAGGTGCCGCGATTTCCGCCGCCGAAGTAGCCGACGGCAACCCAGCCGGTCGCCACGCCGCAGCGGATCGCGAGCGGCGCACCGCCCCGTGCGACACGCTCGGCGTCGAGTGCGGCGAAGCGGTCACGGATCGCCAGGGCGACGGCGACCGCGGAGCGCTCCTTGTCAGGCAGCGGGTTCGGCGCGCCGAAATACGCGAGCAGACCGTCGCCCATGAACTTCTCGAGCGTGCCGCCGTGTTTGAAGAGCTCCTCCATCGCGAGCTCGTAGAAGCGATCGAGGAACGCGGAAAGCGTCTCCGGCTCCTGCCCTTCCGTGAACGCGGTGAAACCGGCGACGTCGATGAAGAGGACGGAGAGCTCCGCGCGACGCGCCGGCGGGAGGTTCTCGCGCGATGCGACCTCTTCCAGCTCCTTCAAGAGCGCGGGGGAGACGAAGCGCGAGAGCACGTCCGCGATGCGCAGCGCCCTCGCCTGCGCGCGCGTGAGCGAGACGACCGTGAGGATCGCGCCGGTGACGCTCGCGGCGACGAACGGTCCCGCGACCGGGAGGAACGTTCGCGCGCCCGCGAAGAGCGCGATCGACAGCAGTGGGAGCGATAGCAGCGCCACGAACGTGACGAGCGCCGCGACGAGCGGTCGCATCCGCCACCACGCGGCGGCGACGAGCACCGAGACGACCAGGACGAGCGCATTCCACCAGATGTCGGGGACGACGTGCAGGAAGCTGCCGGTGAGAATCGCGTTTGCGAGCGCGACGGAAACCATCACGCCGGGGTCGTGCTGGCGCTTCTTTCCCGCCCAGGGCACGGCGACGAAGTCGGAAGCGGCCGTCGCGACGTGGCCGACGAAGACCGTCTTTCCGCGGAGATCGTCGGCAACGAGCTCACGACTCTCGGGATCCTTGAGCGTCTCGAGCTGCGAGGAGTAGTCGCGATGATCGATCTTCTCGCGCCACTCTCCCGGGAAATCGAGCAGCATCCGGTTCTCCGCATCGAGCGGTACGCGGATCGGATTCGGGCCCGTTCCGAGCACGAGCGCACCCGGCTCGAGCGAAACGTCCTGCTCGGCAATCCCGAGGACCGCGAGCGCGGCGCGCAGGCCGAGCGCCGGCACGAAGACATCCTCCCCGGAAAGATGCAGCACGGGCGGCACGCGCCGGCAGACGCCATCCGCGTCCAGCGACGCGAGGACGTGGCCACCGCCGGCGACGGACTCGAGGATCGTCTCGTTCGACTGGATGGTCGATTCGGCCTCGGACACGTCCCAGCTCGGCGCGAGGCCGACGCGAAAACCCGCCCGCTGGAGACCACGCGTCGGCGCGATCGGGGGAGCGTCGGAGCCCGTCAGCCGCACGCCGACGGAGACATACGTCGGCACCTTGCGAAGGGCCGCGGCGAGCGCGGGGTCCTCCTCCGGCGACTTCTTCACGAACACGAAGTCCCAGACCGTCGCGTGAACACCCACCGCCGCGAGTCCTTCGAGCAGCTCTGCGTGGCGCGTCCGCGGGATCGGGAAGCCGTAGTTGTCGAGGGTGCGGTCGTCGACCTCGTAGAGGACGAGGCGGCCGTCGATGGGCACCTCGCGCGGGAAGCGGCGATAGAGGAGGTCGTACTGCGTGTTGCTCACGCTCGAGGAGCTCGACGATCCGCGCGCGACCGCGATGATCCCGATGGCAACGGCGAGCCCGACCCCGAGAAAAGCGAGCCCGGAGCGGAGGTCGGTTTTGCGCAGCGCGAATCGCACGGCGCGCACGGTACCCGGAGTCAGTTGCGGACGGCAAAGAGATCGTGTGGGAGCGACTCGACGACGGCGTCGGCCGCCCTCGCCGCCGTCACGCGGTAGAGCTCGACGAGCTCCGCTTCCGTGACGGCCGTTCCCGCGATCGTCAGCGACCCGGGATGCGTGCGCACGTCGACCACCTTCATCGACCCGGCGGACTCCTTGCGGACCTTCACGGCGACGACGAGCGTCGCGATCTTGCCGTTGGCCACGCCGAGCGCGCGCACCTCGCCGGCGATCACGAACTTCAGCGCCTCCTTCCGGATGAGCGTGCGGATCTGGTCGTCGGTGAGCGCCGACTCGACGGCCTGGGCGCGGCGACCGCGCTCACGCAGCGCCGCTTCGAGCGCGAGCGCGAACGTGTCGCCCCATGAGTCCCCGCGGTAGCGAGCGGCGAGCGCGGTGTGCGTGCCGAGCCAGCCGGCCTTCTCGGCGAAGGGCTCGACTGCCCAGAGCGGGTTCTCCGCACCGGCGAGCGCGAAGCTGCGCTTCGATCCCCCGCTGCGTTCGGGCGGCTTGAGCGAGTCGGTCTCGACGCCGGACGGCGGAACCGGCCCCGGCGCCGCTTGCGTATTCGTTTCTCCAAACCTCGAGCTCTTCGGAGTGCCGCCCATCGGGGCGGCGGGAGCGTCACCGTCGCCGAACGAGTCGATGGCGCGCGCGCGAGGGGAGCCTCCACCCGTCTCGCCACCCGTCGAAGGGACCGCTCCCGCGGCGTGCTGGTTCGTGCTCGTGCTCGCGTCTGGCGGCGGCGGTTCGGGAGGCTTTCTCGGGTTTTGCGTCGTGTTCTTCGGCGTCGTGTTCCTCAGCGCCTCGTTCTTCGGCGCGTCCTTCGGCGCCTCCGCGTGGTCCTGGAGCGCGAGCTTCGGCCTCTCCGAGTCGACGGCGGCCAGGCCGCCCGTCGTGAGAAGCACGCGTTCGCTGCCGGCGCGAACTTCGGCGAGGGTACCGTCGCCGATCTCGAACCGTTCGGGCGAGCGCAACACGACGACGCTCCCGTCGGCGGCGTCGAGGAGCGCCGACTTCCGTCGCGGACCGACGACGGTCGCGCGCAGCGTGGATTTCGCGAGCGATGCCGTGTCGAGCTCGTCCGTCACGATGCGGCCCGCGGGCGCGGGCCACGCGGCCAGCGTCGTGTCGAGCGACGGCTTTCCCGGCTTGATCGGTCCGAGCACGACGGCGTTGCCGCTGAGGAGGCGCCCGCCCTTTCCGATCGCCTCGCTCGTCACGAGCCAGACGTCCGTTCCCGACTGCACGAGCACGGCGGAGCGCTTCTTCGTGCGCACGACGCCGAGGGGCGCGGCGCCCGCGAGCGACGGCGTCTTCCCGTCGCGCCACGCCTTCGGCGCGCACGTTTCGGCGTTACCAATTTCGTCGCCGGCGCCGGCCACGAGACGGATCGCGCGCATCGCTTCGTCGGCGCGCACCTCGCTCGCGTCGAGCCACACGGGCCCGCCCACGGCGCACGGAACGCGGCCGTCGAGCGCGATGCCCGCCGCTTCGAGCAGCGCGACGGCCTGCGAGGCCGTCGCGCCGGTGATCCGAAGTGAAAACGCCGGATCGGGCTTTTTCGAGGGCAGGTCCACGAGCGCCTGATCCTTCGGGAGCACGAAGAGGAGGTCGCGGCCGATGACGACTCGCGTCCCGGTGGCCGTCGAGTACGCCGCAATCGCCGCGTCGACCGGCACGTTCTTCAGGCTGGCGCCGAGCTCGCCGCGTTCCGCGTCGCGGGAGATCGCGACGCCCTTCGCGCCAGCGGCCTTCGCGAGCGCCTCGGCGAACGCGCGGGAGGAGATCCCGGGCTCGTCGATCGAGAGCGTTTCCTTCGCGGCGCCCGCGCCCGTTCGGACGATCGTTGCGCCGCGTCCCGTCGAAAGCGCCGTGAAGATCGCCGCGCGATTGGGCGCGGAGGCGACGCCGGTCAGCGGCGCACCACCGGTCGCGACGAAGCTCTCGCTTCCACCGTGACCGAGCATCCAGAGCACGATGCGCGAGTTGGCCTCGCGCGCGTGCAGCGTCGTGCCCTGCTCGACCGCCGGCCCGTCACCCGGGAGACGAGGAAGCGGTTCCTGCGCCGCGCTTCCAGGAAGCGCAAGCGCGGCGAGTCCAACGCCAAGGATCCAACCTGCGCGCGAGCGAACCACCATCCCTCCACGCTACTGCCCTGGCTCGAAACCGGGCAAGTCGCTACGATGACAATCCGCATGAGGACGTGGTTCCGGCTGTTTTTCGTTGCCCTGGCGGCCGGGGGGTGTACCCGCAGCGACGTCGAGGGCTCCCCGCGGGAGCTCGCCCCGATCGGCCCCGTGCCCGAGTATGCGCAACTCCCTGGTGACCCGGCCGCCGGATACGACACCGTCCTGAACGCGGGTTATGTTTCCTGCGGCATCCCGCTCACCGCGTGGGACCGGCTCGTCGGCGAGACGCCGTCAACGACGTGGATTCCCGGACGCACGGGACGCAACGCGACACTTCCCTACGCCTACACCGCGTTCACGAGCCCGCGCAGCAATGTCGAGCTCGTCAGTGCGAACTGCCTGACGTGCCACGCGGCGTATTTCGACGGCGAGCTCGTCGTCGGGCTCGGCAACGAGTCGCGCGACTACACCGACGACCTTTCCTTCTACGCGGAAGCGGTCGGCGCGTTCGTCACCGATCCCGAGGAGCGCGTCGAATGGCGGCTCTGGGCCGATCGCGTCGGCGCGATCGCGCCCTACTCGCGCACGCACACCATCGGCGCGAATCCCGCGGACAACCTGACGGCGGCGATCTTCGCGCACCTCGATCCGGTGACGCTCGAGTGGTCCGAGGAGCTTCGGATGGATCCGCCGCCCGAATACGTCGTGCCGTCGAGCCCGCCAGCGTGGTGGTGGATGAAGAAGAAGAACGCGATGTTCTACACGGCGTCGGGGCGCGGCGATCACACGCGCTTCATGATGCTGGCGTCGAGCTTGTGCAGCGAAGGCGTCGACGAAGCCGCTGCGATCAACGGGATGTTCGACGACGTGCGTGCGTGGATCGCGTCGCTCGAAGCACCCGCGTGGCCCTTCGCACAGCCGGATCCCGTGCTCGCGCGCGAAGGCGAGCGCGTCTTCCAGGCGGCGTGTTCGCGTTGCCACGGCACCTACGGGCCGGCGGGCGTGTATCCGAATCTCGTGGTCGGCCTCGACGAGATCGGCACCGATCCCTGGATCGCGGAAGGGGCGACCACGAACACCGATCGTTTTCTCGGGTGGTTCGAGGAATCCTGGTACGCGCAGGGTGCGGTGCTGACGCCGGCGCCTGGATACGTCGCACCGCCGCTCGACGGCGTGTGGGCGACGGCGCCGTATCTCCACAACGGCTCGGTGCCGACGATCGAGCTCCTGCTGAACAGCCCGAGCCGCCCGCAATTCTGGACGCGCACGTTCGCCTCGACCGACTACGACCCCGACGCGCTCGGCTGGAACTTCACCGCGCTCGACCACGGCAAGGCCGGCGAGCCCGACTCGTCCGAGCGCGCGAGGATCTACGACACGACGCAGGACGGCTACGCGAACACGGGCCACACGTTCGGCGACGATCTCGATGACGACGCGCGGCGCGCTGTCCTCGAGTATTTGAAGACGCTCTGATGCTCCGCGCTCGCACCGTCGCGCTGGCGCTGGCGCTCGCGTTCGGATTCGCCGCGAGCGGCAAGATCGGAACGCCCGAGCCGAAGGCGGCGATCACCGCGCGAAAAGGCGTCCGCGGGGCTCTCGAGACGAGGGCCGGGCCGCTCGCCATCGGCGGCGTCGCGATCGGCGCAGTCGCGCTGCTTGCGCTCGTCGCGCGAAGCCGCGGTTAGTCAGCTCGCGCGCCGAAGCTCCAGCGCGGCAACGGTCCTCGCTTTCGCGATCCTCCTGGCCGCGGTCGGTACGGGTCGTATCCGTTCGAAAGGCGGCGGGCGAGGGAGGAGCCGGTCGAAGGCCGTGGCGGCGGCGAACGCGCGGCACGCGATTCGGTGGAAAGTAGAGTTGTAGGTATCCAGTTCGCTCAGGGAGGTCGTCATCAGAGACTCAGGTCGCGACGACGGCCCTCGCCTGCGCGATGTCCCAGGGCCGCGCGCGAAGCAATCTTCGCCGCTAGGTGCGTCGCTTCGAGAAGCGAAGGTCCACGAGCATCGCGGCTCGCGGGATGCTCGCGAGCCTGAAGTCGCGATCGTCGCCCTACGCATTTGTCCACGGCCGTGGACAGATGCGTAGGCGCGGGCCGGAACGTCTTGCATGGCGCGAGTCGCGCGATCTGTTCTCCACACGTGCTTCATGTCGTCGGCGACCGCCCTCGCTTTCGCGAAGTTCCCTGAGCGAACTGGATACCTACAA
>Ga0163152_10006671_pt1 | contig 12931 bp, 10 predicted proteins | sample OliLakLV19MP8IB2_FD_148635 | JGI IMG/M metagenome (GOLD analysis project Ga0163152, IMG submission 148635) | Freshwater microbial mat bacterial communities from Lake Vanda, McMurdo Dry Valleys, Antarctica - Oligotrophic Lake LV.19.MP8.IB-2 | ecosystem: Environmental > Aquatic > Freshwater >... | reverse complement strand
GCGCCGAAGTGCACTCGTCGGGTCTCGAGTTCAACGATCGTGGCCGCGACGTCACCGTGCTCTTCGGCGACGGCGCCGGCGCGGTCGTGCTCGGCCCGTCCGAAGGGAAGGGCGACATCACCGATCGCGGCGTCCACTTCACCAAGCTCGCGTCCGATGGCGTCGGCGCGAAGGAGTTGTGGGTCGAAGCGCCGTGCAGCAACCGCCTCCCGCGCGTAACGCCGGCGATGCTCGAAGAGGGCCGCCACTATCCGCGCATGAACGGAAAGCTCGTCTTCAAGTGGGCGACGGAGAAGATGCCCGAGATCGCCGCCGAGGCGATGACGGCCACCGGCGTCGGCGTGAACGACCTCGCGTGGTTCGTTCCGCATCAGGCGAACCTGCGCATCAACGAGCTCGTCGCAAAGCGGCTCGCGATCCCCGACGAGAAGTGCTGGAACAACATCGTCCGCTACGGCAACACGACGGCGGCGACGATCCCGATGGGGCTCTCCGAGCTCGTGCACGAGAAGAAGACGAAGGCCGGCGACCTGATCCTCATGGCCGCGTTCGGCGCCGGCTTCACATGGGGCAGCGCCATCGTCCGCATGTAGTCTTCGGCCATGTCGTCCTTCGCCGACGAAATCAGCGAGCTTCCGAGCGCTGTCGCACGGGTGCACGCGGGCGCGAGCGCGCCGAACACGGTTCGCGTGAATCGGGCGCTGGCGAGCGCGCTTGCGATCCGCCACCGCGTCCGCCACAGCGTGGAGGTGCGCGCGAAGATCCCGCCCAGGTTCGAGCCGCAACACTCGCCGGAAGAAAAGCTGCTTCGCTCGATCTTCGGCGAGACCGGCGGGCCGCCGCCGGAAGGCTTGATCGTCGCGGTCGGCGCGCGCATCAAGAAGTGGACGAGGGTCATCGACCACACCGAGGGCTTCGTGAGCTTCGCCGGCGCCGATCACGGCGACGTCGAGTCCGTCACGAAGTTGACCGAGGGACTGCCGAAGGACATCGGATCCAGGATCGACGTCGTCGTGACGTGGCCGGGTCCTCTCGAAGTCGGCGACGTGCTCTACACGGGCGACGCAGCGATCGGGATCGTCGAGGCGATCGTCGAGGACGGCTCGGGAGAGCCGCGCGTGATGTTCGGCGCGGGCGGCGGCTCGGTCACCATCACGCGTCGGCTGCCGACGGCGGAGCAGGCCGTCGAGGCGCGGGCGATCGGGCCCTACAGCCTCGTCTCGCAGCGGCCCATCACGGGACAGCGCGTCCAGCCGAATCAGCTCGCGTGGCTCGCCAAACACGGCGCTCGCGCGCTCGCGGGCGAGTTCTCCGCCTACAAGACCGGGGACGTCGACTGCCGCGTCCGCGTGTATGAGGCGCTGGTGAAGCAGGAGCCGGTAACGGATCCGTGGTCGATGTTGCGCCCGGCGCCTCGGCCACCGGCGAAGGCCGCGACCTCTCCTACAGCCGGCGCGTCGACGGAGATGAGGGACATCTTCTCGTTCTTCGAACCGGTCGCGAACAAGCCCCTCACGACCGATTCGCTCCGCGCGATCGACGCGCATCTGCGCGTTTGCGGCATGGGGATCGCGCTCGATGGGCACGACCTCCGGCTCGAGCTGCGGATGCCGGACGGTGCTCGCGACGAGTGGACCTTCGGCGAAGTGAAGAAGCCCGAAACACTCAATTACCGCACGTTGGCGCCCGAACCCGGCGGGCTCTTCTGCCAGAAGATCTTCGGCCCCGTGAAGGACTACGAGTGCGCGTGCGGGAAATACAAGCGCATGAAGCATCGCGGCATCGTCTGCGATACGTGCGGCGTCGAGGTGATCCAGTCGAAGGTGCGGCGCTCGAGGTTCGGACACTTCGCGCTGCCATCGCCGATCGTCCCGCGCCACCTCCGGCGGCTGGTCTCCGCGCTGATCGGCGAGCCGTCGAGATCCTGGCTGGCCACGCTCGACCAGGACGGTGGCATCCGGCTGCGCGAGCAGCTCGCCGCAGCGGATGCGACCGCGCGAGCGCGAGCGTTCCCCGCGTCTCATCGTGATCGGCCGCTGCTCGAGGCGTTCGCGTCGTCGGGCGTTCGAGCGACCGCACTCGCGTGGACCCGCCTCCCGGTGCTTCCGCCGGATCTGCGCCCGCTCGTCGCGCTGCAGGGCGGACGTTTCGCGACGTCCGATCTGAACGATCTCTATCGCCGCGTGATCAACCGCGGGAATCGCACACGCCGCCTGATGGACCTCAACGCGCCGATGGTGATCCTCGTGAACGAGCGCCGGATGATGCGCGACGCGGTGGACCAGCTGCTCTTCAACGGCACGAAGGGTCTTCCGGTCGTGAAATTTCAGAAGAAGCCGCTGATGAGCCTTTTTAAGATTCTGAAGCGCTCGCTGCGTCCCGACCCGACCGGAATCCGCTGTGACTTCTCGGCGGCCGCGACGGCGCTCGTCGAGGACCGCACCCGGGTCGCAATGCCGATCTCGATCCTGTTCGAGATCACGCGGCCGCTGCTCTACGGGCTCGCCGAGCAGCTCGGCCATGCGATCACCATCAAGCGCGCGAAGACTCTCCTCGAGGAGAGCGTGACGCTGCAGCGCGATCTCGTGTCGCGAGCGATCGCGCAACGTCCGATGCTTCTCGGAAACGCCGAGGGAAGCGAGGTGCTCACGGCGGCGATGGTCGAGATCGGCGACGACCCGGTGATTCGCCTTCCGACGGAGATCGCGAAGCGGATCGACGTCCGCACCGGAAGCCGCGTCGTCGCGTTCCTGCCGCTCTCCGTTCCCGGGATCGAGGAGGCGCGTGCTCTGGCTGCCGGGGACGTTCGCTCCACGCCGTTGCGCGACGACGGTTGGGTCCTCGAGATCGCCGCGACGAAACGTGGCGCCGCCGACCGGCTCGTGGAGATGGCGGCCGCACGCGCCGAAGATCCGTGCGAATCGGCGCACGCCGCGTTCCTCGTGGGCGGCTGGGTGCTCGCGCAGTAGAGTGTGCGGTCGATGACCGCGCCTCACCTTTTCGGACTGCTCCCGGACGAGATCGCCGCGCATCTGCGCAGTGAGGGCGTCGCCGTGCGCGAGGACGAAGCGCTGCGCGTGATGGCGCACGCGGTCTCGCCGACCGGCGCGAACGACGCGATGAAGCGGCCGCTCTCGATGGCGCTCAAGGCCGACATCGCCCGGGTCTTCGACGGCTCGCGCCTCGAGGTCGTCGAGCGCGTGGAGGATCCGGCGGACGGGTTCGTGAAATACCTCTTCCGCTCGCCCGACGACGCGGTTCACGAAGCCGTTCGCATCCCGCTCGAGAAGCCGGGACGCTTCACGGTGTGTCTCTCGTCGCAGGTCGGCTGCGCGATGCAATGTGTGTTCTGTGCGACCGGCCGCCTCGGTCTCGCGCGCAACCTGGCCGCGTGGGAGATCGTCGCGGCGCTCGCGCATGTTCGTAGCGAAGCGCCGGGCCGCGTCACGGGCGCCGTCTTCATGGGGCAGGGCGAGCCGCTCCACAACTACGACGAGGTCATCCGCGCCGCGCGCGTGCTTTCGCATCCGTGCGGCGGCCGCCTGCGCGCGGAGAACATCGCGATCTCCACCGTCGGGCTCGTGCCGCAGATGCGGCGCTACACCCGCGAGGGGCATCCGTATCGCCTCGTCGTCTCGCTCACGTCGGCGATCGAGTCGAAGCGAAAGTCGCTCCTGCCCGTCGCGGGCCGCACGTCCATCGAAGAGGTCGCGTCCGCGATTCGCGATCACGCGCTCGCGACCGGCGACCGCATCACGATCGCGTGGGTGCTGATGGGCGGCGTGAACGACGGCGCCGACGAGGTCGAGGCGCTGCGCGCTCTCCTCGACGGCGTGCCCGTGCGGATCAACCTCATCGATGTGAACGACGCCCGGCCGAACGGCTTCCGCCGCTCGACGGACGAGGAGCGCGGCCGGCTGCGCGATCTCCTGCAGGTGTTGAAGGCGCCCGTCGTGCGGCGCTACTCGGGCGGCGCCTCGCGCGACGCGGCGTGCGGGATGCTCGCGGCGACCCGGCACGTTTAGTGAGCGAGTCCGGTCCGCTTCCCGCCGCACCCGTCGTGCGCGTGCGTGCGTTCCGCGACGAGCTGCGCGTGCTCGGCGCTCTCGCGCTTCCCGTGGTCGGCGTGCAGGTCGGCTCGATGATGCTCGGCCTCGTCGACACGCTGATGATCGCGCGTCTCGACACCGCGTCGCTCGCCGCCGCATCGCTCGGCAACCTCTGGATCTTCGGCACGCTGATCATCGGCATGGGCATCGTGTTGGGCATCGACCCGATCGTCACGCAGGCGCACGGCGCCGGTGACGGACGCGCCGCCGCGCTCGGCCTCCAGCGCGGCGTCGCCGTCGCGTTGCTCGCGGCCGTCCCGATCGGACTGCTCTGGCTCTTCACCGAGCCGGTGCTCGTCTTCGCGAACCAGAACGCCGCCCACGCCGCCGCGGCCGCCTCGTTCGTGCGCGTGCAGCTGCCGACGATGCCGCTCTTTCTCGTGTTCCTCGCGATGCGGCAGTACCTGCAGGGCCGCGGCATCCTCGCGCCGACCGTCTGGGTGATCGTCGGCGCGAACGTCATCAACCTCGTCCTCAACTGGATGCTCATCTACGGCCACCTCGGTGCGCCGCAGATGGGACTCGTCGGCTCCGGTATCGCGAGCGCGACCGCGCGTGCGTTCATGTTCGCCGGTCTCCTCACGTGGGTGCTCGTGCGGCGGCTACATCGCGGCGCGTGGACGCCGTGGACGTGGGCGGCGCTCTCGCCGTCGGGTCTCGCCGACGTGTTGCGCTTCGGCATCCCGGTCGGCCTCCAGTACGGACTCGAAGTGTGGGCGTTCCAGATCGCGACCCTGCTCGCGGGCATCCTCGGCGAGGAGCCGCTCGGCGCGCACACCATCGTCCTCAACATGGCGTCGCTCTCGTTCATGGTGCCTCTCGGCATTTCGCACGCGGCCGCCGTGCGCGTGGGCAACCTCGTAGGCGCACGCGATCTCGCCGGCGCGCAGCGCGCCGCCTGGATGGCGTTCGCGATGGGCGGCGGCGTGATGGCCGTCTCCGCGTTGAGCTTCCTGATCTTCCGCTGGCAGCTCCCTCTGCTCTACGGACCGGAGGCGGCTGTCGCGCTGCTCGCGACGGGCGTGCTCCCGATCGCGGCGGCGTTCCAGCTCTTCGACGGTCTGCAGGCCGTGGGCGGCGGCATTCTCCGCGGCATGGGCCGCGTGCGGCCGGCGTACGTGTTCAACCTGTTCGGCTACTACGCGCTCGCGCTGCCGCTGGCAGGGTGGCTGGCGTTCACGCAGAAGCAGGGACTCGCGGGATTGTGGTGGGGCCTGGCGCTCGGGCTGATGGTGATCGCGGCATCGCTGATCGCGTGGGTTGCGATCCGCGGGCCCGCGTCGATGTCGACGATGTCGACCACACGCACGCAGGCGCGGTGACGGCGCGGCGCACGTGACGGTGACGTTGCGCCAATCGGTACGCCGCTCACAGTCGCGTCGCCGCCGCAGCTCTCCCGCGCGCTACGGGAAAAGATGACGCGTTGGCGCAGCCCGAGATCGTCGTGATCCCCCCCTCTCGCGAAGAGCCCGTCGGCGTAGGATGCGCCCATGTCGCTCGACGATCCTCGCAAGCATCGAAATCCCAAGCCCACTGTGGACGTGATCGTCGAAGTTCCCGGCGGGATCGTGCTCATCGAGCGCCGGCACGAGCCCCTCGGATGGGCGATCCCGGGAGGGTTCGTCGACGAAGGCGAGCCCGTCGAGGCCGCCGCCGTGCGGGAGATGTCGGAGGAGCTCAACCTCGAGGTCGTTCTCAGCGAGTTGCTCTACGTCTACTCGGACCCGCGCAGGGACCCGCGTCACCACACGCTGACGACGGTCTTCGTCGGGCGCCCGAAGAACGCGGGCGACGTTCCGCGCGCGGGCGACGACGCCAAGGCGACGAAGATCGTTTCCGCCGACGCGCCGCCGGCGCTCGCGTTCGACCACGCCGACGTCCTCGCCGACTACGCGCAGTTCAAGAAAACCGGGAAGCGCCCCGACCCCATGCGCTTCCTCGAGCGGTGGCGCTCGCGCTCGACCTGACGCACCTCCTTCGGGCGCGATGGCGCTCGAAGTGGTACGCTCCGTCCGTGGCTGCACGCAGTTTGGTGGGACCCGCCGGCGAGGGACGACTGTCCCGGTGGACGCGCAGGCTGCTCCTGAGGCTGACGGACCGGCTACCTGCCCGCGTGATCAAGGGTCCGGATGGCGCGCCGTTTCTCGAGCGCTACCACCTGCTGCGACTCCCGCTCGTAGGCGCGGAAGTCATGATCCACCGCTTCGTCGCGTCGGATCCCGATCGCGGCCTTCACGACCACCCTTGGCGCTGGGCCGCGGCGCTGCTGCTCGCCGGCTCGTATGACGAGCTCGTCGTACCGCGAATCGACGCACCGAAAGGCGAGAGATTCCGGCGACGGCTCGGGCCTCTCCGCGTGAATTGGGTGCGGCCTCGACGTTTTCATCGCGTGCTCCTCGCGCCGGGTTCCGACGCGTGGACGCTCTTCGTGACGGGTCCGCGCATGAAGGTCTGGGGTTTCCTTGCGCATCCCGATGCGCATCGCTACGACGCGGGAACGTCCACCGCGCAGGACCACTACGACCGCCAGGGTGTTGCGCGACGGCTGGCATCCTCCGGCGACGCGTTCCTCGACGAGAACATGGACGTGAGCTTTTCCGCCGAGAGCCTTCGCTACCAGGCGTTCACGAACGAAGTGGCCTCGCCCGATGCGGACTGGTGGCGCCGCGCTCCGTCGGGTGCGGATCTCCGGCGGCGCGAAGAAGCCTCGGCAACGCGCGAGCTGCCGTTGGTCGGCCCCGGCGAGTGCCTCCTGCTTCTCAGCGGAAAGCGAGGAGCCGGGAAGGACTTCGTGGCGGAAGCGCTCGCGCGGGCGCTCGGTGATCGAATCCGGCTGGTGCGCCTCGGCGAGGCGACGAAGGCGATCCATGCGGAGCGCACCGCGGTTTCGCTGGAGCGCCTCCTCCACGACCGCGATTTCAAGGAGCGACATCGTCCGGCGCTCACGGCGCTCTACGACGAGCTGCGGAGGGAGAACGAGCGGTTCGAGGTCGATCGTGCGGCCGCGCAGTTGCGCGCGGGCCCGCCGGCGCGGATGGCCTGCATCGTCGACCTGCGGATGCGCCATGAGCTCGAGTATTTCCGCGAGCGAGTGCCGCTGACGCAGCAGCTCCACGTCCGCATCGTTTCGGGCGCCGCGGCTCGCGCTCACCGCGGCGTCGATGACGCCGCCACCGGAACGGATCACGCGACGGAGACCGACCTCGACGGCGTCGAGCCAGACCTCGTTTTCGCGAACGAGGAGGACGGAGTCGACGGAACGGCGGCCGCGTTCCTCGCGGCGATCGCTCCGATCCTTCGCGAGCGCGGCGGTGCGCAACCCGACGGCGGCAAGTGGAGCAACGTCCGCTCCTTTCTCGACGAGTCGCTCTCTCACCGCGAGGAATACGAGTGCGACGTGCTCGACCGCCGCTTCCGCGTTCATCCACAAGTGATGAGCCCGCAATATTCGTATTCGCCCACGTTCATGATCCGCCACTGGGACGGCCCCTCGCTGGCGGGCAAGGCCGTCCTCGACATGGGCTGCGGCTGCGGGGTCCTCGCGGTTTTCGCGGCGATCGCCGGCGCGGCGCGCGTCGTCGGCACCGACATCAACCCGCATGCGGTGCGGCTGACGCGCCACAACGCGACCGCGCTCGGCGTCGCAGACCGCGTCGAAGCGATCGAGTCCGACGCGTTCTCGGCGCTCGAAGGCCGGACCTTCGACGTCATCCTCTTCAACGCGCCGTACTTCGACCATCCCTTCGACGCGGCGGTCCCGCTCACGCGCGGCGTCTTCGATCCGGGACACGCCTTCCTGCACCGCGTGCTCGCGGAGGCGCCCCGATTCCTGCGCCCCGGAGGCCGCGTGCTCCTTCTCCTGGGCTCCAGCGGTCTCAGCGGCGCGCCGATCGACGACACCCTGACCTCGAAGTTCGCTCCCTTGCGAATCGTCGACGAACGCTCCGAGATCCGCGGCCACCGCCGCACGCTCTACACACTGGCGCCGTGATCGGCGAATGGAACCGGTCCGCGAGCCCCCCTGCGACGCAGGCACGAAGCGCGCGTGGCAACGACGTCGGCTGCGGCGACGCGTGACGGCGCCGACGATGGGTCCTCTGCTGTCCAGCGCGACCGTGCGAGAACCGAGTCGAGTCGGGCGTCGGTTCAGCCCCGTGCGACTCGAAGGGGGCCTTTCTTCGACTTACGCGCTTGTCGTGCTCTCACTTCTTGGGCGGCTTCGTCTGTTCCCGCAGGGCGAGGCGCGCGTCGATGCGTCCGATTTGGACAAGGAGTTCGGCTCGGGTCGCTTCGCTGAGAAGCTCCTGCTCGAAGTCGATAACCCATGACTCAACATGCTTTCTGATGTCGTTCGCCAACTTGTTGCGGGCGCCTGGGTGATCGCCCTTCTCGAGCATCTTCTCGAAGGCATCGACCTTCGACAGCAGCGCATTTCGGCGCTCCCCTGAGTTCTTTTCGAGACCGCGATCTGGAATGTTCTCGATCAACTTCCGGAGCGAGGTGGCCGACGTGTCGAAAGTTCCAAGCATGACTCCACCGTGCCGGAACTCGATGCGCGCGGCTTCTGGAGGGTACGCCAGCACGAACGCCACAGGCGCTGCGTTCGAGGATCCGTGCCAATCGGTACTCGTTCGATCGAAGTCCACGTTGACGCCGAGCCTCTCGATGAGTGCGCCCTGCGAATCGAGCAAGGAGATCGAGTGGGTTCCGACCTCGTCGTTGTGGTCCGCACGTCCCAGCGGCAATTCGGCGAGTGTGTCGAGCTCAAACCTTCCGTCTCGGTAGAGAGTGAAGCTCACGAGAAGAACGGGCGGATCTGGTCCAGGCGACAGTGCTGAGAGGATGACGTCGTACTGGCTGCCGTTGATCCATGCTGCTGGAGGCTCCAGCCGCGAAAAGGTCTCCATCAGGTTGCCAGTGTGTGGAAATCCACCGCGCGCTCCGACCTCACACGGTCTTCGGTCCGCTGGGCAATCAACCCAGAAACCGGCGGCTCCCTCAAAGTCCACATGACCGCCGAGATAGCTGTGGCCGAGTTCGTGGGCGACGACCGCGATCTTGGCGCCGGGGTAGCGGATCGTGCCATAGAGGATCGGGTCAACATCCGCCACGATGAGACCGCGACCTCCCGCCACAGGGAACTCGGTCAGGTTGGTGCCGTCGGCGGCAGCGATTTCGTCATGGTATTTGAGATAGTCCCCCGGGGCGAGCACGACGACAGCGTGTGCGAACGGATCGCCTCGAAGAGCCTCGTCACGGGCACGCTTCGCATCCGACAAGAATCCAGGACAGTCGTCTCGATCGTTCGGGTTGCACTTCCTCGGATCCCCCTGAATCGTTTTCGGGTGACCATTTGCCAGAAGTGAGGGGAACGCCACCAAGCCATCTCGGCCAAGTGGAAACATTGCCTGCGTGACGAGGTTGCTGGTCGTTAGCGCGGCGAAGAATTCTCCATCCGACATCGTTCCGTAGCCCGTAGGAGCGGCGCATGGTCCGCTCGTGCAACCGACGCGGACATATGCGAGGTCGAGAAGAGTCTCCTTTACCGGGTAAGAGACGGACCGGTGGTTGTTGCTCGTATCGGCGTCGGGTCCGTCGATGGAGGTGACCTCGACGCGTACCGTGTAAGGTCCCGCCGTCGGCTCCCTCTGCAGCCAGCGCAGCCCGGTGGGGGACTCCGAGGAGGCCTCACACACATCCTGGTTTGATGCATCTACGTTCGGGAGGTAATAGCGCTTTCCCGGGCAATCTCCGGGAACGAAGATCGTTTCGGACAACTCCAGCCCGGGTCTTCCGGGCTGATCAACAACGTATCGGACCTCCGCTTGGGCCGGTTGAGAGCCTGTGTTGGCAATGTCGATGGCGATCACGGCGTCCTTATCCTGCGACCATGTTCGTCGCACCAAAAGCCGACTGGACGGCTTCGACATGGAGAATTGCGAGGTCGCCCCCGGCTCCGCACCCGCCGCGAGCACCCGCGAGCGAAGTGATCTCGTGCGCGGGATTGCGGCTGCAAAGCGCGAACCGGGTGGACGACGTCACGCGGGGGTTCAGGCTGCTCGACTGGGCCTGGGCTTCGACGAACCCCCAGGAGAGAATTTTCGTGCCGGTCGGAATCGACGGCACCGGGACACTGATGACCTCCCGGTAGGCGCCGTCCGCGTCCACTTCGAGCACGACGGTGTATCGATCAGGGGAAAGGGTCAGCTGAACCAGGTTTCCGTCCGGAAGAGAGCCCACGCGCGGATCAAGCCGTAGGAGGATCCGAAGTCGCGGTTGCCGAAACCGTTGCTCTCCTGGATGAAGCCGGACGCCTCGATCCGGAAGTACAGCGCGCTCGTCGCGACCGCCTCCGGCGGCGAGACCGTGAAGGTGTCCTCGAATTCGAAGAAAGCGTAGGAGAAGGCCGGGCGATCCTCGGTGCCGGTGCCCACCGAATCCACTTTCAGGTCGATCGTCCAGATCTGGTCCTCACCGGTCGTGACGAGAGCAATGCGCGCGTCCGCGGAATTGCTGAGGCACTCCGCGTGGCGCACGTCGAGCGTGTTGTTGAAGACCACGTCCGTCTGGTCGAAGGTCCCGCAGGTACCCGGAACGCTGACCTGCGCGATGCCGAAGACGAGTGTCTCGCCCTCCGCCGTGATCGGGGATGCCCGCTTCAGCCAGGGGAGCGGAAGATCCGCTTGCGGGGGCGAACAGCCCAGAGCCAAACAGAACGCCAGGATGGAGAGGGCGTGACGGCTGGTACAGGGGGGGGTTGTACGTATTCGCTCGTTGGAGCGGCTCGACCTCTCGTCTCGCTTGATCTGGTTCGAGTCGACACGTCCTGCGGCAAACGCTCCGACGACCATCCCCTCTTCATGGCGGCCTCCAATGCCGGAGCGCAAACGCTCTGACGGCTGTTCACGCTACGCTCCTCCGACAGCGGCGCAAGGGGAGAACTGCCCCCGGTATCCAACGCTACGAAGCTTCGAAGGAATTCGGACAACGCGAGACGCACGCCGGGCTACCCAGGATCACCGAGGCGACGACGACCGCGATCTCGAGTCGAGCTCTCAACCGACGGACAGCAGCTCGACCTCGAACACCAGGGTCGAGTTTGCCGGGATGACCGGCGGGAAGCCGCGCGCGCCGTAGGCGAGCTCGGGCGGGATCGTGAGCTTGCGCACGCCGCCGACCTTCATGCCGGCGACGCCCTGGTCCCAGCCCTTGATCACTTCACCGCCGCCGAGCGTGAAGTCGAAGCCCTCGTTGCGATCGCGAGAGCTGTCGAACTTCGTGCCGTTCGTCAGCGTTCCGACGTAGTGGACGCTGACGTGTTTGCCAGCTTGCGCGAGTGCGCCCGTCCCGACCTTGATGTCGACGATTTCGAGTCCCACGCGCGGACGGTAACAATCCCGCTCAGGGAACGGAAGCGCGCTTCGCCTCGGACGTCTCGCCGCCGACCTGGTACTCCAGCTCGCTCGCGGAAATCCACTTCGCGCCCGAATGCACGAGCGCCTGCTCGCCGGGACTGCGCGGCACGGTGACGACCTTGTCTGGCTGCGCCTTCCCCTTCAGGTAGTCGGGGAGCTTCGCAACGGAGACCACGTGATACGGCCCAAAGCGATCCTGCAGCAGCGCGACCCACTTCCCGTCGGGCGAGAAGATGTCGAACGACCAGTCGCTGAAGAAGAGCTCGCCCTGCGGATTGAACTCCAGCGCCGTCTTCGAATCCTTGAACGTGAAGAAGAGGCGCGTCGTGCCGAACACCAGCGGCGCCTTCAGGTCCGGCGGCGGGGCCTCGCCCTCGAAGTGCGCTTCGCACGTCGCGGCGGCATCGCTCTTAACGACCACCGGGAACTTTTCGCGCTTCGGAGCGACGGTCGCCGCCACGGTCTTTGCGGGCGGCGCGTCCTTCTCCTTCGCGGCGCCCGTGCAGGCAGCGGCGAGCACGACGATCAGCAGCGCGCGTTTCATCGCGTCCCCCACGCGGCGTCGACTTCCGCCTTCGGGCCCGCGAGCACGCCGGAGTTCCAGCCCCACTTCTGGAGCTCGGTGTCCTCGATCAATCGCATGCTTTCGCACCCATCCGACCAGTGAACTTCGTAGACCTTGCCGTCGAGGACAAGCGACATGTGCGAGCCGCCCTTCGCAGCGAGCACCGCGAACGGGAGCTTCTTCAGCCGCTCGATGTTCGTCAGGTCGGGGGTCTTCGACGCGTCCTCGGGGCGGTAGTTGAGGATCGACTTCGTCACGTCGACGGGGATCTTGTAGTAGGTGCCCTTCGTCTTCGCGACGTGCGCCGCGTAGCGATGTTCGCCGCCGGCGTCGCTCGTGGATGTGTCGGGCGCCCAGAAGATCGCCGTCCAGCCCTGTTCCACTTGCAGCGCCTTGATGAGCTCGGTCCCCTTGAGGCCGTTCGGGCTCGCCGCGATCGCCCGCGCCATCACGCGGTTGAACTCGGCGCTCTTGCCCTGCAGCCGGAAGGTGTCGCGCAGCACGTCGACGACGTAGGTCGTGCAGTCGGCGGCCTTCACGTCGGCTGGCACGTCAGGACCGCGGAACGCCTTCGTGCCGATGAACTTTCCGCAGCCACGCTCGGTGATCTTCAGGTCGTGCTCGACGTCCATCCGCTTCGCGACCGCGTTCGCGACTTCGCCGAACGGCTTCCGAAGCCCGGCGTCCGTGATCTTTTTCAGGTCGTTCAGCGTGCGCTGCAGGCTCTCCGCACATTGGACGCACGGGTCGCCGACACCGGAGACCGTTCCCGTCGCGTCACCGGGCGTCGTGCCGGTCGCCGGATCGAGCGGCGTGCTCGCCGGCGTCGCCGATGGAAGGGC
>Ga0163152_10006668_pt1 | contig 12936 bp, 9 predicted proteins | sample OliLakLV19MP8IB2_FD_148635 | JGI IMG/M metagenome (GOLD analysis project Ga0163152, IMG submission 148635) | Freshwater microbial mat bacterial communities from Lake Vanda, McMurdo Dry Valleys, Antarctica - Oligotrophic Lake LV.19.MP8.IB-2 | ecosystem: Environmental > Aquatic > Freshwater > Lake... | reverse complement strand
ATCTGTCGTAACATCGTATGCTCCTGCAGTAACAGGCATACCTGTTGTGTTTCCATTTCCATAACCGGCATTGATTGATCCACCCCAGCCGGATATGTATATGTTTTTGCAAAAGTCAACTAGAAAAGCTACAGGTGAAATATTGATTGTTGCTGTTGTTCCGCTTCCAATTACAGTCGACCAAATTGTACTAGTTAAAGCGGGATTTATTTTATGTATGAATTGAGACGATCCAGGATTGCTATAAACAGAACCTACAACTGGATAGCTGCCTGTTGATTGGCCCATTAAATAAACATCCCCATCACTATCAATTTGAATGGCGTAAGCTTGATCATATCCGGTAGTTCCTAAATAACTTCCTGTTACAAGAGATGCATTAGTCGGATTCAATACTACAACAAAACCATCAGCTGTTCCTCCGATTGATAAGGGATTAATAGTTCCGGGCAAAGTAGGAAAGTTACTACTTGTGGTTCCGCCACAAACATATACATTTCCATTGGAAGGATTAACCTTGGCACCATACGCTGCATCTGTACTCAAGCCGCCTAAAAAAGTTGACCAATCTAAAGTGCCACAGTTGGGACTTAATTGAAAGGCAACACCATCTTGTGTACCTTGCAAAATCAGTGATAACGCTCCAACTGTTGCTGGAAAATTGGACGACTGAGTACAAGAAGCAACAATAATATTATCGTTGCCATCAACAATTACTTCACCTCTGGCTTCATCACCATAATTATAATACAAAGTGGCTGCATTGTTTAACCCCTCGTTGGCTGTACCACCAACAAAAGTAGAACCTAGTAAACTGGCACCTGTTGCATCAAGCTTTGTAACAAAAATATCGACTCCAGCTGCATAAGAAATGTAACCATCCATGGTAACACTGCTGCCGCCATTAAATGTATTGTCATAACAACCTACCGAAGTAGGGAAATTGGAGGAAGAGGTAGTTCCATAAATAATAATATTATCCTGGCTATCCACAATCAAACTGTGTGGAGATTCACTTCCTGTTCCTCCGAGGTAGGTGGCAAATAATCTGCTTGTACCAGTTGCTGAATATTTTATTAAACCGATATCTGTCACAGTTCCTCCACCACTGAAAGTATTATCAAAGGCACCAACCGAAACCGGAAATCCAGCACTGAAAACAACTCCACCACCATACGCATTTCCCAGACTGTCATTGGTGGCAGTATACCCCCAATTATCAGCCGTGGAACCCGTGTACGTAGAAAAAATTAAAGTCGGATCAATAATCAGGTCGTAGTTTGTATTGTAACCGTCAGGAAAATTTAAACTTACAATTTTGTTATTTAATAAAATCTTACAAACAACTAATTTTTTTTCTCCATTGATCCATTGATATACTTCCGGAATGGATTCGATGACTTCTCCTGCATTCGAATTTAAAATTATTTTATTGTTTTTTATTTCAGGATCAATTCCGTTATATGACCATTTTATCTGAGATGCATCAGCGCCTGCGTGAACAATAAAATCATATTTAAAATAGCCTTCATCAGACGTTCCGATTTTAATATCTACGCCATTATAAAGATTGCCATACTCAACTTCAGCAAATAATTTTACTTTGGAAGCCCAATGCTCGGGATTATTTCCTATGTAATAGTTATGATAAAAATCAAATTTTTCGTTTGACTTCATTTTTACATTTGAATTGGCATTCAGGAAATTGAGTGAATATGCATGTTGCCTTATTTTATCTGTTACTGCTGGAGAATATTTTCCGTGGGTTGCTAAATGAAGTTTGTGAAGATCTTCTTGATTGAAAAACTCGAAGGTAAAACTGGTGTTTTTAAACCATACATTCCCTCCTCCGATTTTAGCCATGTAATTAATATCCGAATCCCATTGACCTTTATTTTCAATAATGTTGATTTTTTCAGGATGCTTTGTTTCTTGTCCGAAAAAAAAAGTGACATTAACAAACAAGAATAATGATAAAAGTAATTTTTGTTTCATTGTGAATTGTTTTAAGTTGGTTTAAGTACCTTGAAATATCAATTAAGTAATTCGATGTTCGTATAAGTGTTTTATCCACATGCAAGATAGTGAAAAAATAATTTAATTTCTACTCTTAGTAAATTTTGCTTTATCAGATAATCTAGTTGCAGAATTTTGTCAAAATGGTCCATCAATTGCTAAGTATTGTCCCTTTCTTTTTTGCCCTAAAGCTGCATTTTGACTATTTTTATAAATAAATTTTTAAAATTTTCTCAATGAAAAAGTTACTCTTTTTAATTGCTTCTTTTCTTGTATTAACGGTTTCAAATAGTTTGGCAAATTCCGGTCCGGGCGACACAGTGGTTGTTCAAACATTTGCTTTTGGAACGCCTCAAAATGCTTGGTTTGTTTTTCCATCGGATACCGTTCGTTTTGAAAAAATATTAATGAAGTATACTTTGAAATGTAATCCTGCGCAAACACCAGCATGTGGCGAGTGGGATTATTTAACATACACCTATTTGTATGACCATACAGGTTTATTGGATTCTACTTTAATCAATCAGCCTACATATACGGTTAATGGTGCTTCACCTGATAGTGTAATGTATATGAATACTCCATCGTATTCTTATGATACACATTGGCAATACAATGCTGTTCATACAGATACTACCTCTTTGAATACGTATGGTGTAGGCACAGGAACAACCAATGCTGTTTTTCCTTTTGGTGCTTCGGCTCCTGTTTCTCGTACACAATATCTTTGGAAAGCTTCTGAAATTTCAGCTGCAGGAATGACTGCAGGAAACATTACAGGCTTGCAGTTTTATTTGCAAACTCTTGGAGCAGAAATGCAAAGTATGACTATTAAAATCAAAGCGGTGTCTTTGGATTCATTGACGCAAAGCACTTTTAATAATTCTGGTTTTACAACAGTGTATTCTCAAAATACTCAGTTCACGGTGTTGGGATGGAACAGTTTACAATTAACAAATCCATTTAACTGGGATGGAATTTCAAATTTACTTATTGAAATTACTTATCAAAATATGGTAACTGCAATGGATAATATTCTAGCAGCAAGTACGACCACTTTTAATTCGGGCTTAACAAATGCCGGAGCAGATAGAGTTGCTTCGTTTACTTCCTATGGATATGTAGATGTGCCAATGAATTCAAACTTGGTTTCGATTGATTCTTTTGTGACTGTTGCATTTTGGTGCTATGGATCTCCTGCACAACCAATGGATGGAACAGCTTTTGAAGCAGTTGATTCGTTGGATAGAAGATTGTTGAATAGTCATTTACCATGGAGCGATAGTAATGTTTATTGGGATGCTGGTTATGGCGGAACAGCATACGACAGAATTAATAAAGTAGCCACTCCAACAGAAATTGAAGGTCAATGGAACTATTGGACTTTTACAAAAAATGTTGCAACGGGTTCAATGAAAGTTTATTTGAATGGACTACTTTGGCATAGCGGAACAGGGAAAGTGAAATCGATGCAAGGCATTTCAAAGTTTAAAATTGGAAGAGGAAATTGGGGAGGTTCACAAACTTACGAAGGAAAAATTGATGAGTTCGCTGTTTTTAATGTGGAGCTGAATGCAACTACTATTCAGAATTACATGAACAAACAAATTACTGCAGCACATCCCAACTATGCAAATCTTGCTTTGTATTATCAATGCAATGATGGAAACTATTCTACGTTTGCAGATGCAGCTCCGGGTGCACATCCTGTTGCGAGTTTGGTGAGTGTCGACAATCCATTGAGAACTCCTGCTGAACTCATCAGCAATTTTTCTCAAACAACTTTACGCCCGAACATCACTTTTGAACAAGGTGTTTTCACAACTGTAATTGATTCTACTTTAATTGTGGATTCAACAATGAATGCACCCATTCAAATTGTTACTTACACCGATTCAATCAGTAATCCGGGTGTTGCTGTTGATACTTTAATTGTTTGGCCAGCCTATTATAATAACTATGTATACGATGTAAGTGGTGTTGCTACAGATTCCTCTTTTGTAACACCTGATAGCATTCTTCATTTAATATATTATCAATGGTACAAAAAATTCCCACAAGTGACCCGTTACGAATTAGCCCGATACATTACTCCTTATGGAAATGGATTGAGTTTAGGAACTGGCTGGACCTGGACCTTTGATGTAAGTGATTACCGAACATTGCTTGCAGATAGTGTTCATTTAGAAGCAGGAAACTGGCAGGAATTATTAAACGTTGAATTTTTAATGATTGAAGGAACGCCTCCGCGTGATGTTGTTGGGATTCAAAACTTATGGAATGGCGGATTTAATTATGGTGTACCAGGTGATCCAATAGATAATTATTTACCGGCTCTGATCAGAAACATTCCTGTTAACGGATTTTCTACTAGATGGAAATCCCGTATCACCGGGCATGGAATGGATACTCCGGAAAACTGCGCAGAGTTTTGTGCAAAAACACATTACTTTAAAGTAAATGGAGTTCAGCAATTTTCGAAATTAGTTTGGCGCGACAACTGTGATGTAAATCCATTGTATCCGCAAGGTGGTACATGGGTATACGACCGAGCAAACTGGTGTCCGGGTGCTGAAGTGTGGACGTATGATTGGGAACTTACTCCTTTCACAACTCCGGGAACATCCGTAAGTTTAGATCACGATGTGCAATTGTATGTGCATACCGGTGGCTGGGATTATTATCAGATAGAAGATCAGTTGGTAAGTTACAGCGCTCCGAATTTTACATTGGATGCAGCCATCGAAGATATTTTGTCGCCAAGCAAAGATCAAATGTGGACACGCTTAAATCCTGTTTGTACTGCTCCAATTATCCGAATTAAAAATACGGGATCAACAACATTAACATCCTTGACAATTACTTATGGAATGAATGGTGCAACTCCGTCTGTTTTTACTTGGACAGGTAGTTTACCTTTTATGGAAATTGAAACGGTTACATTGGGAACATTTAATTGGGCAATGGGTGCTACCGATTTTACTGTAACAGTAAGTAACCCGAACGGTGGAGCAGATCAATATGCGTTTAATAACACGAAGATAAATAAGTATACATATCCTACTGTGATGCCAAATTCGTTTTCAATTGAATTCAGAACAAATAATAATCCATGGGAAGATCAATATACTTTGAAAGATGATGCTGGAACAATTATTGCCTCCAGAAATGGTGCAAGTTTAAGTGCAAATACTCTTTATAAGGATACGGTTACTCTGGCGAATGGTTGTTATACACTTGAATTAACCGATTCAGGAGAAGACGGTTTAGCATTTTGGGCAAATCCTTCACAAGGAAGTGGTTACCTCCGATTGAGAAAAGTTACTACTCCTGCACTTATTAAAACCTATCCTACGGATTGTGGTGGACAAATCTATCAACAGTTTACAGTAGGTTTGACAAGTGATGTGGATGATTATATTCTTACCGAAAACACAACGTTGAGTGTCTATCCAAATCCAACAGATGGGCATGTTTTTATTGATATTAATATGAATGCTAAACAAGATGGAGTAGTAGATATTTTGGATGTGCTTGGCAAAAATGTTTTTCATTACGAATATAAAAACCTGACAGCCGAAAGTATCGAAGCAGATTTATCGCATTTGCAAGCAGGAATTTATTTCGTTGCTCTGAGGTCAGGTAAAGATGTAATTACAAAAAAATTGATGATACGATAGTTTTTTGCTTTTGCTTTTTAAAATGCCTCTTTGAAAAAAGAGGCATTTTTTTGTTAAGATAATTATGATAAAAATGAATTATACTATTTAACTTTGTAAAAAAAGAAAAGCCATGAAAAAATTAATAGCAATTATCGGCCTTTTAGGGTTGTCTTTTTCTGCCAATGCAGGAGAACCGATTAACGGAAAAAATAATTTGTCTTTGGCTCAAGGTGATGGAGCTAAATGTTTTAATGAAAATTCTCATATTATTAATGTGGGAATTGGTTTAGCAAGTGGATATTATGTGAAGACAAGAGGTGAAAAATATTCATCGAGTCCTTATTTGAATTTATCATATGAGCAGCCTTGGCCCAAAAAACTTGGCCCAGGATTTTTAGGAGTGGGAGCCTATTTTGGATACAAAACAGAAAAATATCAGCGTAATTATAATGCTTTTTATGGAAATGGTTATTATTATGAAAGACGATACAGTTATTATACTATTGCCGGTCGTGCTGCTTATCATTGGGATGTTTTAAATTCTGAAAAAGCGGAAGTATATGGTGGAGTATTAATTGGAGGTTATATAAATGTGTATTCATATAGCGACAATGATCCTAATTCAGATTATTCAGTTTCAGTAAATCCTTTTAGTCCTTATATCGCAGCATTTGTAGGAGCACGTTATTATTTTACCGACAACATTGGCGTGTTTGCTGAATTGGGTGTTCATCCGCATTCTCATTCCAGCTATAATGCATCAGTTGGTTGTAGTATAAAATTTTAAAAAAAACCGAATAAAAAAACTCTCTCAACAGTATGCTGAGAGAGTTTTTTTTATGATTGAATTCTAATTTAATTTAAAGTAATGTTGTAAACATTTCCGTTGATGGTTACTGTTGCCTGATTATCGCAAGTGCCAGTACCGAAGTCAACATAACGTGTTGGTTTGCCTGATGGAGTTAATGTTAATTGTCCGCTTACAATATGACGACAACCAATTTCTTTTCTCAAGGCACTTGTGATAGTCATGTTAAATGAATTTCCAGCGGTATTTGTTCCGTTAGCAGAACCTGTAATTAAGTAAACATCATCGTTCCAAGGTATAGTACTTTCTCCTACAATCCACTCACGTGCACGTGTTGAAGTCCAGTTGATTGTTCCTCCGCCACTCGCTTTGATAATTTGTCCGTTTACATTTATAGTATAAGATAAATGTCCGGCAGCATTGTGCCCATTGTTTGTAACCGTTTTAGTTCCCAAAATTTGATTGTCATTTACATAGTAGCTTGTAAAAGAAATTGTATGCGTGGATGCTGAATCGCGGTATTGGCCAGAATACGTAACAGTGATAATACCTCTGCGGTTTCTTCCATCGTTGCATAAACAATTCGCTGTTCCAAAATCAATTGTTAGTACACGAGGTGTAACAGTTGTATCGTGTGTGATAGTAGCACAAGAAGTTAAGATAGATTTATTTTCAGCTGAAGCTGGAGTTAAATAGGAAGTTAAGTTTCCACTTGCAGCTTCATCAGCAATGTTGTTCACATCGTTATATGCTCCTTCAGCTAAAGCATTATCAGAAGCAGAAGATGTGTCCGTATCTTTTTCATCTTTATCTCTTCTACAAGAAGTGAATAACATACCAACAGCAGCGACTACCATTATGTATTTAATTGTGTTTTTAGTTGTCATTTTTTTGGTTTTAAATTTTTTGTTTTATCCACTGAAGTTCTAACGAAAGTGGATTTTTATGTTTATTTGCATCTATGACGAAGCAAGAACAGAAAAGTTTATTTGAAAACTAAAAAAGAGGACAGATTCGGCTAAAATCCTTTATTTATAGGTGAAAAAAATTTAAATTTTTTTCTTTCGAAAGGCTGTTACACAAGCAACGATTGAAAAAGCAAGGAAAAAAGCGGCAAGGACAAAAATAATAAATCCTATTTCTTCTCCCGGGCGATTGGAGCCCCATTCATTGTAACATCCGATATCAATAACTGCGAAGCTTAGTATAACAAGAACTAAACTAAATACCATTCCAATGATTGAAAGTGCTTTCATGTTTTTTATTTTGCAGGTAATATTTTCCCTTTTGCTTCTCCAAAGCCAATGCGTATTCCATCTTTCTGGCAATAGCCTCGCATAATAACCGTATCGTTATCATTAATGAATTTACGTTCCGTTCCATCTTTCATTTTAAATGGTTTTGTTCCTTTCCAAGATATTTCTAACATAGAACCATAAGAATCAGGAGTTGGACCACTAATTGTTCCCGATGCCATCATGTCTCCCACATTAATATTACAGCCATTTACAGTGTGATGTGCCAATTGTTGCTCCATTGTCCAATACATAAATTTGTAATTAGAATGTGAAACTAAATTTTCTTCGCCTTTTTCCGGAGTAATAAATACATCAAGGTGGATGTCTATATTTTTATCTCCGCTATATTCTAAATAAGGTAACACTTTTGGTTCTTGTTTATAACCGAGAACTCTGAATGGCTCTAAAGCATCCATTGTTATTACCCAAGGTGAAACGGTGGAAGCGAAATTTTTTGCAAGGAATGGTCCTAATGGAACATATTCCCATGTTTGAATATCTCGGGCACTCCAATCGTTGAACAAAACCATTCCGAAAATATGCGCTTCTGCATTTGCAGTTGAAACACTTTCTCCGAGCTTCGTTTCTTTTCCAATAATAAATGCTGTTTCTAATTCGAAGTCTAATGATTTACAAGGACCAAATACGGGTTGAATTTCATTTGTAGGTTTTCCTACCTGTTCGGCAGGCAAGGTTTGTCCTTTCGGACGATGAAATTCTGTTCCTGAAATGACAATGGAAGAAGCTCTGCCATGATAACCGACAGGCAAATGTTTCCAGTTTGGCAACAATGCATTTTGCGGGTCACGAAACATTGTTCCAACATTGGTGGCATGATCAATGCTTGAATAGAAGTCGGTATAGTCGCCAATTCGCACCGGCATTAATAATTGCACATTGCTGATCGATTGAAATACTTTTGCTCTTGCTTCTTTATTGTCGCGTAAATCGGGACAATTTTCATTCAATAGGTTAGAGATGCATTCGCGAACCGAAGATGTAGTTGATTTCCCCAATGCAATAAAATCATTCAAATATTGGTTAGTAAAGATGGAATTATCAATTTTTAATTTATCTAAAAAACCTAATTTGTTTAAAATAGCTAAATCCAATACTTGGTCGCCAATAGCAATACCTACTCGCGGACTAGAACTCTGAGTTTTAAAAACACCGAAAGGTAAATTTTGTATTGGGAAATCGCTGTTAGGTAAAACTTCTATCCAGGATTTTAATGAGGGGTCGTTAGCTTTTATCATAGTATTAAATTGAGAGGAACAAAAATAGCGAAATTAAGTTAATTGGGTTGATTAGGTTAAAGTGGGAAATAAGTTAAATAGGGATTGAGCTAATTGGGTTGAATTAGGTAGTTAAATATAGACAAGCCTTAACCCCTTATTTAACCCAATTAACTTCCCCCGTATCTTTTAATTATCTTTACGTTATACTAACAGATTTAAAGCATGAAGCTACTCATTCCCTGTTTTTTATTGATTTCAGTTTTAGGATTTTCTCAGGAAACAGAAAAAAGAGGAACCATTAAAATTGAAAAAAGCAATTGTGTAAGATTGGAAAATAATGATAGTATATATGCGTTTGTGGATCAAATGCCGGAGTATAGAGGAGGACAGGATTCGTTATTGTTATGGTTTAGCAAAAACTTGAAGTATCCGAAGATATTAGTGGAAGAAAGTGCCAAAGCAACGGTGTTTGCATCCTTTATTGTTTTGAAAGATGGAAGCATTAGTGATATTAAAATATTTAAAGCAAACAATAGTCCTTTTGAAATAGAGGCATTACGATTACTAAACATGATGCCAGATTGGATTCCCGGAAGATGTAGTGGGACTTTAGCAGATGTAAAAATTAATTTACCGATCAAATTTGGATTAAAATGAGAAAACAATTTGTGATAGCTTTTTACTTTTTTCTGTCGTTGGTTTTGGGCAGGAAAAGAAGGGAACCATTAAAGTGAAGAAAGTGGAATCAGACACAACAATTTATGCAGTAGTTGATATAGCAGCACAATATCCTGGAGGAGATTGAGCATTCAGCTCTTTTTTAAACTCCCAAATGGTTTATCCGAAAAGTGCAAAAGAGAAAGGTATAGGTGGAACATGTATTATTAGCTTTATTGTAAATGCAGACGGGACTAAATCTGAGATACTAATCGTGAAAAGCATTGCGGCTTGTCCAGAATGTGATATTGAAGCTCTTCAGGCAGTAAAAAAGATGCCTAACTTTAAGCCCGGAGTCAAAAATGGTAAGCCCGTTAGAACGAGATATAATCTTCCAATAAATTTTAGAATAAAATGACGAAACATTTAACCATACTTTTAGTGATGTTATCCTGTGCTTGTTTTGCACAAGATGATAAGAAGGGAACTATTAAAGTTAAGAAGGTGGAGTCCGAGAAAAATGATACGATTCGAAGAGTTGCTGTTTCCTATGGCGTTGTAGTTGAAGACGTTACTCTATCAATTGTGGAGCAAATGCCAGAATTTCCCGGTGGAGTTGGTAAAATGAAGAAATTTATTTCAGAGAATTTACAATATCCTCAATCGGAAAAAGAGTCAGCTATTTCGGGAACGGTTTATATTACATTTGTTGTGGAAATAGATGGTAGTTTAACTGATATTAAAGTTTTGAGAGGTATTCCAGGAGGCCCAGGTTGTGATAAAGAAGCTTTAAGAGTTGTGAAAATAATGCCTAAGTGGGTTACAGGGAAACAAAATGGGAGAGTGGTTAGGGTTCGGTACAATTTGCCTATTAAATTCTTCTTAAAATAACCTGTATCTTTTCCAAAAGGATACGTTATAAGTAAGAATTAAGTAAAAAAAATGTTTTATTTTCTTTAAGTATTGCCCCTCTCCTGTGGAGAGGGATTAAGGGAGAGGTCTTTATTTATATGATTGAAACATCAAAATATCATGCAACACAAACCGACTTAGCCAATGAACAGGTTATAGTGGAGGCGGCCAAAAAGGATCCTTCTAAGTTTGCGAGCTTGTATGATAAATATTACGAACAGATTTTTCGATACATCTATCAGCGTGTGGATGATAAAGAACAAGCGTTTGATGCTACACAGCAGGTTTTTATAAAAGTATTGGAAAGTTTGCACAAATATGAATTCAGAGGAGTGCCTTTCGCTTCTTGGTTGTACAGAATCGCTTCCAGCGAAGTCAACAATGTGTACCGTGCTCAAAAACAAAGAACCGTGAATATCGATTCGGTTGGAGTTTATGGAGTGATAGAGGAGATTGGTGAAACAAAAATTGACCAATATCACGATAAGATTGTGGATATAATCGGAAAAGAACTTCCAGAAGATGAATTGCAATTGATAGAAATGCGTTTTTTTGAAAAACGTTCTTTTAAAGAGATTGGAGAGATTTTAAATATTACTGAGAACAATGCGAAGGTGAGGACTTATAGGATACTTGAGAAACTTAAAAAAATTATTAAGTAAATACGGATAACGAAATAAAAACGCATATTACGAATGATTAATACATGCAGATAAAGAATACATTACAAATATTACGAATAAGTTAAAGTATCGATTCGTAAAATTCGCAACCATTCGTTATCCATATAATTTTAAAAAGGTACAATATTGAATATACAATTACTCAAATGAAAAGGAAAACAAATTTAAACCGTCCGGAAATCAGTTCAGCAGAAATTGCTCAACGTAAGAATTTCGATTCGGTTTTAAAACAAAGTGCAAGTGTGGGAGCAAAACCATTGATTAAGAAACCTTGGTTTTTATCTAGTGTGGTTGCAGTAAGCATAGCAATTGTAGCAACAGTTGTATTGCTGAACAAAAACAAAACTGTTGAGAGTGTTAAAGGTCAAGATGAAACTACATTTACAAATGATGCGGCACTGCAAGCATTTTATAAAGCAGAAGAAGCAAAGCCATGCATCGCTCCTCCAATCAAAGGGTTGAATGTGCATTACACAACGTATAAAGTAATTGCAGAAAAAGGAGCAACATTAGATTACAAAACAGGCTCTAAAATTGTTATCCCTAAAAATGTTTTTACAGATGAAGATGGTAAATTGTTAAAAGGAGAAGTGGAATTGCGTTACCGTGAATTTCATGATGCGGTTGATTTTTTTGTATCCGGTATTCCAATGACTTATGATAGTGCAGGAGTGAAGTATCAATTTGAATCAGCTGGAATGGTTGAGGTGTTGGCTTATCAAAATGGCAAGCAAGTAAACATGGCTCCGAAAAAAGCAATTGATATTGAAATGGCTTCCAATTATAAAGGAACCGAATACAATTTGTATAAATTGGATACCAATGCAAACAACTGGAGCTGTTTAGGGAAAGATAAAGTTGTTGAATCAACTACAAGAAAAATGTCAGGTGAAGATGTTGTAAGAAAAGTTGACGTTCAAGAAACACCGGAGTACATCACACTCGAAACAAAAAAAGTAAAAGCGAAAAAAGAAAAAGAAGTGCAAATGGCTGCTTTGCCCAAGCCAATTGCGGAGCCTTTGAAGCCGGCACAAATAAAAAAGGGAAAATTCACTTTTAACTTAGATGTGGATGCTAAAGAGTTTCCGGAATTAACTGTTTACAAAGGTTTGTTATTTGAAGTGGGTGACGAGAATACAAATTTCAATAAATCGATGTATGATATTACTTGGGATGAAGCGTCTATTAAAGAAGGAACTAAATCCGGAGAAAATTATAAACTGACTTTGATAAAAGGGTTGAAAAAATACGATTTAATTGTTTATCCAGTTTTCGAAGGAAAGAATTATGAAACAGCGATGAAAACCTATCAGGAAAAATTTAATAAATACAAAGTAACACTTGATAAACGTATTGCTGAAGAAAAAAGAGTGGAAGAGATGTACCAAGCGAAAATAGCTGAATTTAAAAGACAGCAGGAAGCGCTGATAAAGTCAAACGAAGAACGTATTGCTGCTCAATACAAACAAATGGAAACAAATCAGAAAGTGATGCGAATGTTTGCAGTAAATAGTTTTGGAGTTTTTAATTTTGATAATCCAAGTGTATATCCCAAAGGAGTTTTATGTACAGCAAATATTCAAAACGATTTAAAGAAAAATTTACTTTGCTATGATGTCTATTTGGTTGATAATCTAAAAAATGGTTTGTTTACTTATACAC
>Ga0163152_10006666_pt1 | contig 12937 bp, 15 predicted proteins | sample OliLakLV19MP8IB2_FD_148635 | JGI IMG/M metagenome (GOLD analysis project Ga0163152, IMG submission 148635) | Freshwater microbial mat bacterial communities from Lake Vanda, McMurdo Dry Valleys, Antarctica - Oligotrophic Lake LV.19.MP8.IB-2 | ecosystem: Environmental > Aquatic > Freshwater >... | reverse complement strand
CCTATGTTATTCGACTGGTCGAAGCATTACGTAGCAATTACCCCGCGCTGCACCAGTTACTTGGCGATAAGGATTTTGACTCGATGGGCCGTACCTACCTGCGCCAGAACCCGCCCATGCATTCGTCCATTCGCTGGTTTGGCCATGCATTGGCGAGATTCCTCCTGGGCGAGCAACCTTACGCTGGCTTGCCGATAATCCCAGAGCTTGCCAGCTTTGAGTGGGCCTTACGCCACACCGTCGACGCCGCTGACGCCGAGCGACTAACGGTTGAGACTCTGCAGGCGATTGCGCCCGAGCATTGGGGCGAGTTGCGATTTGTCTTGCATCCGTCGGCCAGTGTCATGGTGCTGCAGTGGAATACCCCGCCGGTGTGGAAGGCCCTGTCCGCAGAACAGGTGCCACCTGAGCCGGTTAAGCAAACGATGAACTGGATTGTCTACCGACAAGCTGATCTGGTGGCGGCGTGGCGCAGCGTAACCGAACTGGAAATGGCAGCGCTGGATTGCCTGGCTCGGGAAGAAAAATTTTCCGATATCTGCGAGACGGTGGCGCGGTTGGTGCCTGATGCCGGTGAGAGTCCCTTAAGATCGGCAGAATTGTTGCGTTCATGGGTCGAACAAGGATTGATTTCAATCCGACACGAGTGAATACCACAGAGGTAACGCGATGGGCAGTAATTCGTTTATTGGCAAAGTGCGCTCCGCATGGGGCGGCTTTGAGGAACAGGCACTCAATCGACTGGCGCCGGTTGCCGACCTTTTTGCGCGCCTTTACATTGCCAAAATATTCTTCTTTTCTGGATGGAATAAAATCACGGACTGGGACACTACGCTCTATCTCTTCAGGGATGAATATCATGTACCCCTGCTGCCGCCCGAGTTGGCGGCGTGGTTGGCGACCGGGGGTGAGCTGGCGTTATCTGTCTTGCTTGCGCTCGGCCTGTTCAGCCGATTTTCTGCCTTTGGACTGTTTGTATTGAATATTGTTGCGGTAGTGTCCTACTACGATGCGTTGAAGGACTCTCCCGTCGCAATACAGGACCATCTTGCGTGGGGAATCATATTGTCATTGTTGATGGTTGCGCAGGTAAGGCAACTGACGGTGGATCATTTGCTGCTACGACGTCTTAAACGACCCGCCTGAAACGTATAAGTATTCCTGATTGCGACTCACATGATTCATATGCATTGATTCACTTCAGTCCCCGGCGAAATCCGGGTTCAAAGTTTTATCGGCCTGCAACCGTTTCGCCAATAGGTCGATAAAGGCCCTTACTTTTGCGGAGGCGTGGCGGCTTTCCCGGTGCAGAATATGCACAGGATATTTTGGTGGCTCATATTGCGGCATCAACACCTTGAGCGAACCGGCCTCTATATCTGCGGCAACCTGGTAAGACAACAGCCGAACGATACCGAAGCCCGAACGCGCGGCGCTAATAGCGGCGTCATTAGATGTAACGGTTAATCGCGCCTCAACTTTTAATGGGTGTTCGCCGGCCAGAGCAGAGAAGCGCCAGCTGTTACCGAAGCCACCGGCCGTAGACGCGATCAGAGTGTGGTCCCGCAGGTCCGTTGGTACTCGCGGTGTTCCGTGCTGCTCTAAGTAATTCGGCGCTGCTACGAGAACATGCCGTACTGAGCCCACCCGAAGTGCGCGCATGGAGGAATCGGCTAGCTCCCCGATGCGCACCCCGATATCCAGGCCCTCCTCCAGCAGGTTGACTGAGCGATCGAGGAATACGGCGTCAACTTCCATGGCAGGATATTGCGTGAGGTACACGACGATGCCCGGCATCACGAACAGCCGACCAAACATCACCGGCGCTGTTATAGCAAGGTGGCCACGTGGCTCGGCATTGATGCCTGCAGCTGCTTCATCAGCCGCCTCCAGCCCAGCCAGTATTTGCCTGGCATCCTCGAGATAGCGCAGACCCGCTTCCGTGGCACGCACATACCGCGTGGTGCGATTCAGCAACTTGACGCCCAGGGTGTCCTCCAGTGCCGCCACAGCGCGGGTCACTGCCGGCGGTGATATCTGCAAACGCCGCGCTGCGGCGGCGAAACCAGCCTCTTCGGCCACTGCGACATAGATCTGTAGCTGCTGAAAGCGGTCCATTTATTATTCCATTTATGGCAATAAATAATTCCAATATTAGAGGATTCTTCTCTTCAAGGGAATTTGAGAAAGTAGCCACATCACAACAGGCAGGGCACTGGTGCTCGAAACGGGGAAGGAGAATTGAAAATGGCGCATAAGTTTGCCGAGATCGCTTTCACGCCCGTTGTCCTGGCCATCCAGACAGAGCAGGGCAGCCGAGCCGGGTATGCGCGCCTGGATACAGGCAGTGACTCCAACCACCGTCTGAGTGGCAGAGAGGCAATGTTTATCGCCGCTCGTGACAGCTTGTACATGGCTAGTGTGGGCCAAACCGGCTGGCCCTACGTCCAGCACCGTGGTGGTCCTGCGGGGTTTGTAAAGGTGTTGGACGACCGCACCATTGGTTTCGCCGACTACTCGGGCAATCGGCAGTACGTCAGCACCGGCAATTTTAGAACCGACAACCGGGTGGCGCTATTTTTCATGGATTACCCCAATCGTACACGGCTCAAAATGTTTGGCCGGGTGCACGCTGTTGGCCTGGACGAGCGCGAACTGCTGGCTCGCCTCGAAGACGATGACTACCCGGCACAAATTGAGCGTGGTTTCATTATCGAGGTGGAGGGCTTCGACTGGAATTGCCCTCAACATATTACCCCGCGGTTTACCGAGGCAGAGATAGAGAATGATCTGGCAGCGTTACGCAAGGACTACCGGCGCCTGCAAGAGCTGCGCGCTGGCGCCAAAACCACTCAACAGAAGACTGCAGGAATTGACGAACGGAACGAACAGAGCGAGCAGAAGGAACTGGAGGAGCTAGGTGAGGGGCCGTTGGAGCTGGTGGTGACTGGTGTCCGCCAACTCACTCCGCGGGTAAGGGCGTTTGAATTGCGCGACCCCCAGGGAGGGGAACTCCCAGCGGTGGAACCGGGCTCGCACCTGCGGGTCCCCGTGCGCCTGGCATCGGGAGAAAGGATAGATCGTCACTATTCCATTGCATCCAACCCGATTCGTCGAGACATTTACGAGATCGCCGTGCTGCGTGAAGATGCCGGTAGCGGGGGATCCACTGCGTTACATGCTTCTTACTGGCTAGGCACTCGATTACGCATAGACATGCCCGCCAATCATTTTGGGCTGCACAACGACCAGCGCCCCGCGCTATTGATTGCAGGCGGCATAGGTATTACTCCGATCATGTCTATGGCCCAGGCGCTCGCCGCGCGCGGTGCTGACTTTAATTTGCACTATGCCGGGCGCAGCCGAATGGAAATGCCTTTTCGCGATCGTCTGGAGCGTCACATGGGCGATCGCCTCCGTGTTTACAGTAGCGCCGATGGTGAGCGGATCGATATGGCAGCAATGATCGACGCCGCGCCTGACGATGTTGTGATCTACGTCTGTGGGCCACGGCGCCTTATTACGACTGCAACAGATACCGCAAAGGAACTCGGTATTGCACGTGAGCGGGTGCGATGGGAGCTGTTTGCATGATGATCTTCCCGGTCGCCGACAGTGAATTGTGTTTTTTGATATCAGCCTCGAAACAGAGCAATCGTTTCACGGAGCAAGCAATGAATATTAACGAGAGTGCTCGGCCCCCGTTGCCGCCATTTAATGCAGCAACTGCAATCGAAAAGGTGCGACTGGCCGAGGATGCCTGGAACAGTCGCGATCCCCATAAGGTATCAAAGGCGTACACATTCGATAGCCGCTGGCGCAACAGATCAGATTTTCCGTGGGGTCGCGATGAGATTGTTGCGTTCCTAACTCGCAAGTGGGAACGAGAACACGAGTACCGCCTGATCAAGGAGTTGTGGGCACACTCTGACAATCGTATCGCTGTGCGCTTCGCCTACGAATGGCATGACGAAAAAGGCAGTTGGTACCGCAGTTACGGCAATGAAAACTGGGAGTTTAGTGCGACGGGCCTGATGCAGGTTCGCCACGCCAGTATCAACGACCTTGCTATTGCAGCATCTGAGCGACTGTTCCGCTGGCCTCAGGGCCGACGGCCAGATGATCACCCCGGGCTCAGTGAACTTGGGCTTTAACTAATCTTTAACAACCCCGCGCAACCGCGTGAATCTCTCAAGGAGTTCGAATCATGAACAACGTTAAACTATACCGCCACGCACTGTCTGGACACTCTCATCGTGCAGAGCTGCTGTTGTCGCTGTTGGGGCTTGATGCCACACTGGTAGATGTGGATTTGGCTGCAGGCGAACACAAGCAGGCTGAATTTTTGGGCAAAAACCGCTTTGGTCAGGTGCCGGTACTTGAGGACGGCGATACCGTGATTGCAGATTCCAACGCGATTCTGGTATATCTCGCCACCAAGTACGACACCAGCAAAACCTGGCTTCCGGCAGATCCTGCTGCAGCGGCTGAAGTTCAGCGTTTCCTGTCTACCGCAGCCGGACAGATCGCCTTCGGTCCGGCTGCGGCGCGGCTGGTAAACGTTTTCGGTGCTGCTCTGGATCACAAGCGAGCGATTGAAGTGGCCCACAACGTGCTCGGCGTGCTGGAGATACACCTGGACGGACGCGAGTGGTTGGTGGGGAACCATCCGACCATCGCTGATGTCGCCAACTATGCTTACATCGCGCACGCACCGGAGGGCGATGTGTCGCTGGATAACTATCCGAACGTGCGGATATGGCTGGACCGTATCGCAGACCTGCCCGGATTTGTGCCGATGCAGGTAACAGCGGTGGGACTCGCTGCTTGAATACTGGGCAATCAGGGTAAAATTCTTGGTCGTTGTTAAGGAGATATTATGAGTGAACGTCTAACCTATGATCTTCAAGGAGGTGTCGCCACCGTTGCAATGGATGATGGGAAAACAAATAGCATGAACATTGCGATGTTGGATGAGCTACATGGAGCGTTCGATCAGGCATTAAAAGATAACGCTATTGTTATTCTCACCGGGCGCGAGGGTATATTCTCCTCAGGGTTTGATTTGAACGTATTTGGGCAAGGCGCAGCGATGGTTCTCAGGATGCTCACTCTGGGAGCCGAGCTGGCAGAGAAAGTTTTGTCTTTTCCCATGCCCGTTATCACTGCATGTAACGGACACGCATTACCCATGGGCGCATTTCTGATGCTATCAGCTGATCGGAGAATCTGTACGGAAGGAGAATATAAAATTGGCATGAATGAAGTTGCAATTGGACTTACCGTACCCTATTTTGCAATTGAAATTGCGCGACAACGACTTACCCCCGCTGAGTTCAATCGCTCCGTGAGTACAGCGTACATGTATACCCCCCATGAGGCTGTATTGGCTGGATATTCAGATCAGGTTGTTGCTGTTGATAAGCTGATGGAAACAGCTATTGAAATATCCGAGGAGCTTCTTAAGTTGGATATGATTGCCCATAGAGCGACAAAACTGCGAGTTAGAGACGAGGCTTTAAAGCGCCTGAGGTCTTCAATTGAAACGGAGCTGGTGCTCGCGAATGTCAAGGCTGCTCTCGGGGAAGCGTAAAAAAATTAGCTGGCTAATAGCCTCACAGAAGTGTAGAAAAATGTCACTGGAATGCTTCTTGGCTAAAATAGGGAATTGCCAGATGGCGCTGCGGTTAGTGGTATCGGCAGTGGCAACCTAAATGCATTCAAAAAGTTCTGCTCACCGGTTTGAATTGAGGAGAGCGTATACGGCACATCATGGGACCACCACGGGACCACTTTCTCGCCTTCTGATGCCCTCAAATGCCGGGCGCATTTTTTAACTCTCTGTTTTACAAGGCATTAGGAGGCATGGCGAGGCGTAAAATAGCATGGCTCAGGGTTCGAATCCCTCGCTCTCCGCCAAATAGTTAGCGATTAGGGCCCTGCGGGCCTTTTTTCGTTTTACCCAGCAGTTATTGACTGGCCCTTGAGCATCTCAATGGGTTTGCAATCGACTGCAATACGGCCGGCACCTGTTTTTGCAGATAGCAGAAACTAATCTGTCGATACCGTCGCAACACCTTGTCGAAAAGGTTCAGCATGTATGCTAAAATGCACCAATAGTATGACACATAGCGCGTAGACGGAGAGTTGACCGATGGGCACCAAGCGTAAAACTATTACCATCACCGACACTCAGGATAATTGGATAAAAAGCCAGATCAACGCGGGGGAATACACTAATGACAGTGAATATATCCGCGACCTGATCCGGCGTGACCAGACCAGCCAAGCTGATATCGAAGTTATCCGAGCAGCGCTAATCGAAGGCGAGGAAAGTGGTGAGCCACAACCGTTTGACATAGCCCAGTTTAAAAGCGCAATGACGGCCAAACATGCCTAAACCGGAGTACCGGCTCTCGCCCAAAGCGCGAGACGATATGGAATCCATCTGGCTGTATACATTTTCCCAGTGGGGTCACGAACACACCGAAAAGTATATTGATGATTTGGCGACCGCGTTTGACCTCCTGACCACCAACCCCAGGCTTGGAAAGAGCTGCGATAATATCCGCCCAGGGTACAGAAAGCACCCGACTTTGCGCCACGTTATCTACTACCGAGAAGCTGACTACGGAATTGAAATAATCCGTGTATTACACGACCATCAGTTGGCCGCTCGACATTTGTAATCCAGCAAGGTGTGCCGCGTAGCGCACTCAGCTGTAATAGCTGCGCTTTCCCTGATAATTCCCTGATAAATTTCCGCTTTGCTATTGTTGCGGATGGAAAAGCCCGGAGAAACGGAGTGTTACGAGAGTTAGAGGCGAGCAGGTGAGCGAAAAGCCAGGAGTTTCCCTGTAGATTTCCCGACAGCAGGAGGGTATAAATAATTTTGTGTAAATGGTCGGTTCATGTCAGACAGGCATCCTGTCGCCATACAGGATAATGAACTGGTTCAGCGCCGCTTTCCAGTCCCTGATGGGCCGGGTCCATTTCTTCGCCACATTGCGCAACCCCAGATAGAGCAGTTTCTTTATCGCATCATCGTGAGGGAAGGCACCGCGCCCCTTGATGACTTTTCGCAAACTGTAGTTCAGGGACTCAATGGCATTGGTGGTGTAGACCACCTTGCGAATCTCCGGGGGATAGTCAAAGAACGGCGTCAGGCGTTCCCAGTTCCGCTCCCAACTAGGGGTAATGGCCGGGTACTGCGCGCCCCAGCGTTCAGCAAAGTGATCCAGTGCCGCCCGTGCAGCGTCCTGGGTCGGTGCCGTGTAGATCGTTCGCAGGTCAGCGGCCACCGCCTTGCGGTCCTTCCAGATGACATACTTCAGACTGTTGCGGACCTGGTGCACGATGCAAAGTTGCACACGGGTGTGTGGGTAAACAGTCTCGATCGCGTCTGGCAGTCCCTTGAGGCCATCCACGCAGGCAATGAAGCAGTCCTCTACCCCACGTGTTCTCAGCTCATTGAACACACTGAGCCAGAACTTGGCGCCCTCCGTCCCGGCCAGCCACAGGCCAAGCAGTTCCTTTTCACCGTCCATGTTGATGCCCAGCGCCAGGTACACGGCCTTGCTTTGGACGGAGCCGTCCTGCCGTGATTTCACGAACAAACAGTCGAAGAAGATAATGGGGTACAGCGGATCCAGCGGCCGAGCCTGCCAGGCCTGCACCTCCTCCAGGACGCGGTTGGTGACGTTGGAGACCAGGGTGGGCGACACCTCGGCACCATAGAGCTCCGTCAACTGCGCCTGGATACCGCGCGTGCTGAGACCGCTGGCGTAGAGGGAAACGATCACGTCATCAATGCCCTCCATCCGGCGCTGCCCCTTCTTGACGACCTGGGGTTCGAAGCTGCCGTTGCGGTCGCGAGGGACCTCCAGAGCCATCTCGCCATCCTTGCTCTGTACCTTCTTGACGGAGCGACCATTGCGCGAGTTCCCGGAGCCGTTGCCAGCGGGATCATTGGGCTCGTAGCCGAGGTGATCGGTGAGTTCGCCTTCAAGCATGGCCTCTACAGCGTGCTTCTTGAGTTGCATCATCAGGCCATTCTTGCCGAGCAGGGCTTCGGCGTCGCCATCAAAATCCTTGAGCAACTCGTCCAGGAGTGATTCTTGTTTCTTGGTCAGTTTGGTCATCGTTGCCTCCTATAGGCAGTATAGTTCGATGACCATTTACACAGTTAGATTTACACCCTCGACAGCAGGGAATTTTCCAGAGATGATCCCTGATCGGACTGCGTCCACCGCCATTCATCTACGCGCGAAATTGTCTCCAGCTTAGGGATACGATCCCTGTTAGGACTGCCTCCACCGCCATTTCTCTCTATAAACCTTTGAAATTAGCCGCGACAAAATTCGTGCTCTGGAGTCCACTATACGAACACAGAATACGGCTGTCACAGAGAACTCGACCTGAGTGAGGGGTGGTTTTTGGCGAACCGCCAATGCGTTGAACTTCAGCAGGCGGTTATGAACCAAGGCGCAGCGGCAGTTTTGGCGCACTACACCAGGCAATTCGGCAAATTTTGAGGATGGAAGACGTGGTTCCAGTGGAAACAGACCAGAACAGAGATCAATCCGAAATCCCGCGAACGCTGTTGCTAAATAGTGCGCTGCCCACGTCACTACCCGCTGCGCTTGGCAGTGACTTGAGCTCGTTCTATTACCGGCACAAATTGCCTTTGGCTCATTCGAAGATTATTCGGACGGCGATGCCGTCCGGAGGAGACGCGCACAGGTATGTGCGCTTTATCTCGGCTGCTGTGTGACCGTGAGGAAGCGGAGGCCGGGAGATTCAGACTTGCAGCAACCGGCGTTGCAGCAATGCTTGCATGTCGCGGCGGCCATCAGCGATCACCATGACATAGACCTTATCGTCCATGACCCGGTAAATGATGCGGTAGGGTTTGAAAAATATCTCTCGGTACTCGCGAAGCCCGATGGCCAGCAACTCTTTCGGATAGACTCCTCGTTCCGGGTTTTCAGATAGATTTGAAAAGACCTTCTCAATTTGATCGAGAACGTAATCCGATTTCCCCGGCACATCGCGAGATTCAATGTACTCGTACAACGCTTCCAGATCCCGGGACGCATCGTCGGTCAGAAATACCTGGAAGGTCATCAACGACTCTTGCTACGGTCTCGAAGTCGTCGCACGACATTCCCGGTGGGCTGGACCCTGCCTTCTTCAACCTGACGCGTGCCAAGCGCAAGAATCTTTAGAAGCGCCATAGTTTCCTGGGTCTGCTCGTAGCTTTCGATATCCTGTATCACGACCTTGGCTTCGCCGTTCTGGGTGATGACCAGGGGTTCAGCCTGCCCCGACAGGTTACGCACGATCTCGGCGGCATGGGCCTTCAGGTAACTGATGGGTTTGATTTGACTCGATAGTTTCATAAGCTCCTCCAGGATAGAACCGAATATAGTCCATATACAGGTCAACCACCAAGTGTAATTTTCGGCCGTCGAGTTTCTCACCCCCGCTGGCCCCGCCGAGACAACCGTGCACCGGGCAGATCTGATGTACCACTGTTGAGTTGCAGCGCCAATTGACCCGCCGATTGCATCCTGAACTGACCCACTGAAGCCTACTCAAGATGTTGAAATAACGCGTGTGGCGACGGGCAGAGGTGGTTCATCGCGCAGTGCAAAAAATCACAAAAATTGGCTCAATATTCTGCGCAAATCAACACTCAGGGCCACCGAATTGGCCGCTGCGCTGGAAGTGTCAGGGTCCACCTTGAGCCGCCTGGTTCATGAAAAGATCGACTTGTCTCCGGCTCTGGCGGTGAAGTTGAGCAAGGTGCTGGGGCGCTCGGCCGAGAGCTGGATGGCGATGCAAGCCAAGCACACACTGGCCAGATACCAGGCCGAGTTAGAGCATTGGACACCGACCCGGCAGGTGACAGCGGAAGGCTTGGTTGCCGTGAAAGGTGGCAGGTCGAAAGCCAAGCGTAAGGCTGCGGCGAATATAGCGGCGGCCTAGCGAGCTGTCCCCCACGAATTTAAAAGTCTGGGGACATTTATGCTTGATCGCGATGCCAGAGTATTTGCCATAAGAGCGTTTATCCGCATTTGTGCTGGATTAATTCGAAGGTTCGGTAACGGCTCAAAAAAACAGCGGGCCACGCAACATAAAATAGCGTCTACAGTTACTGGGCCTTAGCCCTTAACCAATCAGCCAGTTCCAACTCATCGACGATACCTTGTGCCGCTTTGACGATCAGAGAGCCAGTTTCGGCTGCATTATAGTCCAGAGATATTCCGTTCAATGCGAGACAAATGTCCATTGCTGCAAATGCGGTTCGTTTGTTGGCGTCGTGAAACGCATGCCCAACTGACAGGTAGCAGGCGTAACATGCGGCCAATTCGAATTCATCACGGATCATGCCGTAAGCGATCCGGGTGTCAATTCTGGCAATGATGGCGTCGATTGATTTGTCCCTGGCCATACTCTGGAGTTTCTGGTGATCTATAACAAACTCGTGTATTCCAAACACATCCTGGGACGACAAAAAGATCACGACTACTTGTCTTTCAGATAGTCAAGCGTCGGCTTGATCCTGGATCGACGTTTTCGCACTAGACTTGAAACATCTTTTGGATTTGCTGCGGTAAAAGAAATTTTCCCCACGGCGGCGGCAGGAACAAAGTAGCCTTCAAGCTGGTTTCGATTGAGTATCGCGACAGGTTTGTCACCGGCTTTCTCGATGACTTTTTTGGGATCTCGCAACTCGGTTAATGAAGCAGTTTTGTTCGTCAGCAGGTTTTCCATGGTATACGCCGCAAGTGTGAGCAACTGTTGGAATTGTGCCACAGGTATACATTTAAATATATATTTTAACGTGCAAAAAGAGGTCTCGAAACTGATGTGTAGGGCCTGGCACGATCAATGCGGGGGTCACGATTTAAACGCTATCGAGTTTTTGCACATTCCCTGATAACTCCCTGTTAGGACTGCGCCCACCGCCACACAGTCTGCCGGCTGGAGAATCTCCAGTCACCCGTGGGTATTTTGGGGTAGGCCGAAGTGCTCTGGTTGGGCACGCCAGTCGAGTGGAACTTCTTTTTTCAGGCGTTTCAATAGTAGGGTTTCGGATATATCACCTGCGATGATTTTCTTAAATTGTCCGTGCCGTCATAACCCATAAGACTGACCAGCCAATATTGTAAGAATGCAAAGTAGTTCAATGCTAGCATTGTTCGCTGAATGGCAGGGACAGCAAAGGAGCGGGTCTACCGGGAATTCTGTGGAATTGACAATCACCTATGATATGCGCGCGCCTGCCTTCGGTGCGCCGCGCAATGCACTTTTTCAGGCCGCGCTGGACCAGGTTGCCTGGGCTGATGACCTGGGCTTTGACGTGGTAGGCCTCGGTGAACATCATTGCAGTAGTGACGGTTACAATCCTTCACCCTTGCCATTAGCTTGTGCGATGGCCGCACGTACCCGTCAAATAATGCTGCGGACATCGGTTTTATTGGCGCCACTTTATGAGCTGGTCAAGCTGGCGGAAGATGCGGCTATCACACAGGTTATCAGCAACGGTCGTCTGTTACTGGGTATTGGTGCGGGTTATCGCCCCTCCGAATTTGAAAGCTTTAATCGGCGCCTCGATGATCGCTGGCAAGCGATGGGAGATGTCTGCCAGTTCCTGCGGCAGGCGTGGACCGGTGAACCTTTCGAATGGCAGGGGCGCACCTGTATTGTGACACCGAAGCCGGAGCCTTTCGCACCACCGATTCTGTTGGGTGGCAGCTCTCCGGCCACTGCTCGTCGTGCTGCCCGGATTGCAGACGACTGGTTTCCCCCACTGGAAGAGCGGTTGTGGGCGCCTTATCGTGAAGAATGCGTCAAACTGGGAAAGCCTGACCCGGGATCCTACCCGAAGCAGGGGCCTATATTCTTGTGGATATCGGAAAACCCGGAAAAGGCCTGGGAGCAACTGTTACCGCATGTACAGCATCAGCTGCAGTCTTACTCAGAGTGGACTCAGGAGGCCTTTGGTAAACCCTCGGGCCCCTACGCTGGCGACGAAATGAAACCGGAAACGATCAGGCAGAGTTCAGCGTATAAAGTTCTGACACCGGACCAGACGCTGGAACTGGCGGAAACGCTGGGACAACACAGCGTACTTTATCTCAATCCGCTACTGGCTGGAATCGATCCGGACTTTTCCTGGCAGATGCTTAAGCTGTATGAACGCGAGGTTCACCCTCATATTCGATAGTAGAATGCTGGAGCATACGCTACACATCAGGGTCGTCCACTGGCGGAACATAATCCTGCTTTTTTGCGTGTTCCCTGTAGATTTTCCGGCAGCAGGGAATTTCCTCGATACGATCCCCATCCAGACTGCCTCCACCGACATGCTTCCTTTCATCAAAGATCAGCCACCCCCGGCTGAGTGCGACCTGTAGCTGGATCAATATATAGCCGAGAATCAGTTCCTAACCATCAGTGGCCTTGCCTTGGAGCTGGGGTTTTCTAGCAGGAGGACACTCTACGACCATTCACGGGGGCCAGGATACCAAGACGCTGTCACCCGGGCCCGCCTCATCATCGAGCACAGCCATGAGCTGGTGTTAAGCCCTGGAACGGTGGATTCATCTCGGAACTCAGCGGGGGTTCTCACTGGAATTGTTGTCACCCGTGGTGGGTGAATGACCTGCAGCGGTTTAGCCAGTGACTGATGGCACACATACCAACTACGGTAAGGGACGCCAGCGGGATTGAACCTTAGTGTGCTTCTGAATTCAGGTACAGCCCTGTGTGCGATAGCGAACAGACGCATATTCTCGTTTGGATCATATTGCGCAAGTGGGTCTGCTGATCGAGACCCAGGGTATGTCCGACTTATGCCACCTGCCTGGGCGCAGCCTAGAGGTGAAATCGCAATTAAAGGGAGAACGTTATGGGTGGTGTTTTAGTG
>Ga0163152_10006664_pt1 | contig 12940 bp, 11 predicted proteins | sample OliLakLV19MP8IB2_FD_148635 | JGI IMG/M metagenome (GOLD analysis project Ga0163152, IMG submission 148635) | Freshwater microbial mat bacterial communities from Lake Vanda, McMurdo Dry Valleys, Antarctica - Oligotrophic Lake LV.19.MP8.IB-2 | ecosystem: Environmental > Aquatic > Freshwater >... | reverse complement strand
ATACCAATCCCAGAAACCCGATCGGCTCAAGTCGTGCAATAAATACCCCAGAGAACACCTCAGGCATCGGAGTTATTCATTTTGGAAAAGGATAACTAAAATTGCCAAGAAAATAAGCGATTTTAGTTAGGCCGATCGAGTTTCTGGGATTGGTATAAGGCGAGAAAATGCGTAGGACCACTCTGGCTATCATGCCGAACCTTGGCTGCTAAGTCAAACCGATTTTGCCTCCCGTTGAACCAAACCCGCCAGTCCCTCGCTCCACCTCCCGCACTGGAATGTTGGGTGCATGGAACACTAACGCACAGACTCCCTGGGCAATTCTGTCCCCTTTGTGGATCCGAAAGGTTTCGCGTCCATGGTTGATGAGCGGGACCTTTATTTCACCCCGGTAATCAGCATCGATCGTGGAAGGTGAGTTCAGAACTGAAATTCCTGCCTTCACAGCCAGTCCACTGCGAGGTCTTATTTGCAGCTCCGGAAGTATTGTAAAAGATTGGGCGTCCACGGTGATTGTCCGAACGCCCGCGGTCTCGACAATGCGCAAACCGGTGGGCACGAGCCGCCAGTCGTGGGGGGGTATCTCGATGTCCTCGCTGGCGCACACGTCAAATCCGGCCGATTGACGTGTTGCGTAGAAAATTTCACCTGCTCCATCGTGACTCAATGCGATCATCGGGGGGACTCCTTATTGACCATGCGATGCGAACTTGTTACCACGCACGCTGCGGTTGCGCACAGGTCGGTAGCTCAGTTGGTAGAGCAGCTGATTCCAAATCAGCAGGTCTACGGTTCAAGCCCGTACCGGCCTGCCAACCGCAAATGAAGTGAGTCGTCTCCCTCTCCGGGTCACGGCTCACTTTTTTTGCCCGTTTTGCCTGTCACGGTGGAATCACGGGCACGGGGTACACGGTTCTTCCTTCGAAGGGAAGTTGACGCCGACCTGCCCGCTCCTTTCAAAGAGACGTAAAATCGAGGGGATTCATCCAATCGATTTTATGCCCGAAAGGAACCCCCGTGACTCCTCCACGTCTTCTCACCTTGAGCCTGGTTTCACTCTGCGCTCTTCCCCTGGGCTGCCGCGTTCGCTCGTTCGCAAAGGCCCCTGCAGCCTCTGAAGCAAAAGATTACGTTCCGTACCGCTCGCGTCCGGGATTCGAAGGCTTCGCCGTCGTCACGAAACCGACCGCGACAACTGCACCAGAGGTCATCTTCCGCAGCCTGCAGAGGGACGGCCTCCCACGCATAGAGAAACACCTTCACAAAATCATGCCCGACGTTTTCAAAGGCGTTTTCTGGCGGGTGGAGCCCCTCGGCAACCGCATGTCCGACTTCATCCTCGTGCCCATCGAGGAAATGAATATGGGCAATGATCGCGCCGCTGAGATAGCAAAGATCATCCAGAATCTCGAGATCGCCCATGTGACCGAAGTCGTGCCGCTCTTTACGTCCTCCGCGGAGGCATCGACCAAGGAACTTGAGGCCGCGGAAGCACTGAATGTGGAAGGTCTGGGTGACCTTTCGACAGCAGATTCCGAATGGAACCTCAAGCGCACACGCACGCTCGCGGCGCACGCTTTCATCAAGGAAAAACTCGGGCAGGATCCTGGTCAATCCGTAGTCGTGGGAGTCATCGACACCGGCACCAGCGACAACCCTGAGCTCATCGGCACGCCTCAAAATCCCAACCGCAATCTCCGTGAGGACCTTGGCTACAACTTCATCCAGAGGGACAAAGACGTCCGCAACGACATGCGTCTGTGGGGGCCGCTGCAGAATCCCAATCACGGGACATCCACCGCGAGCATGATCATCTCACAGCCAGGCAAGCAAAACTCCGCCGAGAAGCGCGATGTGTGGGTCACGGGCTCGGCCTGGGGAGCACAACTGATTCCAACCAAAGTCAGCAATTCGGTGGTCATGGCAGTGGGCTGGCGGTTCGCGGCCGCAATGGGGCACCTCCTGGACAAAGAGGCGCGCGTGATATCCATCAGCATGGGCGGCGTGCCCACACCCGTGATGCGCAACGCCGTCACGAGCGCAGTGAACGAGGGCGCAATTCTTGTGGCCGCGGCAGGAACTGGCGTTCCCTTCGTTATCCATCCCGCCAGATACGATGAGGTCGTTTCGGTGGCATCGGTGTCCATCGACTGCACCCTCGATCCGCAGTCGGCGCATGGCGATCGCATCGACGTCAGCGCACCTGGCACCAGCGCCTGGATCGCATGGACTCTTGCAAACGCGACGGGCGGCGGATTCGTCCATACGACGAAACAGGCGTGGGGAACTTCGCTCGCGACACCTCAGGTGTCAGGCGCCGCTGTCCTTTGGGTGCAGTATCACGGCTGGGAAAATATCGTGAAGCGCTACGGCAAGAAGAACGTCTACAAGGTGTTCAAGCATGTGCTCGCAGCAAGCGCCGACAAGAGTGGCAAGTGCGGACAGCTCCCCGGGAGCGGCTACGGTGCGGGGATGCTTGACACTCTGGCCCTGCTGAATCAACCCCTGCCAGATCCGTCCACAATTCAATAACGTAACAGAAAGTCAAAGCGCCGCCTGGGCTTCACGGAGGAGGGAGCGGAGCGTTCACGAGCTTCCACGCATCGAGAATGCCCTTGCCATACCGCGTGCCGTCCCAACCCCCAGGAGTGCGCGTGGCGCCACCCGACGCGATGATGCGATCGAGCGCACCAGCGATTCCTTCCGGGCCGTATCGGGCTTCAAGTCTCCTCTTCCCGTGCCATGAAATCCAAAGAGCGATGGCTCCTGCGGTCACCGCGGCAGCCATGCTCGTTCCAGAGCCGGGAGCTACGGTGTGGCTGTAGCCGTCTGGCCCGATCTTCGAGAAGGCGGTCCAGACGTTTTCTCCCGGAGCGGACAAGTCAACCGCGGAGCCTCGCGAGGAATGCGACCAGGGCAGATCCGCGTAGGTGCTGGCCGCAATGGCAAATGACGGCTTATAGGCCGCGGGCCAAGCGACGAAGCCAACTTCGTTGCCGGCCGCCGCCACCACGATCACCCCGTGAGCGCGCGCATAATCCACGGCGCTCTCGACGCCGCGTGACCGAAGGCCTCCCATGCAAATCAAAATGATGTCCGCACCATCATCGGTGGCTCGTCTCATGCCTGCGGAGAGGAGCGTGAAATTGGTCTGGACCACGCTCTCGCTCACGCGGTAGGGCACCACGCGAGCGCCTGGAGCCACGCCCCAGACTCCGCGCGGCTGCGATGCTCCATCGCCCACGCGTTGCGCTCCACGTGGGCTCACGATGAGCGAGGCAAGCTGTGTCCCGTGTGCCTTTGCCTTGAGCAAGCCGGTGTGAATGGGATCGAGCGGGTCCTGTTTTCGGTCCACAAAATCCCACCCGAGCCACGCAGAGACCGGCGACGTGGCATCGGGAGTCATCGCGAGTTCTGGATGAGGTGTATAGCCGGTGTCGAGAATAGCGACAGTCACCCCCTCACCAGGCTCCTTGCCTCGCGCGCGATGAGCGCTCCACACGGCCCGGGCAGAGATCCGCTCGAGATGCCAATCCTCTGAAGGCATGGCCTGTGCGAACGCAGGAGCCAATCCAAGCGACGCCGAAAGCAGAAAAACAAGGTGGTTCTGGCAGCGCATCGCGTCACTCCTTCGAGTCCAGAGATCACTGCGGTCATGACTTACTCTCATCATAACCTCACAGCATGCCCCTGGGCCCCAGCACGGCCCCAGGTCACGGTGCGTCAAAAAGCTGATGCCTCGTCACACCCGTGAGACACGCTTGTGATTCGCGGCTTTTCAGGTTGGCTCATGGCTCGCGGAAATACGGGAGAAGGTCGGCCCAGCCTTCGCGCCAGCGGTTGAAATTGTGTTTCGAAAGATCGCGGCGAGCGTCGTGCACGCTCCAGCCCTGATTGAGAATCTGATAGGCGGCGATCACGAGTCCGGTGCGATCCGATCCACCGTGGCAGTGCACCAGTACAGGTTTTGGAGCAGCAAGCAGTTCGTTTTTGATCTTCACGATCTGGCGCATGGAAGGCTTGGCCCAAGGGTGGATGCTGCGCCAATGGAATTCGATGCCCACCTTGCCCGCCCAATAGCGTTCCGTTTCCGATGGAAATCCGGTGACGCTGTAATCGTTCAAACTGAAAACGGACTTGAAGCCAAGCGCCTTGAGTTCTTTGTAATCTCCCTCATTCAACTGGCCGCTGCGGTAAATTCCTTGTGCCTCATCCACCGGTTCAAAATTCCAGATGCCGCCCAAAGCCGTTGCGGGCCGCGCCACGATCGATACGAAAATCGCAGCGAGCGCTCCAGCAAAGAGTGCGCGACGGCCCACGGAAACGATGGCACGAGACTTCATGGAAACCTCCCAGGAACAGACGTGCACCAAAGCACGCAGAATGGCCGACTGGCCGGCAAAATCCTGTTTTGACCTGCCCGGCCGTTCCTGACAAGGGTTCAACCCATGCTCCGCCCTACGATATCGCCCGCTGAATCCAACTCTTCGACTTGTCGATGGCGCACGCGCGTCCTATGGTCGGCGGGAACCGCCAGTTCGAAGGACCACTCTATGAGCACCCGCGACTCTTCCCTGCATACGACCCAAAAAGTTCTGCCGAAAGCGGCCCTCGTAGGTGTCCTGCTGCCTGGCATGACCGAGGCCGAAAACCAATCCTCTCTTGCCGAGCTCGAGCGCCTTGTCACCACGCTCGGCTTTTCTCCCGTTGCGAAACTTTGGCAAAAAAGACAGTCCGTCGCGAGCGCCGTGGTGCTTGGCGACGGCAAGCTCCAGGAACTCGCTCGCATGACCGGTGGCACAGGCGTCGTGGGCACGAGCGCCATCCGCGTGAAGACGCGCGCCGAACTCCGCCGCGACAAGGAAAAGGAGGAAGCCGAGGCAGCCGAAGCGGAGAAAAAGGAAGCCGCGTTCAGCTTCAACTCCGATGACGATGAAGACGGCTCAAGCGAAAACAGTGAGGACGGAGAAAGCGAAGACGAGGGCAGTCCCGAGTCCAAAGTGAAGGCCGACGTCGTCGTATTTGACTGCGAACTCTCGCCCTCACAGCTTTCCAACCTGCACAAAGCGCTTGGCTGCGAGGTTCTCGACAGAACCGGCGTCATCGTCGAGATCTTCAGCCGTCATGCACGCACCCGCGAGGCCCGCATCCAGGTGGAAATCGCCAGGCTGTCGTATTTGGCGCCCCGCATTCGCGAAACCGGCGATTCGGGCGATCGTGGAGGCGGCGGCGGCACGGGCGGACGCGGAGCGGGTGAAACTTCCATCGAACTCGACAGGCGCCGGATCCGGGATCGCATCTCGGAGCTGCGCGCTGATCTCGAAAGCGTGCAGCAGGAGAGCAATACGCGCCGCCAGCGCCGAAACGATCAGGCCGAAGTGGCAACCGTGGCGCTCGTCGGGTACACGAATGCGGGCAAGAGTTCGCTCATGCGCGCGCTCACCGGAAGCGAAGTGCTCGTGGCGGACAAACTTTTCGCCACGCTCGACACCAGCGTGCGCGCGCTGCACCCTGAGACACACCCGCGCATCCTCGTGAGCGACACGGTGGGTTTCATCAAGCGCCTGCCACACGATCTGGTCGCTTCATTCCGTTCAACGCTTGACGAGGCCCGCAACGCCTCCTTGTTGCTTTTCGTGGTGGACGCCTCCGACTCGTCGTTCCGTTCGCAGCTCGCAGTGACGAAACAGGTGCTCGGCGAAATCGGTGTGGACGACATTCCCGGCCGGATCGTGTTGAACAAATCCGACTGCCTCTCGACGGACGAGCGCGCGAGCCTCGCGGCAGAATTCCCGGATGCCATTTTCCTCTCCACGCGCAATCCCGCCGACGTTGCTGCGCTGCGCGATACGCTGCAGGAGTTCTTCGAAGAAGGGTACGTGGAAGAAGATCTGTTCCTTCCCTATTCCAAGCCCTCTCTCGTGGGCGATGTGCGGCGCGCATTCCGGGTGGTCGGCGAGGCCTATGACGAAGAGGGTGTTACGTTTCGAGTGCGTGCACCGAAAAACGACCTCGAGCAGTTCCGCGTACGCATGGCCTGACCCTTCCCAGTGGGATGCACTGCAGCGAGAGAATGAGAGGCTGAAGCGCCTCGTCGGCATCCGAGTCGGCATAGTTTTCCGCACGCATGGAAAAAGAACAGCCGATCCACCTCCGAGGCTTCACCGCCAAGGGGATCTTCCATGCCGCGTTCGCACCTTTCCCATCTCTTCTCGATGTTCTGCCTGGGCGTTTGCCCGGGTGCGCTGCTCGCAGTGGCGGTGAGCGTCGGCTGCACGGCTCAGATCAGCGCAAAGGATCCGCAGGCGGTGGCCGCGCACAATGCGTCGGTCCTTGCGAGCCGCACGCCCATCGCGTTTCCTTCACCCGATGACGCGCCCGGAGTGACACGCACGAGTGCGCCATCGAGAACAGGTACGCCCGGCCCAATCGAGACCGCGACTCCAGTTCCAAGCGCTCCGGCAAGTGAATCTCCCACACCGGAGGCAAGCGCGACTCCAGAGCCGAGTGCCACGCCGACTGTGGTGCCCACAGGCACGCCCACCACCGCCACGGTCACTGAAGTGATCAAGCCCGAAGCCAAAATCTACAAGATTGGCGACGAAGTCCCGCTGCGCGTAAAATTCAGCACCCCGGTCATCTGGACGGGCGTTCCGTTGCTGGAGTTGAGCGGCGGCGGCAAGGTCTTCGGCGCAGAGCCGATCCTAGGTTTCGGCACCGACAGTGTTCTGTTCCAATACGTCGTGAAGCCCGGTGACACTGCCCCTGCACTCACTCTCGCCACCGTTTTCAAGACCGATGACGGCACACTGATGGAAAAAAACGGCGGCATGGTGACCAACGTCATTCCCACCACGTCGTTTGATGCGTCGTTCCGTTTCGAGGGAACTCAAGGCGTGGCCACCAAAGTCACACTGCCTGCCAACGGAACCTACACCGAAACTTTCGATGTGGAGGTTGAGTTTGATACGGAGGTCACCCTGCGCGGCACGCCCTATCTGCGGCTGCGTGTGGACACCGAGAACTCGGCGGGAGCGGGCGTCGAACGGCATGCGCCCGCAGTGGCTGTGAGCGGCAAGAAAGTGACTTTCCGTTACACCGTAGAGCCGGGTGACGCCGACACTCAGGATGGCGTCGCGTTCTTCAAGGAAATTGCGCCGGGAACGATCGACCCCACAAGTGACGCGGTGGTGGGAGCCAATGGAAACCCGGTGTCGGATTCGCTCGTGGCCGCTGGGTGGACGGGCGGACCGGTCATCAAGGTTTCGCAGATGCTTCCGAAAGCCACGCTTTATGCTCGTTTTCGCGCAGAGCAAGGGAGGCTTTTCGCGGCACCCGATGCAAGCGTGGCCGCGTGCAATGTGGCGTCTTCGGTGGCAAGCGCAGGTGGAGCTGTAGGATGCTGGCAGGAGACTTCAGGGCTGTCACCTTATTGGGTGAACGAACCTGGAGCGATGGGAACAAACGACACGCGTCCACTGCTCGACCTCGCAGCTGCGCCATTCACCGGCCCCTCTTTGAGGTTTCCATGGGCGGCAGGAGAGAATGCGCGCAGTCTTAAATTTCCGACGCAGGGCGCGCCCATGCTCGGTGCATCGGCGAAGCGCTTCGTGGCTTTCGCCTTTTCGCACCCAGTCACACCGGCAGGTGCGCCTCTCCTTTGGCTCGACGACACGCGCGCGGTGACGTTGGCGCCGCAGGAAAACCAGCTCCGCTTTGTGGCGGGCGCGAAGACCGGATCGGCAGTCGTTGAGATGCCTTCCCTCGGCCCACACATACTGGGCATTCTTGACGATGGCACACAGACGGAAGTTGTTTTGTGGACTGGAAACTCGGCAGTGCGGCGCGCCGTGACGGTTGTGGGCGCCTCTGGTGCGGACAACAGCGTGTTCAATTTCCCGCTCGAAGGTGCACGCCTTGGTGGACAGATCGCGGGGACACCCGCAACACCGGCCTTCCAAGGATCGGTGGGCGAAGTGCTCTTTTACGGCTCGCTGACGAACGATGAACAGGCACGTGTTCTGTGCGCACTCGCACGTGCGCACGCTGGGTTTTCTGGAAGCTGTTTTCCTTGATCTAAAACGTCACACCGCCGCCTGCGCCAAGCAACGTCCACCGAGTCTGCACGTGCCTCATGCCGGGGCCGCCGGTCTTCTTTTCCGTGCGGAAATCCTCCATGCGTGTGAACGCGCGCAGGAATGGCCCCGGAAGCACACCCGAACCACGAATAAAGTACCGGGCGTCTGCTTCGAGGCCCAAGAGCCGTGTCGTAACACGATCGGCCGAATAACGGATTCCAACAGAACCATGTCCGGAAAATGACCAATCCTCGACGGGAAACTCCACTCCTGTCTGCAGTCCCGAAAACACGGCAGGTCCGATTTTTTCTTCCGCAAAGACTGTTGCACCATTGGCGCCGCGCCCCACGTCCAACGTGCCAATGAAGCGTACGACTCCGATCTGCGGGACGAAATAGAACCCCAGGGGAACGCGGTGCGACGCGAGCCGGAGGCCTAGACTGAACACGGATCGGCGGTGTGTCTCCACCATGCCTCCCTTGTTCCCGCTCACCAAAGGAAACAGGTCGGCGTCGAACTGAATGCCAAACTGAGAGGCCGCATCCACCCAGGTGACAACGCCCGCATGCACGCTCCAGATCCGGCGTGCGAGGCCCGTGGTGCCGCCAAGCGCCTTGCCAAAGGCGAGGTGCGCGCGTCCTCTCTCCCGTTTCGTAGGAGAAGGCGCAGCCGTATCCCTGCTTGATGGCGCAGGTGGGGACACCGCAGGCTGAGGACGCTCTGAAGTGGCAGGAGTGCCACCTTTTCTTGCCGCCTGTTCTTCTTCCTCGTTGGTGTCATCGAGGGGATTTTTCGGTCGGACGTCCTTGCCACCGTCAGGCTGAGGCGAGCCGGCCGCCGGAACAACCTGCAAAGGAGGCTGCATAGGCATCGGTGTTGGGTTTGACGCGGGCGCCGTTGCGGGCATCGGTGTCGGGGCGTCGAAGCCAGTGAGTTCCTGCTGGCGCATGTCGTTGCCCTGCTGCACATTGCCCGCGCCGTCCACGGTGGCAAAAAAACCCGCAGGCGGCGCTTCGAAATGCTTGCCTCCGGCAAGGATGACGACTCCCGCCTGCGCGCCGCTGCCAGATGTGAGCAGCGTGGCCCGCCCCGCAAGGATGCGCAGTCCGCGAGGTGCGCCGAGGATCTCCACACGGCTTTCCGGATGAATGAGCCACACGCTGCCGCCGTCTAGATTCACTTCCATTGAGGCGTCAGCGGGTGTCACCACGGTGTCGCCATCGAAAAGTGAGAGGCCGTTTTCAAGGCGCACGACGCGTGTCCGCACACCGTTGTAAATGGCGTCCTCGCTCCTTCTGCGCGCGGCGCGCGTCTTGTCGTACCGCGCTTCGTAAAGAAACGGCAGACCCGTGAACGAATTCACCGAGCCCACCGGCGTGGAGAGACCTTGCGCGAGTGCTGTCGGAAATGTGGCGGAGGTGCCCGCGGCCAGAATGGACGCGGCAATGAGAGCGCACGGCATCAAAAGTGGCGCGAACGCTCCCATGCGCGCAAAACGCGCGTGCAATCCGTGTGGTGTTCGTTTCGCCATAATGTTCCCCTGACGTTTCCTGATGCACGCGCAAGCTGGGCAAGCTTGGAGTGTATCAACTTCTGAAGAGCTTCTCGCCCCAGCCGGTTTCGTGAGCGCGCAGCGCCACGAGTGTGACATCTTGTCGGCACGTGTAGGGGCAGCCGGTGACTTTCAGAGGCGTCGCGCCAAAACGCAGTCCTAGGCCCTCAGGCAGATAGGCAAGCGCGGCTCCGCTTTCGAGCGTGTCGCGCAAGAGCGCGAGTGTGGGTGCCACAAAGCTCACACGGCGTGGAAAATGGTCGTCGCGCCAGCCATCGGCCGATGCACGTCCAGGGACAGCACCCAGGATGCCGGCCGTGGGACACACGAATCCGTGACGCAGCACCTGCTCAATGGGAAAGACCCCGTCTTTGGTCTCCTTCCCTTTCTTATCCGAGCCGTCGTTCCTGCACTGCGCCGCGAGCAAGGGATGCCCCAATCCGGCAAAGGTCTTGAACGACGTCTTTCCCACAAGGCGCGTGTCGAATCCGTCGGGAGGAGCACTGGTAAACAGCGCGAGTTGGGCCTTGCCAGATTCGAGCAGTGTGCGTGCGGCGTCTTCATGCGGCGTCACAAGGAATTCCGTGCGAACCCCCTCGAGAAGCTCCCGCAATCGTGTGGCCACGGCTCCGCCAAAGAGCGAAAGCAGTGCTTCCGGGCCAGCAATTCTCATGGGAAATGTTCCAGTGCCGCCACGAATTTCGGCACGGCACGCCTCCTCAAGAGCCAGCAGCCGGCGCGCACGATCCTGAAGGAACAGACCTTCTTCGGTGAGGCGGATGGCGCGGCCCGCGCGAGCAAAAAGCGACACGCCAAGTTCTTCTTCCAGGCGAGCCACTGCCTTGCTCACGGAGCCGGGGGAGATGTTCAGTTCTTCCGCCGCGCGGCGGATGTTCTCGTGCCGCGCCGCGGCCATAAAGTAACGAAGTTCGAATGTTTCCATATTCGAAACGATAGCAGAAAAAACTTCACTTTCCCAACCGTGTGAACCTATCTAAAAACCGGCTCATCGACTCGCTGCGTGCACATTGTCGCCGTGGCGCCACACGAGGAGCCCATCATGCCTCCGTCCCATGCAACCCCGCTCACGCTGCGCACCGGTCTTGTGTTGCCCAACCGGATCGTTGTTCCGCCCATGGCGTCGGGAACAGCGGATGCACACGGCACTCCGACCGAGCAAACCCGCGCCCAGTATGAGCATCGAGCACGTTCGGGCGCAGGGCTCGTCTTCGTTGAGTACACGGCGATCTCCGAGGCGGGCCGAAGTGAACCAAACCAGCTGCTCTTCACAAGCACGAGCGACAGCGATGGTTTCGCGCAGCTTGCGCGCCTCATCCGCGCCCATGGCGCAGTGCCTGGACTTCAGCTCACACACGCTGGCGGAAAAACGGAGCGCGCCCTCACCGGAGGCATTCTGCAATCTCCAAGCGGAATTCCAGTGCCGGTGAAGGACCGCACACTCGAAACGCCCGATGCCATGACGCACGAAGACATTGCCGATTGGCGAGCCGACTTCGTCGACGCCGCAGTGCGAGCGATAGACATGGGCTTTTCCATCGTCGAATTTCATGCGGCGCATGGCTATGGACTGTCGCAATGGCTCTCGCCTCTCACAAATGTGAGAAGCGATGCCTACGGCGGCTCCTCGGAAAACAGAGCGCGTCTCCTGTGCGAAATTCTGTGCGAAGTAAAGAAACAGCGTCAACAGGCAACACTTGCCGTCAGAATCGGTGCACGCGATTTTCTCGACGGCGGATTGGAGCCGAACGAAAGCCTGAAAATCGCCAGGCTTTTGGTAGATGCTGGCTGCGATCTCCTCGACGTGTCCTCAGGCATCGGCGGTTGGCGCCGGCCGCAGTCTCGTGAGGCGCGCGGCGAGGGATATCTCGTGCCCGAGGCGGCCACGCTGCAGCAGCACATCGACGTGCCAGTGATAGGCGTCGGAGGCATCGAAACTCTGGCGTTTATTGATGGCGCTCTTGCTCGCGGTGACTTTCAGCTCGCGGCCGTGGGCCGCGCCGTCCTCGAAGGGCGTTTTCAAGTCCGGGGCGATCAACCCACTTTCCGGGATCACACCTGCCTATAACGTAACATTTCTGACAGATGCTGCGACCGCTGCAGTACTTCCCACCCACTTTCGATGTTACTGTTCTAGCGAAAACATGTCCCCAGCACGAACCCAATCATCGAAAGGGATTTTCAATGAAGATTTCCAGATTTTCCGCGGCCACAGCGCGCGTCATCGCCCCATTGGCTTGCGTTGTCGTGCTTGCCAACTCGGCCTGCGGCAAAGACGACGAGGCAAGTGAGACTGCCGCCGCAGTGACTGCGTCTGCGCTGGTTGGCACATGGAAGACCGACTGCGTCAAAGACGAAGAGAATCAGTTTGTCATCGACACGCATGTCTTCACGGCAACAGATTACACATTGACGAACAAGACGTATTCAAAAGCTGGCTGTGCCGACGCAGACATCCTCTTTTCTTCGAGCGCAGGGGGCACCTACAAGGCAGCGGGAAGCAACTTTGATTTAAACGTCAATCTGTTGACGGTCACGCCGCAGTCTGACGCCATGACGACCGGCTTTAAGGCGGCTTGTTCCACACTGACGTGGACCAAGGGCACGACAACGGATGTCAAGACCTGCGATGTTTTCAAGGACAAAGTGGCAATGCAATATTCAATCTACAAGATTGATGGAACCAAGCTTACGGTGGGCAAAGAGAGCGACGCGAAGGACGGCACCACCGAAGCGAAGCGCCACTCTGAATACAACACAACGGCAGTCGCGACAAAGCAGTAATCACCCCATTGCCGGTCCGCTCATTGCGGAAACAGTAGCAACGTAACGGCAGCGGCAAGCGTGCCGACAAGTGATGCGGCGAGTGAGAGCGCAATCTGCCCCGTGGGGCGAGTGTCATTGCGCCATTCTGTTATCCAGCCTGGCAGAGAAAAGCCGACCCACAGGAGTGCGGCGATCCCAACGCCCTGCGCAATCGTCTGAACCTGTGTGAAGTCGAACGCCTCCGCGAGCACGAAAGTGTGGACGAGTGCGGCAGCAAACGCCGCCGCAAGCTGCAGCTTAGTGGGCCGCTTGCCTCCTGTGCGCAGAAGGCACAGCAGGCCAAAAATGAAGTGCAGTGAGGCCGCGACAAACATGGCCAGGTAATCAAGATTGAAGTTCAGTGCCACGAAAAACCCCCAGGATGCGCCGCGCCGCGAGAGTTGGCGTCAGGCGACCCTCACGCACGTCCGCCTCTAACGCATTTTTATTCAGGCGCACACCCGCATGACTGTACAGTGATGACAGC
>Ga0163152_10006662_pt1 | contig 12943 bp, 12 predicted proteins | sample OliLakLV19MP8IB2_FD_148635 | JGI IMG/M metagenome (GOLD analysis project Ga0163152, IMG submission 148635) | Freshwater microbial mat bacterial communities from Lake Vanda, McMurdo Dry Valleys, Antarctica - Oligotrophic Lake LV.19.MP8.IB-2 | ecosystem: Environmental > Aquatic > Freshwater >... | reverse complement strand
CTATGACGGCTTAGCAAATAAGTTAAATGGCGGCAACACGCACAGCAACTACCCTTCCTGGCGATCAGTCATGACCAAACTGCGTGCTTAGTTGGAGTTCGACAGCTGCCGGGACCGATGAGCAGGTGCTCACAGCCTAAAATCAGTTTGCAAACACGAAATCTTTGATCACAACGGGTATTGATTGCTTGTTCGGCAGCAACTCCCCAATGTCTATGTAGTCACCGGTGGTGCTGGCGATGCCATCCAGGACGATGCAGTCAATGCCAGGAAGCCGCTGCCGCAGCATCTGCCCGAGGGCCGCTGCGATGTCGTGCGCACAAATTACCACGAATGGCTGATGACCACTCAGTTCTGTAAAAACGTCAGACAAGGCTTTCGACCACTCTTGCAGGTCGCTGTACCCCATGCGCTTAAGCTCTGGAAGAAGCAGCGCTAGAGGCTGCGCAGACCACACAAGATCCTGAACCTGAAGACATTGACGAACTTTTCCGGCAATACCACCTCGCAACTGCGAGTCAGACTTCGAATCATCATTTGTAGAACCATTGTGGAACGGACGAATTATCGGTAAATTGAGCAGTGGCAAAGTACTCGCCGATACTGCGACCGTTGAACCACTTAGCTGCAAGGAATGAGAACCGACGCCAATAACCGTAGCGCGGATGGGCATTTCAGGAAGAGTAAATTCGACCCGGTCCTGACGACACTGCTCGACTAACGCTTGTGCAAGAAGAACTCCAACGTCACCGTATTCGATATCATTGATCGATTGCTGCAACTGCATCAATTCAGCAACGCCACCAGAAAACCACAATTGATTGAACGGCCCGCAGGCATCGATGGCCATCACTATTTTTGAAGCAACATGCCGACAGAGCTTGCGCGCGGTGTCAACATCCAACTTGGTACCAGCCTTGAGAGGCGAACCTAAGACGCTCAAGCAGACAGCTTGGCCAGACTCTGTGCAGTTCAGAACTCCCCAGTCCGAGCCAAGCTGAAGAAATCGCCCGCCCAGCGTAAGGCACTCGGTTTTTGCTGGCTCACCATGATCGAATACCGCGATGTTAGTTGTGCCACCACCGATATCGACATTGCACACGCGCAAGTGCCGACTCTTAGAATACTGAGCAGCGCCCGACCCGCGACCGGCTAAAACGCTCTCCATATTCGGTCCGGCACTTGCTACGACAAAATTTCCTGCCAGTTGCGAAAGCAATTGGACAATCGCACTAGCATTGCGCTTCAGAGCAGTTTCGCCGGTAATTATCACCGCCCCGGTCGCGACGTCATCAGCAACAATTCCGGCGATGGAGTATTCGCTCTTCAAAATATTTACAACGCCCTGCGCATCGATGGTGCCATCAGCAACAAGCGGCGTGAAATAGATTCGGCTTTGATAAACGATCTCTCGTTGTTCGATTACGATTCGACTTGGCTCGTTTGGTCGAGATGTGTTCGACAGCGTTAGACGACTCAGCGTAAGGTGTGTGGACGTCGTCCCCACATCAATCCCCACGCTAAGTATCGGTTGCAAATTCATCTAAGAAATCTGCTGCAGTTTGACGCCGGACAATTTCACCTGGAGAATCTTTTTCGCCAGCTGCACTATGTAGGCACCGGCCTCAACCGCCAACGTACCACGCGAATGAATGTTTGATACCACTGTGCGATCCGAGCTGATGGTGTGCGGACCGGGGTTGTATGTCAGATAAGCGCTCATGCTGTCGGACGCGGACAACCCCGGGCGTTCGCCTATCAAGTTGATAGCCAGACTCGAGTTGAGCTCATACGCGATCTGGTCCGCCACAGCAACTCTGCCGTATCTGACAACAACAGGCAAGCCACAAGTTATCCCTTCCAGTGCAAGTCCATCGATAATCATTGGCAAGACATCATCGATGTTTGATTCGATAGCTTGGGCGGACAGGCCATCGCTAATGACGATTTGAACAGCGCATCCCGTCGGACAAGAACCAAGCAATTTGCCAGTTATTGTAGCTTTGCCTTTAGGCGGGAACGATATGTAGTCCGACTTGTCTTCCGCCGTCGATTGAATGAAGGGAAATCCTCGTCTTTTGACACGATCGACAAAAGATTGAGTGAATTCGCTCTTAACTGCATCCCTCGCCATTGCATGGTCCTGCCGAAATTGAAGCCATGCATTTATCGGCGGACGCAGACCAGTGCGCCCCACGCCTATTCTGGCGGGGGTTGAGTCCTGTAAATCCCGCAGCATTCTCTGCGTCTGCTCAGATGGCACGCCCACTGATTACTCCTAGATTCCAAGCATGGCTTAGGTTACACTATCCGCGCGCGATCTGTTCCCGGAGCGTATCTTATGAGTTTTTCCTGCACTACTGGCGGGCAACGGTTCGTCTTTGACACCACAAAAATCGTTTTGGCGAAAGCCAACGAAGAAAAGTCCGGTGATCACCTGGCTGGAATTGCTGCTGCATCAGAGCTGGAACGAATTGCGGCCAAGCAGGTGCTCAGCGAGTTGACGTTGACGACGTTGCGCGAACAGCCTGTGGTGTCTTACGAAACGGACGATGTAACAAGAGTAATTGACGATTCCATCGATTCCAAAGGTTGGGAACGTATCAAGAACTGGACTGTCGCCGAATTGAGGGAATACCTTCTGAGTTCCGACATCCAAGGTCCGGAGGTGGACGAAGTTCGCCGTTCGCTCACGGGCGAGATGGCTGCGGCTGTATGCAAGCTAATGTCGAATATGGACTTAATTTGCGCCGCCAAATCTTGCCGTGTCGCAGCCACGGCAAACACGACTCTAGGACACCCAGGCGTACTTGGCGCACGACTGCAACCCAATCACCCGGCGGACGCAATCGATGGGATTATTGCCTCCATTTACGAAGGAATATCGTTCGGCGTCGGTGATGCAGTAATTGGAATCAATCCAGTTTACGACACACCGGAAACTGTGGAGCGCTTGCTCAGGGTTACTGACAAAGTCATTGAAGAGCTTGAACTACCGACTCAGAATTGTATTCTCAGCCATGTAACAACCCAGATGAAAGCGATAGAACGTGGTGCCCCCGCCGGGCTTATCTTCCAAAGCATTGCCGGGACGGAGAAAGGCAATACCGCATTTGGTATCACACTTTCAATGCTGCAAGAGGCACTTGATCTGGGCTTGAGTTCGTGCAAGAACCGCGGACTCAAGCCAATGTATTTCGAGACTGGGCAAGGTTCTGAGCTATCCTCCCGCTCGCATTACGACGCGGACCAGGTAACTTTGGAAGCCAGATGCTACGCGCTAGCGCGATGCTTCTCGCCTTTTTTGGTCAACGACGTTGTCGGCTTCATCGGACCTGAATACTTGGCGGATGGTAGACAGATGATTCGTGCCGGGCTAGAAGATCACTTCATGGGCAAACTTCTCGGTGTACCGATGGGCATTGATGCCTGTTACACCAATCACATGGATGCAGACCAAAACGATCTCGAGAATCTGACAGTGCTCTTAGTTGCAGGCGGAGTGAACTATTTTATGGGCGTGCCAATGGGCGACGACGTGATGCTGTCATATCAAACAACCAGCTATCACGATATTGCCACTGTGCGTGAACTGATGAACTGCAGACCGGCACCGGAGTTCGAGAAATGGCTTGAGGCACGCGAGTTAATGCACGAAGGACGTTTGACGAAAAGGGCAGGCGATGCCGTTTACATCAAAGACTTAGCGAGCCGCGGCAGTTTTCTCGGGCAGGTGCGCATCTAACCATTCGGAGACAGTGGCAATCACAGCGTCGTTGAATTGCCCTTCTTCCAGAATCAAGTGCTCCGAATGCTCCACATAAACCAGCATTTTGTCTTGATGCGGAATGTCTTTAATTAAACCCTCTTGCGACTTTCCATTCACCAACTTATCGTCCTGTCCCTGCAGGATGATAACGGGTGTTTTGGTCATTTTTTTCGCCGCGTGATAGTTGCCATCCATGAACAGTTGAAAGTGTATGAGTTCCATCGGGTCCATTTCAAACCGACCGAGCGGATCATGAAGCCATGTCTGGCGTAACTCTTCTTTCTGGGTTGATTGATTGACAAGGATCGGCTTAATGTCCATGTGGTGCTTCCCTGTCAGCAGATTGGCGCCGACACGCACCGCCGCGGACATTGATTTCTGGCGCTTGCTAGCAGGACAGGCCGAGATTACTCCATTTACCATGTCGGCATAACGCGACGCCGCCTGGAAAGCGATTCCTCCGCCCATGGACTCCCCGACCAAATAAACTGGCATCCCGGGGTGTGTTTGACGAACCAATTCTATTGCTTCGCGCACATCTCCCATGCATCCTTCAAAGTCGACATGACGAGCGCCTTTCGGCATTGTCATGAAACTCCCGAAGCCGCGAACGTCGACGGCATAGATTCCCCAACCAAGCTTGGTCATACGCTCGGCAAACTGCCTATAGCATCCTTTATGCAGCCCTAATCCGTGGACACACACCAAAATGCCCTTCGTCGGACCTTCCGGCTCCATCCAAACCATGCAAGGCGTCGCGCCCGGCTGCTTCGATCCTTCCGGCAGCTTCATCTCCTGCGGATCGACCTGCATCAGCTGAGCGCCCGTCGGAAAACCGACAAAGACTGAGAGCATAAGGATTAGCAGGAGAAGGTAACGCAAATTTTTAACCGATTAGTCGTTCCATTATGGCAGAAGAGAGTTGGCAAAAACGATTCGAAACTTATGTTTTACGGCTGTGCCATTGGCAAGGAGAACCAGAAGGTACTGCCTTCCCCAGGCTCGCTATCAACGCCTATGGTTCCGCCCTGGCGGTCAACAATCAACTTGCAAATCGGCAGTCCCAGTCCGGTTCCCATTATCGCGTCTGAACTTTGGGACTGCTTGTATCTCTCGAACACGGACTGCTGACCGCTCTTCGGAATCCCTCTTCCGTGATCCCGCACGGCAAACATGACCATGGCGTTCTTCACCTCAACGCTCACTTCAATCGTTGAATCTTTTGGTGAAAATTTGATGGCGTTTGACAGAAGATTCACAAGAACTTGAACGATACGGTTTGGATCGGCAAAGACTTGCTCCGCCACAATGCTGGTTTTCAACGCAACTCGTTTGTCCTCTGCCAGAAAACGTACTGACTCCAGCGAGCGTTCAACAATGTCCGGTACCAAAGACATAGTCGGATGTATTTGGAAGCTACCGGCCTCCAGACTTTCAAGGTCCGACAAATCGTTTATCAGCCCCAGTAAGCGAGTGGCATTCCTTTCTCCTATAAACAAAACCTCGGCCATCTTGGGCGGAATGTCCTCTCGTTGCCCGCGAATCGTCTTCAGTGATGACTGAACTTCAGCCAGTGGTGCAAAAAGATCATTGCTGATGGTGGAAACGAAATCCTTTTTCCATTGCTCTGCATAAACTCGTTCGGTGATGTCACGCACAGTTACAAGGGCAGCAACAGATCCCATCTCGGAAATTGTCGAAACTGCAACTTCGGCGATGAATGATTCTCCATGAATGCCTCTGGCATTGCACTCCACCAACTTTCCGGAAGTCTTGGTTAGCAGCGTTGAAACCGTCAAAGGCTTACTCCCATCGGCCGACTCGCAAAACATATCAACAATATTTGCACCGATCAAACTGGCTCCGCGTTTAGAGAATAGCCCGGAAGCTGTGGAGTTGGTTGAGATGATTGTGCCGTCACTTCCGATGGCTATCAATCCATCTAACATGTTGTCTGCAACAGCCTTAATTCTCTGCTGGCTCATAAACACAGTTTCTTCCGCGCGCCGCCGAGCTTTCACAAACCGTTGCGTAAAGAGCAGTAAGATGACCGCTCCGAGCCACACCACGACAAAAACGCCACCTGATACAGTTCGCTGAATTTGCTGTTCAAATTCCGCCCCGCGCCGCTTTATAACCACGGCTTGCTGGTGGCGGTAATCAATAATCTGCTGAGTAATTGAATCATCGTTACTAGCCAATAAGCTCGCGCGAAGAACGGCTCTAGCCGCGGTCGCTCCTGAATCTCTATAGGTTGTCACTGCAAGCATTTGACGCGCATAAATGGTCTCGTCAAATTCCTTTCGCATTTTCCGTATTTGCGCTTGGACCTCTGGCTCCAGGTCTTTGTCACCTTCAGGCGGTCCTGCACTCTGGCGAATTTCCACCAGGAAATTTTTCGCGGACATGAGGTAGTCGAGGTCACCGGTCAAGCAATACTTAGCCTGGTCGACTCGCGTATTGCTGAGATCCCCGCGAAGCAGCTCTACACTTACGGCTCGCGTAAGGTGTTGTTGCAGCCAGCCATGTGCCTTGCCCAGCCCGACGGTGTCCGTGTAGGTCGTGACTGCACCAAAGCCAAGAAGTGCGGCAACGGCGATGAATGCAGCCGACAATGCCGCCTCCACCGAAATTTTGGAACGGGATGAAAGGGAAGTCCCTCCTCTATCTGCAATTCCCTGCCCTGACTTGACCGCCGAGCTTACAGAATTCTGAACTGACTGGATAGCCAAATTGATTGAATTCATACCACCCCCTCCGTTGCGACCGGGGACAGGATTGACTGAGACTGAAAGTCCGGTGTGCCTGGCGGTGCAGGTTTGAGCAGCACCCAGAAGGAACTTCCTCTGTCCGGTTCGCTCTCAACTCCAATTGCGCCACCGTGCAAATTCGCTATTGCTTTGCATAAAGCCAGCCCGAGCCCCGCTCCCTTTTGCCGGTCGCTTTCTTGAACTTGATACAGCCGTTGAAAGACCAGTTCGAGCGCCTCTTTCGGAATGCCACGCCCCTGGTCAGAGACCTTCAGCTCTATCCAGCCTTCATCCCTAACTTGCGCGGACACCGTGATCGTTGAGGATGGTGGCGAAAAGCGAATCGCATTTTCGACCAGGTGCTCCATCAACTGTGACAACCTGAGCGCATCTGCCATCACTAAGAACGGCATGGATTCTACGTTGATGCTGATTCCATTTTTCTGTGCTTCAACCATCAAAGGACCAAGCGCGGATTTAGTCAGTGCCGAAAGATCGGTTCTTGTCAAATCAGGCAAGTCGCCCGAGCTCTCAAGCTTCTCCAGGTCGAGCAGCGTATTGATCGTAGAAATCAGCTTAATTGTATTTGTTTTGGCAGTAAGAACCAAAGGTGCAATGTCCACAGGCACCTTACCTAACGCCCCTATTTGAACGAGTTCCAGTGATGCTTGCATGGCAGTCAGAGGCGTCCGCAAGTCGTGACTAACTACAGCCACCATGTCTCGTTTCCATTGTTCCGTCTGCTTCTTTTGAGAGATGTCACGCAGCGTCACCAAATATCGCTCGCCGGACGGAGTAGAAACAGCTCGAGCGGATAATTCTGCAGGAAAGGTACTGCCATCGTATTTAGTGGCGAGGTATTCTCGCAGTACCGTAAATGAGCTTTCCCGGACAGAAAGGAGCAAAGACTCTACTTGATCGCCAAGAATCGACGCCAAAGGTCTACTGACGAGCTGGCTGGGCGTGCCGCCGAGCATGTCTTCTAGTTTAGGATTCGTTGTTTCGATATGACCTTGTTCATCGACCACCACCAAACCGTCGTACATGTTGTTCAGCAGCAGCCTGACCTGCGCTTCACTGGCACGCAAAATGTTCTCGTTGCGCTGGCGCTGTTTTACGTAAGCACGCGTCAAACCGCCTAACAACAGAACGAAGGTACCGAGCAGTATAAATATCGAACCAAAATTTTCCTCTAAATGTTTGCGATAACCACTGGCCGAACTCCACAGCAAATTACCCAACTGGTGATGCACGCGAAATACATAAAGCGATAATTTATCTCTGTTGCCGATCAGTGTCTGCGCTAATGCGGCTCTGGCTAGAGCATCACCTTTGCTCACCCTATCTTTCATCGCAGTTGCAAGAGGCACTTCCATCGTTTGCACAATCAGTTTTTCAGCCGCATCCAGATCGTCGAGGTTCGGCTTTTCCGAGACATACTCGCGCACTTTTTTGAAGCAAAAATGAACATGCTTCAGCTTTTCCTCTGCAGCGCCTAAATTCAGTTCGGACCCACCCAGAGCGTAGTTGAAGAGATCAGATTTCGCAGCTTTGCAATCGACGTAGCCGCGGTCAAGATAATTGAGTCCATACAAACGGTTCTCAAACCAGCGCTTCTGCTCAACTTGGGACATTATTCGGCCGACCATAAGCACTGCAACTATTAGCAATGCCGTCCGCAAGATTGCAAAAGCCCACCAGAGCCCAACAGCTCCACGATTCCCCGATGGCAATGCTTCTAGAACGTCCGGGTCTGCATTCCAACCCGCGACCGACTGCACTGAACCCGCCTTGAGAGGCAGTTCTGGCTCGGAAACTATTGAAGTCGGCTCTGGCTGAATCATATTGCCCGATGGAGGATGCAATATGTTTTGTACCCGTTAAGGACAGTTGGGTCTGCGCTACTGCCCTGAGTTCTTCAAAATCTGCTTAGTATGGCCGGAGGTCACACCCAGCTGCGAGGCACGCTTGAAACCTGCAGCCTTAGTTCGGTGCCTGCGTTTGGAAGCAATCGCCTCCTGGGGTAGCGCGCCTCCAGCTGCGAACTTCGGAGCCAGCAGACTATAGTCTTCAGTTGCGGGCGGCAACGCCTCTTCATAACCGGCTTGAAAGCCAATCAGGATCTCATCTATCGACACTTGACTGACAGAACGCTTTTGAAGCGCTTCCTGAAGGTTCCTGGCTCGTTCGTAGTGTTTTTCCTTGAGCTGGGTCATGTGCTGCTCAAATATAGCTTCGTCCTTAAGCCCCATGATGGCGTTCATGTGAGCCTTGGCCACGCACATCGTGGCGTCTGTGTACCCTTGAGAAAAGCCATTGACAAAGCCATAAAGGCGCCATTCGGCGTCCGTTGGTTGATTAGACTCTTCCGCGCTAATAGCTGCCGGTCCGCTTAAGAACAACGCAACCAAGCAAATAATAGAAAGAACACTCGATGAAAACTTACGCAGCACTAGGTCTCTCCGCGCTAACCGGTTAATTATCCTCGTTTTTACTTCTGTAGACAAGGTGCCAAGAGCAAAGGAGGCGCCGCACAACGATTATGCGTTTTACTTTATCCGCCGCAGAGTCATGCAGGATACCCGTTTTATCCGCCTTGAAGCGTATGCATCAGATACCCGGACTCTCCACAACCTCAGTTGGACAAGCCAAATTGTTCATGTGGATGCTGGCTCAAGCCGGATGATTGTTAACTTCTATCGTAGCGCCAGGATTTTGCAAGTTCAGTCCATTACGATCAATCTGTTTGTCCCTGGAGTTCGGTCATGAAAACAATTCAGGCAATCGTTCCGGCAATATTGGTCGTTATGACGATAGCGGAAGCCTCTGCGGCACCCGATGTGAGCAAGCTCATAACTCAGACAGAAGTAGAAGCTGCCCTCAACGCAAAAATGAGCAAGCCAACCTTCAAGACGCTTTCCGCGCCGTTGGGCGGCTCGCAGATAATTTTTACCAGCATCGGATTGCCTGTGAAAAATTTCGCGTTGACACTCCGTACAGACGATATGCTGCTTCCTCAAATGAAAGCCGGCGGGTACTCGGTCGCAAAACTCTACCAACAAGGAAAGAGTATGACGGGCGGCGCTACTAAGGACCTGACAGTGAAAGGCGGTCAAGGATTTAGCGGCAAAATAGAAAGCCAGATTTTGAAAAATGGAATGCAGTTGAGCGCCCTAACATTATTTGGCACCAGCCAAGAAGCTGAGACCGCGCGAAATGGCCTGCTGCAAAAAGCCGCCAACAGGCTTTAGATCCGCCCTTGTGTAGGGTGACGCCATGCGCCATCCTCCGCATTCAATGTCAACGGGAGGGGACAAGCCTTTCCCCCACCCCGAAGCGGCCAGCAATTGCCCTTGATCAGATCACAATGGTGCATCGGTAGAGGGGCTTGTCACATCCCGTTGCAACTGCGGAACCGCGCTTACTTTGATGCTTTTCTTAGCCACATAAGCCAGCAGAACAAAGGCTCCAATAACCGATAGTGCAACCATTGAATCGAGGGGTTGCGGTGACACAACCAGAATGAAATTGCGATCCTTCACTAGCGCCGAGAAGCTGGAAACACAAAATGGTGTCAAGTACAATCGCACAATTTGCCAGAACTTGAGCTTGACGGAATTCGCGCCGCAAGCGGCAGTACTAACGTAAAGTCCAGTTCCAACCAATGCACTGAGTCCGATAGACGTCAGCCAAATTCGCGGCGCTGGATCAAAGTAACGGACAACGATCACCAGATACCAAATGAAGTAACCCCAAAGAACCAGCCGGCCGGTCCCTAGTTCAGAAAGGTAACGCGTTAAAGAAGTGCCAGACAGTAGAATTCTTCCCGCCGATCGCTGCTAAGAAGATAATATCTGTACCAGCCTGCAGTTTACAATCAATTTCTTATCCAAGAGACCACGCCCTATCGACAATTCATTGCTGTTCGACATTACTTTATTTGCTGTCAGCGTGTTGGCCGCTGGAGTTGCATCTCTTTCCGGATTTGGAATTGGCAGCCTTTTGACACCGTTGCTTGCAACGCAGGTGGACCTTAAACTTGCCGTTGCCGCCATTTCGATCCCGCATATAGTCGCAACAGCATTGCGCTGTTGGATGCTCCGAGAACACATCAACAAGAAGGTGTTGATAAATTTTGGATTATGGAGCGCATCTGGAGGGCTGATTGGCGCAGTATTTCACGCGCAAGCAAACACTCCGGTTCTTCTCTATACTTTTGCCGCACTCTTACTCTACGTCGGATTCGCAGGCCTAGTTGGCTGGTCCGACCGCTTTAAGATTGCCCCAAGGTGGGCGTGGTTCGCAGGATTGATATCGGGCGGATTGGGCGGAACCGTCGGGAATCAGGGTGGAATTAGAGCCGCCGCGCTGCTTGGCTTGGAATTGAATAAATTGGAGCTAGTTGCAACTGCAACGGCAATAGGTGTAGTTGTTGACCTCGCCCGCATGCCGATATATTTGACCACCGAAGGTTCAGGCATCGCAGCCCTATGGCGGCACATCACTTTAGCGACGATTGGATGTGTAGCCGGCACCGTTCTCGGTAAAGCGATACTTTCTAAATTGCCGGAGGCAACGTTCCGCTCAGTAGTGTTTACGCTCATTCTTTTGCTCGGCGTGTACATGCTTACGCAAGCGATTCGCTAAGTGCTCACCGTGGTCACGGGAACTATTCGCTTACCAATCATATCTTTAGTAATGTCTTGGGCTGAGGTGTTTTCCTAGTTTGAAGATGCACAGACTATATCAGCAGTAACAGTCGGAGTTCACTTTGTCGACGATATCAGCTAGATTGTGAGATGCTGTAGGTAATGCGTTCCTTCAGAATCACAGAACCATTGAAACTCCAACGTCTAACATTCTAGAATAGAGGGACCCAGATGCAACGAGCCATCGTCCGATTTTTACTAAGCGCCGCAGTATTTGCATTTGTTTTGCCACTGATTCCTGGGATTGATTTCCACGGGAATTTCGCAGTGGCACTCGGAGCGGCTCTCGTTTTCAGCATAGTCGGCTGGCTCGTGGATCTTGCGGCTGTTTTGCTTTCCGCGATATTCACTGTATCCAGCTTCGGCTTAGCGCTTCTATGGCTGATTCCGCTCTGGCTGCTCGGGTTCTGGTTAATGCCGGCAGTGACACTAATGGTAATGGCAAATCTGATGCCATCTCATTTCACTATATCCGGTTGGATTCCAGCCATTGAAGGTGGACTGGTCATGCTAGTTTTAGGTGCGCTCACCAGCGGCAAACGCTCAGCCGATAAGGACTGAAGTTTCTCTGTCACGAAGCTGTACGATGTAAGCGTTTAGATGCTCGGTGAACAGTCCGTGCATGACGAATCTGTATGACAGATGGAGTGGACCAACCAGTAACAGGGGAAACGCATTCCCCACCATGCTTGCGACCAACGGATCTCCGACTATCCGCGCTATCCGCAGAGCCAACGTTTGGTCAAACTGCAACGAATTGATTGAGCGTTCGTATTCATCTGCGCGAAGAAGCACACAAAACAGTGCTTTAAACAACTCGTGTGCGGTTTCGAAATCAAGAAATTGAGTCCAGTGCCTTTCAGTGGGATCGACATCTACCTGAATGTCCCGGACTAGAGAAAAGTCCAGGTCCTCGCGCGGTATCGGCCATGGTTGCACATTCACCGAACCAAGATCGAATAATGCATTGAACAAAACAACATCATGATCGACAAAGCTTGCGGACATGAGGTCATCAATTTTCTTCGGATAAAGCACGATTGGCTCAGCATTGGCATTTGGCGAGTTCGAGATAATGAAATTAATGGCATTCGACTCAGTCCAGAAGTGCCGCAGTATTAGGACGTTTGCCTCCGGTGTCACAAACCATTTCATGAACCAACATATGGTCCCCTGCAATAGGGTGTGCGCCGAAAACTGCACCGGAAGCAGACGTTTCAAGAAATAGGCAAGACAGAGAGTGATGGTGGCACCAAATCGACACACGTGCATGATCGTTTGACGGAAGGGATGCCTCAGGTTTACCAGCCAGTAATCCATCACTAACGGATCTATCGGCAAAGTATTGTCCACCGCAAGCACATCGAACAACGACGGATCTGCGCGGTTGTATGCCGTTTTAGACATTCCCCAGCTCCTCGAGTTGTAGTGCATACAAGCGTGCTACCACTCGCGCCGTCCGCAGAATGCGGGGAGCTGTGACTTCCGAAACGGCATCGCTGTCCAGAATGTTATAGAGCTTTTCGAAGTGCGTTGAATCATTTTCACCGTGATAGCTGAGAAAAGTTGTCGCGTTATCTTGCAACCGAAGCAGTTCGCGAATTCTCCCCGCCCACCGCGTTGCCATTTTGTTTCCCAACCCTTCAATGATAAACATTGCACCAAGCAAGTCGACGGGGTTGGGCTGCGAGGCCTGATTCATCAGATAACCGCAC
>Ga0163152_10006661_pt1 | contig 12945 bp, 14 predicted proteins | sample OliLakLV19MP8IB2_FD_148635 | JGI IMG/M metagenome (GOLD analysis project Ga0163152, IMG submission 148635) | Freshwater microbial mat bacterial communities from Lake Vanda, McMurdo Dry Valleys, Antarctica - Oligotrophic Lake LV.19.MP8.IB-2 | ecosystem: Environmental > Aquatic > Freshwater >... | reverse complement strand
GCGCTACCAGACTGCGCAGGCACAGTTGGCGCAACTCCGTGCGAAGCCCGATCAGTCCGTAGCCGTGGCCAAGTACGAAGCGATGGTTACGCAACTGCAGGCAGAAATGGGACAAGCGAGGAGAGAGCTCGACGACCGGAATACAGGCGTCGTGCAACTCCAGCAGAAAATTTCCTTGCTTGAGGCCGACGCAGAGAAACATGCCAAGGAACTTCAAGTCGCGTCCGTCAGCGATCTCGGCTTCGACGGCCCCTCGCTGGAAATCATCGATCCTCCGCTGGCCAAGACCCGCGGCATCGAGGTGAGCAAGGACGAGCTCGCCATTCCTGTCGGCGCCCGTCGTTCCGTCACAGGTCGTGTGCTGGCGCCGGCCGGACTCCGTGCGTTGACGGTGAACGGGGAGAGCCTGAAGGCTAACGAAGACGGCGTGTTCACCGCCACCCTTCCGGCCCTTCGATCAGGTACCGACGAAATGGCCGTCCAGGTTCTCGCCGTGGACATGCAGAACAAACGCGCGGCGCTGAAGTTCCTGTTGAAGGCGCGAGGATCTATGTCGATCAGGACTCGAGCGCCGAAGCAGGACGCGTCAGGATTCGGACGATATCATGCGCTGGTGATCGGCAACGACCATTATAAGCATTGGCCGGAGTTGGTGAACGCTATTTCCGACGCCACCGCTATTGCCAAAATCCTCAAGGAACGGTACGGGTTTCAGGTCACGCTGCTGAAGGATGCGAGCCGCGCCCAGACCATGAAGGCGCTCAATCAATACCGGAAGGTGCTCACGGAGAAAGACAATCTCCTGATCTATTACGCAGGCCACGGCCACCTGGAGCAGGGGATCGATCGCGGCTACTGGATTCCAGTGGACGCGGAAACCAACGACAATTCCGAATGGGTCCTTCTACCCGCCGTGACCGATATGCTGCAACTTATCTCCGCGAAACATGTGATGGTGGTGGCGGATTCTTGTTTCGGCGGCAAGTTGACGAGAAGTTCATTGGCGCAGTTGAAGCCGGGCCTGACCGAGGACGAACGGTTCGACCTCTTGAAAACCCTGGCGCAAAACCGTGTGCGCACCGCCATGACCTCTGGCGGTGTGAAGCCGGTCCTCGACGCGGGGGGCAGTGGGCATTCCGTCTTCGCTGATGCCTTTCTTGAGGTGTTGGAAGAGAACACCACGGTGCTGGAGGCAGAACGATTATTTTGGGCCGTGCGCACCCGTGTCGTCAGCGCGTCCAAAAAAATGAACGCCGAGCAAATTCCTACCTACGACCCCATCCACATGGCCGGACATGAAAGTCTCGGCGACTTTATTTTCGTGCCGCAAGCGTTATAGCGAGCGTTGCGTTTACTTATTCTTGAGGACTACAATTTTGAGAGAAACTGCTTCGAACATTTGTGAACCCACTCCGACTCACCTGGTGAGAACAGTGCAGAAACTTGCCGCATGGCCTGGCTGGCATGCGAGCTCTGGGGCATCGGTTGGGTATGCGCATGGAGGATGTTATGAATGACAAATCGATCGTTTCACAGTGGAAGCAGATTGGAATCCTCGTCACGCTGTTCATGTTCGTGTCGCTGGGCCAGGCCGCGTATGGCGAACAGGCCGCTCCCCCGGGGTCCGGACCGGCAACGAACGAGTCCGACGCGCTCCTCACGGCTCCGGCTCCGACCATGGCAGAACGTATGCCATCGGTGATTCACCTGGACCGCCCCGTGCATTTCACCACTTCAGAGGGTGTGCCTTTGGTTGTTCCAGCGGGAACATATGAGGTGAAAGCCACCGGCGCGACCGCGCTGCAACTCACTCCCGAAGGCGGAGCCGCCCTGCTCATCGAGGCTCTCATGATGCACCATCCGGATGAGTTGGCCGAGCCTGTCGCGCTGTCCATTCCCGTTGAGGAGGAGATGCACCACGTCGTACTTCTCCTTCCCCACGGGCAAGGACTGGACGCCGTGGGTTCGTATAGCGCGGTTCGTCCACGCGGGTGGAACCCGGCACCCGTGTTGCTCGAGTTGATTGAGAAGGCGCTCAAGCAAAAGGAGAAGCCTATCCGAAAGGATGAGAAAAAAGGAGGACACTAGCGACGTGAATCCTAACCATTTTCATTGTTGTAGAGACGATCGTAAGAAGAGCATCACGGTCCTTGTAGTCTTTTCTGTCCAACCCAATCCGCCCTCATCTCCCGCTCAACGTCGAGCGGGTTTCCACCCACGATCCCGTCTGCGTGGTTGGGGCATGCGAGGGTAAGGACTCTCATGTCCGTACCGCAAGGCAACTTGTCCGCAACATTCATCGCTTCCTCTACCTCTTTTGGTCGAGAGTTTCGCTATTAACCCGCTCGAACCAATCCACGACTCATGCCGACTCACAAGTATGACAACTTGTTTCAGTCAAAGGATCCGTACTATCAGCTGCCGAATCCCCCGACCGTGACTGTTTTGCCTTCACGCGAGAGGTGATCGATGCAGAGTTTCTATTATGGCAAGGCCGAAAAATTCCAGCGAAACTCTTTTCGCCTACTTCTGCTGCAATAGCGGCTGGCGCATGGTCTCAAAAGGCTCTCTTTGCCGGGTCGACGACGCAGGGGAAGGCCGACGGGTCTTGGATACATTCCAGGACCCGTCACAGGATGGCAATGCGCTGCGTTGACAACCCTAGGGTCGGCTTCTACACTTTCGCGCAAATCCCCATGAACCTTCCTGGTGTTCATGGCCGATCAACGGACAGAGGCTCTTCTACGGGGAGTCCATAGATTTTGGTATCTCGACGTTTTGTAGAGCGCGGCACGACTGGAGACCACCTAACTATCTAGCATCGGCGAGACCATGATAGTCCGAAGCAAGGAGTACGCATCTCAATGCCCGCCGTGAATAACAGATCACTAGCAATAGGAGGAATCCATCATGAATGACGCAACGACGAAGAAGTTAACCTCAGAATCCGAAGGTCCGTCACGGCGTGATTTCATGACCCGTGCCGGACTCTTGGCGGGAGGCCTGGCTCTTCTCAGTGTCCCAGCGCTCCGGTCTCAACCTACGGCCGAGGCAGCGGTTAATACGAGGGCTTATGTGGCCGGGTCGTACGCGCTCGAACTGGATGGCCAGTTCGTTGACTTTCTTAGATCGACGGAGGGAGGGTTCCCAAGAGGCGAAGTGGTCACCACGCAAATGGGCCCTGGGAAAATTCCAAAGAAAAGCCTCGGACAGGTGAAGTATCAAGATATCGTCATCCAATGCGATCCTGTGATGCCAAAACCGCTCTTCGATTGGATAGCTGCAGGACTTACCATGAACGACATCAGGAAAACCGGGGCGATTATCACAGCCGATTTCAACCGTGCGGAGCAGAGCCGCCTTCAATTTAACAATGCCCTGATCACGGAGTTCAGCATTCCTGCCTGCGACGCCGCGTCCAAAGAATCAGGTTACCTCATCGTCAAATTTTCACCGGAAGTCACGACGCCCCTGGCGGGCAAAGGATCCATGTTGCCAGCGGTTGGTGCAAAGCAAAAGTCTTGGGCGACGTCGAATTTCCGTCTCACGATACCCGGTCTTGATTGCAGCAGGGTTATCAGGATTGAGGCACTCGCAATTAAACAAACGATTGCACAAGACCAGTTCGGTCAAGCGCGAGTCGCTCAGAAGGAACCGGCTAAGCTGGAGTTTCCGAACCTCGTCATCAGCCTGGCGGAAGCTTCGGCCGGGACGTTTTATGCCTGGTTCCAAGCCATGGTGGTCAAGGGAGAAACAGGCGAGAACAATGAAAAGTTCGGCACGCTGGAGTTGCTCGACCCCACCTTGCAGGGTACGCTGTTGACCATCAATTTCCATCACCTCGGTATTTTCGGGTTTTCGCCCGAGAAGTCGGACTCCAATGCCGACACCATCAGGCGGGTCAAGGTTGAAATGTACTGTGAGCAGATCACGATCGGGACGATGAAAATGTAACGAGGGCACCCGTGCGGGTGGGATAGCTGGCAGAACGTGGAACATACGTTGTGACCCCGCGAGGAAGATCAAGGGGGCTCAGAGAGGGAGATGGCTATGAAACTGATCATTACATTGATGCTCTGTCTCAGCGTCGTCGGAAATGGCGCCAGAGCTGCGGAGGAGATCACCGAGCGCGCAGTACCGATGCTCCCCCAGATACAAGCAAGTCCCCCGCTCGCAGGCGCAGCCAGGAGCGGAAGCATTGCCCCAGGTGGAGCTGCAGCAGGCGGCGCGAGTGGGGCGGCAGGAGGAGCGGCCCAGGGAGCAGTCCGTGGCGGAGCTGGGTCCAGTGCGGGAGCCGGGGCCGGACAAGGAGCAGCAACAATAGGAGGAGGGGCCGCAGCGAGCGCCGGTGGAGGCTTGGGCGGTGGTGCTGCGGCTGGCGGAGCAGCAGGTTCTGCGGGTGCGCAGGTTTCTATCGAACAGCAAGTGGGCGTTCTGCAACAACAGGTCAGAACGCTGCAGTCTCAACTCGCTGCAGTACAGGCTGCCGTACAGGTGACACCGAGTGGGGTGAAGCTGCAGGGTCCTACGGTCACCATTTTTGGTGGAGTGGTCACCATCGAGGCTCAAAGTAACGTGGCGCTGCGTGCGGGCTCAAATGTAGACGTGAGGGTCGGGGCTGATCTGTCCGCCACAGTCGGTCGTCAGACTTCAGTCCAAACCGGAGCGAATCTCTCACTCCGGAGCGGGGCGGGAACTCTGGTGCAGGCGTCGGCCCCTCTCGATCTGAAAGGGTCGATCATTTCGCTGAACGGAGGCACCAAGCCACTCGCGACCCTGGGCAGCCAAGTGCAAGTGATCCCCGGTTCATCGACCGGCCAGGTCATCACCGGTAGCCAGACGATCCTGGGGAACTAAGACTGGCTCCGGTCGATTTGCGAGGACTGGTTCAGCGCAATAGAGATCTCGCGTTAGATGAACCTTGGTGCCTGTCTGAACGACTGATGGAGTGGAGCGATCGAGTCGTTCTGCCGTTTATTCATGTATCGAAAGGAGTCTTCATTATGGCCTCGGACAAGTCGTCATCTGACCGGATCGTTCCACCCCTCTCTCGTCGTGACCTATTTCGCACGGTCGGTCTCGCCACCGGCGGAGCCATGCTGCTGGGACTGCCGAGGTTCATTGGAAGCTGGGGTGGCACGGCGGAGGCAGCGGTCGCACGTGTTATCTTAGGAATGAATATCGAGCTGGAGTTGGATGGCGTGTCAGCCGGGCTTGTGCAGGCCGTGGAGGGAGGGAACGCGTTTGCCGATATTCTGGCAGATGCCGTTGGTCCCGATGGGATTCAGCGAAAACGTCCGGGACCGGTCAAGTTTGAAGATATCATCATTCAAGTGCCGTTTAGCGGAGACGCCAAGCCCTTGACTAATTGGATCGCCGAGTTCCTCACCAAGCCTCCGGCCCCTAAGAACGGGGCAATCGTATATATGGACTTCAATTTTAACGAGGTCAAACGACTGGAGTTCTCCAACGCCATGTTGACGGAAGTGACGTTACCGGCTGCGGACGCCAGTGACAGCAGAAAGGCGGGGCTGCTCACACTTCGAATCATTCCGCAGACGACGCGCTTGGTCGGGAGCACCGGGAAAAAGTCTGCAAAGCTAGGAGCAAAATCGAAAGCGGGGGTGACCGGCAATTTCCGTTTCAACGTGCAGGGGCTTGAGAAGGCCTGCACGCGCATCCTCAAAGTTGAGCCGATCGTGGCCAGACGAACTATCGCAGGAGCCGTCGCCGGTCAAGATAGACTCAAGCAATCGTTTCCCGGCGTCCTCGATTGTTCAATCGTTCGCCTGACGCTGCCGGAGGCCGATGCGGGCCCCTTCTATACCTGGTTCGAGGACACGGTCGTGAAAGGTAGGACAGGCGGCGAACTGCCGGGCCTGTTGGAATGGCTGGACCCGACATTGAAAGGAGTTGTGGCCTCGGTCCAACTCGTTGGTCTGGGCATCGTTCGCTATGCGCCGGAACCGATAAAAGCAGAATCCTCCGAGAAGAATGGATTGGTCCAGATCGATATGTATTGCGAAAGTTTCAATGTATCGATTCTGTGATCATGCCGATTCGATGGATCGGCTGAATGGTATGGCCTGTAACAATGTCGTGCTTGGAAGAGGAGCCCTGCCGATGAAGAAAACGATGTTCGTGGTTGTTGCCAGCGCGCGCTTGTCGTGCATTCAGATCGATCGGAGCCGTGCAACGGAGTTGTTTCTCTTTATACAAGGAGTGCCGGGCAAGGCGACTCAAGTGCCACATGCCGATTGGATCCGTGTGGAGTCGGCTGCATGGGGCCATGACACAAAGATTCCGTTCGAGCCCCTCGCGGTGACAAAGGTTCTTGATTTTTCCTCACCTCGGCCGGCCTTGGCAGCGGCTGATGGCCGGCATTTCAACACCGCCATCCTGGATTTTCAAAAACCGGGAGCTCTACCGATGATTTTCCTGAAGTCATCCTTACCGATGTGACTGTCAAAGTCTACGCTGCTGCAGGCGCTGCGAATGGTCTTCTTCCAACCGAGACGGTCAAGCTGGGCTTCGCCAAGATCGAGTGGATCTATCGTAAGCACATGCCGGACGGTTCGTTGCCGCCCACTCCAGCCCGAACAGGCTGGGATGTGATCAATCATAAAACGTTCTCACATTTCTGCGACTGGTCGTGAGGAATCGGGCGAGACAGATTGCTCATCTAGCATGGGGAAGAGATCGGATGCATTTACTGGGCAAGTGCCATCCCACCATGACGTGCTGTCACGCCGCTGTCTTTTGTGTATATCGGGACCGACGGCGGTCGGCATGGTGCTCGGGTTATCCGGTCTGTCCGAGAGGGAAACGGTTGTCAAAACCGTTTCCCTCTCGCCGGACACATGATAGGCGGCAGGTCTAGTTCTGAGTGATCTGCGGACCCTTCAGCGGCACATGCATGCTGGAGGTGACGGCGATGTCGCTTTTCAGAGTCTCTTTGGTTCCACTTGATTGCATTTATGGAAATGTCAGTCCCGGTGGACCGTCCAGCACCATCTCGCGCAGGACCAGTTTGACTCCATGGTCATTGAAACCAGTATTTGTACATTGGAGCTTTCCCCACATAGGCTTGACCAGTGTCAGGATACGGGGGGACGTATTCTCGTGGATGATCACTCCATCCTCCAGGACCTGCCGATCGGCGGAGGTCACAGAGTAATAGCGAGTGAATTCCGTGTGCTCCCCGGTCACGATCGGCGCGGTGCCTCGATTGAAGTTTGCCTCCACGTGGGGCGGCATCGTTATACAATTATGTCCAAATGCGTTCACGACACAGCATTTTGCTTGAGTCTGCCCTGAAGGAAGTTCACTCACGCGCTCCCATGTTGTGGCTACGAGTGTGACGCCTTCCGGCAACAACCAGGGTTTGGAGATGTATTGACATTCGGTTCCCAGAGGCCCGCTTCGAATACGAAGACCCAGGTCTCCGCCGACGTTCACAATGCCGACAGCATAGTTCGACGGCCCCACAGACGTTCCTTCGCAAGTTCCGATCGACGAACTGGCTCGGAACGTCAGCGTATCTTTCAGGTTCCACGTTTGGTTTACGACAACGCGCCGAGGGGCGTCAACGAAAATAGGGCCTGCGACCAAGCGAGCAGGTTCGGTCTTGCCTGGTAGAAGCAGCTCGATTCCAATCGCACAGGTGCCGGAGCTCGTAAACCATCCCGGCAAGCTGATCCGGCCTTCACCGGCCTGATCGATCGGGAATGAATCGGACACAGTTATCCGAGGGTTGGGGGTCAGCATACAGGCGGATTGCCCGGTGATGCTGCTTGGCGGGACGATCCGGTAGGAAATTCTTGAGTTTGAGGAGCCAAGAAAGTTGTGCATGACGATCGTCACCTGCACATTCGCGAATGGCACAAGCGCCCCTAGATGCGCGAATGAGGCAGATGAAACAGACTTCAGGCGCGGAACTCCCGGCAGCACATTTCCGCCTAAGGGCAGATGAGGGGCCGACACGATCGGTGGTGATAACAGGGAGGGCTTCAGCGTGAGGATCTCGCGCGTCCGTATGCCGCTGTAGCTCCCGATTACTCCCAGCACCGCTCCATGAGGGTCGGCATAAATTAAGAGATGTTCGTCGCTGTTTCGCATCAACGAAAGCACCGCCGGCTCTAGCACGGGCATCTCCAAAGACAAGCGTTCTGCCTGAAGCACGATCGCCGGCTGTCCCGTTTCAGGAGTCAGTTGAATCGTGTCATCACGGCGCTCTACCCGGTATGTCGCCGCATCCACAGCAACGGGTTGTCCGTTTGGTTGTTCAAAATGCACGGTTCGATCGAGGGCGATCACGGCGTCCATTGGCGGGTCTGCCACTGCTACGTCAACACCGGCGAGGCCCCAGGCTAACCACACGGAGAGTAGAACCCTATTCAGAATCTTCATCATGACTCACTCCTTTGAGCAAACAGACCCGTCTAGTTCTGGGTAATCTTCGACCCCTTGAACGTCAGATCCTTGCTGGATTTCAATGTCAGATTTCCGCCGCTTGTGACGGCGATGTCTTTCCCCAGGATATCGATGTTGCCGTCACGGCGGATGGCCAGCAGTCCGTCTCCCACCTGGAGGGTCCCCGTCTGTGCCGCGACGAATTTGAACAGCGTGCCCGATTGAGTCACCAGCGATTTCCCCGTGACGATGACCGCATCATCTCCGACCGTGAATTGCGCGTTCCGTTGACTCGTGAGAGTAAAATTTTGCGCGGCTTTGAAAAGCATGTCCTTCTCGACCTCCACTATCAGATTCCGGCCGACCTGTTCGACCAGGTCCGTGCCGGCCTGCACGTGAAGCACCGCGCCGGCTGCGAGGCTCAACTGTGTCTGCGCCTGCACGGACACCGTCCCTGCAGCGAGATTGAGTGACGACCCTTGGACAGTAATGCCGTTCGTGCCCAGGGTTAGGATCTGAGAGCCCGACTGCAGGACCAGCCGCTCGCTCCCCACGGTGGCGTCGTACACCGTCTCGGTCTTTTGTCCGTTTGCGGCTTGCGTGCGGAGGATTGAAAGATGCTTGTTCGCGGGAAGGGGAACGGGCGGCATGTCTTTCCCGTTATACAGACTGCCGATGATCACAGGGCGTCCAGGATCACCGTACTCGAATGCGATCGCGACTTCATCTCCGACATCCGGCAACCACAGGGCCGTGCTTCCGACACCTGTCGCGATCTGCGAGACTCTGACAAACCCGCTGTCTCCAGGATCGGTTTGAGTGGAATGCGCAGGGCTTCTCCAGGGGAATCGAATCCGAACCCGTCCAAATTGATCGACATGTTTGGTTTCACCAGGCGGCCCGACCACAATGCCGGACACCACTCCGCTGACGATTGGCTGTGGAGTGACCGGAAGGGGACGAAACACGATCTGCACAGGCAGACAGCGAAATGTGTTGCGATACTCTTTAGCCGTTCGCTGATGGTCCACCGCCGTAATCACATACTCCTGGTTGAAATCTGGGCGTGGATGTCCCGCCAGGAATATTCGTTGCCCGGCTTGCAACTGCGGATAGCTCGACTCTCCCCGGCATTGTTGCGCATCGGCGATACGGGCGGCTAATCGGATATTCGCCTGAGCTTGGGCGTCGGTCTTGGTCTCCACACCGGCAGGAAATATCCGCTCCGTCAAGTCTCCGTAGAACAGTGATTGGGCGCCGGCGGTCAGGTCTGTAGCCGGTGTTTTCCAGTTGTAGTCACCGGCTTGTACTTGCCCACTATGCAGGGATTGTCCCCGGTTGAATGAGGATACGGCGGGTATGGACGCCGTGGCGAACACCAGTTTGCCGGAAGGTAAGAAGGGGAATCCGGTATTGCCATCGCTGAAGACCACCTTGTCTCCATTGGGAGAGGGCTCGAAGTGATAGTGAATCCCGGTTTCTTCCAGTAGTCGGGAGATGAACGTGAAATCGCTTTCTTGATACTGCACCGTCAGTTCTCGGGCAGGAGGCGCGGCGATCACGCGAAATTCGACGTTCGTGACGCCGGCTTCGGTGAGCAGCGCCTTGACGACGTCAAGCGTCGTCATCGCATAGAAGGTCCGACTCGAACTGCGATACTTCAGACGATTTAGACTCGGAACCAGCCGAAGCCGATAGTGCCCTTGGACAGTGGGAGACTCCAGCTGTTCCAGGCCCTCAATCATGCCGCTGACAGTTCGACCCGGAGCCACCGCTACCGTGAACGGCTGGCCGACCACCAGCGAAAAGTTGATCGCCTTGTCGTTGGCCGCGATCGTCAGGTCGAAAGTAAACGGTTCCGACACCGCCTCCTTCCCTGAGAATTGAACGACCGCTCCCTGCGCAAGGGAATCCAGCGCAGGGTTGCCTGCCGCATGACTGACGACAGGCAGGACCGCGTAGAGTCCTGCGAATAAGAGTGGAAGACAACGATCATGCCGCATGAAATCCCCCTGGGGTGGATGGGACATTGACTATCTGCTGCGTACCGACGCGCGACTCTGTATTGATCGTGTTGGATCGACCGGTTTCATACCGGGCCTGACCAGTTGCTTGTCTTGCACCGCATCGAGTTTCTGTGGGTTGACAACCCCCTTCTTCTTGAAGAGCCGGCACCTTGCGCTGCATCGCTCTATCCTTTTCTTGAATGCCGCCGAGCTTTGATTGGCCGAACTCCTGCATCTTACCGGGACCAGATGCCAACAGCTTCTGGGCGTCGACGCCAACAGACATTCCCAATATAGCCACTGCCGCGTCCAAGGTCAGCGTTTGTCGCATCCGAAGATCTTTGGGCTTCGCACCATCGAGTCCCTCTGTGCTCATCGTATCGTTCATGGCATCCCCCTGGTTGGTTATACCCTGTGGGTGTGCAGCCACTCGTCAAGCGCGTGAATGTGCAGTTCCATGCGTGTGGCGGGATCGTCCGGAACAGCGATTCCCTTGGCATAACAGTACTTCCCTACCACTCTGTCCATGTCAAGCCAGGCGGGGACGTCTGGATCGACTCCGGTCACGAGATTGTCCACGGTTCGTTGTGCTTCGCCGGGAGTATGTTGGCCTACGCCGATGCACGATCGTAGGACGGTGGCCATTCGACCTAAGACATCCAGGTATCGATCGACGGCCTCAATGTAGGGCTCAGCCCCTTGTGCCGTGAGGTACTGATCCACCGTCTTCGCCGTGCCGTAAGTGCCTTCTGTGTGCGGGTGTGGCGCCAATTCAACGAACCATTTTTCGCCCTCCGCCGTGATGTGCCGGCCTAACGGATAGGTGCGACAGATCAACGGGCGAGCCGCATGTACCCCGCATCCGTTCTCCGTCAGGAAGACGCAGGCACCCTCTTCAACCCGTTTCAAGGCGGTGCCGGGGGTGTCTGTGTATTGCGTGAGAAACTCCGTGGTTCCGATGCCGCGATTCTGAGCCAACCGCGCCACCTCGTAGGGATTCAGTTGGATGATTTTGTCATGGCAACACTTGGCTGCAGGCGTGACAGGTGTACGAGAACGCGCTGTCGCGTGTATAGCGCGTCTCCTGCGACCGGACTATCGGTAGATTTCGCATCGTCCCCTCGCTCTCAACAGTGATCATGGTGGAGCGACGGGATCCCGTCGCTCCACCATGTCGCCGATGGCACCATCGTTACGGTGCCGACATGCTATCCATCGCACCGGTTTTCGTGATGTGATTGATCAGCTCAATTTGCTGAAAGACGAACTCCACCGTTTCAGTCGGAGGAACGTTAGCCTGCGCTCCCAGCGCATCGGCATTGTACGCAATGGATGTCACTAAGGCATTCGTGAGCTTGACCGTATGGTCGAGCACCACTATACCGCTTGGGTTCGTCGAAAAGAAGTCGATCACCACGGCCGTCAACACCTCATTCATTATTAAAGCGGTGAACAGTTGTGTTGAGGAGGCCCCCCACGTTTTGGTGATTTTGATCGGTTTGTGTACACGTTTGCCTATGGCCTGACCGCTCGCAGGATCGCGGGGACTCACCACGGCATAGTCAAAGTTGAGCCCGGCGATCTTTCCTTCGAATCCCTTTTTTGTCACCTCACCCTTGAACGGCCCTTGTTTTGCTCCGTTGATAGAAACATAGAATTCCTGAGCCGCTTGCGCCACGCCCGCCGCCAATAGCACGAACATGAGTCCTGCAAGTGCAAGTCTGGCTATCGTCATCAGTTTCATCAGCAACCTCCTTGGTTAGTACAATCTACGGAATATCTTCGTCGAATGAATGTTCTTCCGCCGTCGAATCCTGCTACCGAGTCGGGATCGATCCCGTCGACAGGCTATCACCAAGAGGAGGCCTAGGTGTCGGTCCCTTGGGTGCCGTCCCGCCGAGCGGTACTGGCCCTGTGCCTTCCTCTCCCTTGGTCCAGTGAAGCTGCCCCCGGCGTAGTGGGGCTGGCCGTTACGGACAGGGCGGAGACATGGGGCACGAACCATTTGACGTACGTGGTGTGGTCTGCTTACACCCGGCGACCGCGGTGAATGTGTTGGTCGTCAGGAAGTCCAGCTGCAGGTTGTCGCGCCAGCCGCGATCGATACCATCACGCGCGCTCGCCATGATTTCGGTGTTGGTGATAAATTGGGTTACCGGTGGTCCGAAAATACGGATCGCGGCGTCGTTGATACCGCGGCGTCCGGGGTAAGGGCACGAATTGCTGCCCGTTGGGCCCAGAGCGCCGGCGAACTGCACGCGCACCTGCTGCATGGTGCTGCGGTTATCGACCTTGCCACCGAATACAACGCCGAGCCAATCTCCCGCGGCGGAAGCGGGGCCTTTGTCGGACGTGAACACGATCGGCTGCGTGGCCGTACCGAGGGCGATCAGCGCGCCCATGGCGGGGTTGGCCCCGCTGAGCGTCGGGTCGATGTTCAGCACTCCGCCGGGCGGGAACAGAATCGTTACTCCGGGCTCGATTGTCAGCACAGCGACCGTGCCATTGACCAGCGACGTGACGTCCA
>Ga0163152_10006657_pt1 | contig 12951 bp, 5 predicted proteins | sample OliLakLV19MP8IB2_FD_148635 | JGI IMG/M metagenome (GOLD analysis project Ga0163152, IMG submission 148635) | Freshwater microbial mat bacterial communities from Lake Vanda, McMurdo Dry Valleys, Antarctica - Oligotrophic Lake LV.19.MP8.IB-2 | ecosystem: Environmental > Aquatic > Freshwater > Lake... | reverse complement strand
GCACCATGCCATACGCCGCCGCTCCCCGCGCCACCGCCAGATCGAGCGAATCATGATGCAGCAACGGAACGCGCGGCAGCTCCGGCCACCACCCTGAAACCACCTCCACCAAACGCTGCGCCAATCGCGGCGCGTTGAACACGCCTCCGTTCAGCAAAATGGCATCCGGTCGCGGCAAACTCGCGGCGTCTGCTCCACCGTCACTTGCCGCACCTCCCGCGCGCAAAGCCGCCCAACTCGCCGCCGCATGCTTGGTCAGAAACGCCGCCAGGTGCCGCGTGATCGCCGGATCCTGGGCATAGGGCAAACCGAGTTCCTGCAATGCGACGCGCGCTGACCGACGCGGTAGCTCGTCCGTCGCCGACGCCGGAAAAAATCCCTCCACAATCAACTGCTCCACTTCGTCCCGCGTGAGCTCAGTGGAGAGCGTCGATCCCACCAACCGGCTGCCTGCTCCCGCGACCGCAATCGCGTGGCGCTCAGGCGCAGTCACCGCGAGCAACGCCTCCTTGGCCGCGCGGGACACCTGGACGAGTTGGGTCCACTGCGTCGCGGTGAGCTTGTGCCCCGCCGCCGTCAGCCGCTCCTCCGCGCGCCGCGCCAGCGCCGCATCCATGTTGTCCCCGCCGAGCATCAAGTGCTCGCCCACCGCAATGCGTTTCAGCACGGGCCCATCCTCGCCGACAGCGACCGAGATCAAGGTGAAGTCCGTGGTGCCTCCGCCGACGTCGACCACCAGCACGAGCCGGGTTCCGGCCAACGTATCGGCCAAGTCATTACGATGCCGCGAGGTGAAATCGTAGAACGCCGCCTGCGGCTCCTCCACCAAGATGAACTTTTCCAGCCCGGCCTGCCGCGCCGCACTCACCGTGAGCGCCCGCGCCACTTCGTCGAAGGAGGCCGGCACGGTTATCACCACCTCCTGGTCGGCGAGCGGCTCCCTCGGATGGGCCGCGTTCCACGCCTTCGCGATGTGCGACAACAGGAGGCCCGAGGCTTCCATCGGCGAAACCTTGGCCACCTCCGCGGGCGCGCCCCACGGCAGGATCGCCGCCGTGCGATCCACGCCGGCGTGACACAACCAACTCTTCGCCGACGCCACCAACCGACCGGGGACCCGCGCGCCCTGCCAGCGCGCAAACTCGCCGACGATCAGCGGCGGCGACTCGCCCCAAGGGAGTAACGTCGCACCACCCGCGAGTTCATGCTGACCCGGAACATACAGGCACGAGGGCAAAAGTGGCTGCGCCGCCACTTGCCCCGGTCGCTGCAATTGCACCACGGGGAAATCCGTGATGCTCGCATCCGCGCCGGCCGCTACACGCGCGGACGCGACCGCGCAATTGCTGGTCCCGAGATCAATCCCGACAACGTGAATTGCAGCCATGGTCAGCTTTCAGAAATTTTGAGCCACGAGACCCGTCCCGAGCACGACCGCAAGCGACCGCCCGCCGCATTCCTGCCACTTGGTTGCTCCGTCGACCGGCACGAGACCTTGATCCTGTCGACGCGGATTCGTTGCCGGCTGTAAAGTAGGTTCGAATTCGTGCGGGGCGAAGCCGCCTCTGGTCCTTGGTGCATCGCCCGAAGCTTGTGGTTTTCTCAACCGTAGTTTCAAGCCACGGGATTTGAACCACGGGAATGCCACCCCGACCACGCCAGCGAGATCGGGTGTACGACCCCCCGCGAAACGCGTTCGACCTCAGGGGCGAGGTCGCTCACGCCAGCGACCACAGTTTGTGCCACGCCCCGGTTGGGGCGGACGTCATTCAGACCAAAGCGAACGCTGATGAAGCAGTTGCACCCTCAGTCGGGCCACCAACGCTTGTTGTCCCGGTTCTTTCGCGATATTTCGTGTCTCACCCGGATCGGTTTCGTGGTCGTACAGCTCCACGGCCAACGGCTCCTCGCCCGGATTACGCCGGTCCACCCACACGGTGCAGCGATAGCGATCTGTGCGCATGCTGTAGCCCATGACGTGCTGGTCGAATAACTCCGGATTGTAACGCGCACCGTGCTCACGCTGGAGTTGCGCCTCGACGCCGGCAATGACCGGGCCAAAGAACGTTTGCCGCATTGCGGGCGAGAGGGGCCGCGCTGCCCATTCGCGCAGGGCCGGCGAGGGAAACTGGGTGAAGGCCGCGTCGTTCCACGGCTGGTCGGGATTCGTCAGCAGCGGCACGAAACTCCGGCCGGCGAGATGCGACGGCAGCGGTAGGCCGGCGAGTTCGCAAAGGCTGGGGTAAATGTCGAGAGACTCGATCAGAGCCCGAGAGGAACCCTTGGTTACGGATTTGCGCCCCGGCGCGCTCACGATCAAGGGCACACGCGCGGAGACTTCGTGATTCGTGGCTTTGCCCCAAATCCCGTACTCGCCGGGGTGCCACCCGTGGTCGCCCCAGACCACGATGATGGTATTTTCCCGCAGGCCAAGGGCGTCGAGTTCGGCGAGTACGCGCCCGATCTGGGCGTCGATGAAACTCACACACGCATAGTAGGCACGCAGCAGTTCGCGGCTCGTCGCGTCGTCAAACGGTCCACTCGTCGGTACTCCGGTGCGGGTGCGCAATTCGAAGGAACTATGCCGCGCAATTGTTGGCGAGTCCGCGGGAGCATCGGGCGTTTTTGTGAGCTCAAGCTTTGCGGGATCGTAGAGATCGAAATACTTCTTCGGCGCGACGAACGACAGGTGCGGCTTGACGAACCCAACACCGAGGAAAAATGGTTTGTCCTTCAACTCCCGCAGCGTGGCGATCGCGGCGTTAGCGACCCGTCCGTCGATATACTCGTCGTCCGGCAGATCAGCGGCTTCCCAAGCCGGCCCACCGCTCATGCCGCCGAGCTGACTATTGGGGCCGAACTTCGCCGCCGCCTCTTCGCCCCGCCGCGCGACGATCGCGAGACTCGCAGGCAATCGGTACTCGGACCGCGAGTTGCCACTGGGGGCCGGAGGAGTGAGAACGCGGCGAGTCCACGAGTTGGTGCTGTCGGTCTGGTTGCCGTGAAAAACCTTGCCGACATAGACGGACTCGTAGCCCTGAGCTTTGAAGTGCTGCGGGAGTGTCACGACGTCGGGTACCGTGTCGCGGAAAAACGTGTCGATGTGGTCAATCTTCAACGTGTCTGGCCGCAGGCCGGTCAGCAGGCTGGCGCGCGAAGGTCCGCAGATGGGATATTGGCAATACGCGCGGTCAAAACGCATCCCTGTTGCCGCGAGTCGGTCCAAATTCGGGCTTTTCACGGCGCTCACGCCATAGGCACCGAACTCAGGTCGCAAATCGTCAACGGCGATAAACAAGACATTGGGCCGCTCGACCGCACGGGCGGCCCCCCCAACAGCAGCCCAGCCACGACGCACTTCAGCAAGAAACGGCTCAGCCCGCTCATGCGATCATCCCCTTGAGCACGTGCCCATGGACGTTGGTGAGGCGTCGCTCGATTCCATTGCTGTAGTAGGTGAGCCGCTCGTGGTCCAAACCGAGGAGGTGCAGGATGGTGGCATTGAAATCATAAAGGGTGGAAGCGTCCTGCGCGGTCTTGAAGCCGAACTCGTCGCTGGCGCCGAACGTGGTCCCGGCCTTTGCGCCCGCGCCCATCAGCCAGCAGGTAAACGCGCTGGGATTATGGTCACGGCCAGTGCCGTTGGCTTGGAGAAAGGGCATCCGCCCGAATTCCGTGCACCACACCACGAGGGTGTCGTCGAGCAGACCGCGCTGCTTCAAGTCGGCGAGCAATGCGCCGGTCGGCTGGTCAAAAATCTCCGCCTGCATCGCGTGAGTCTTGGCAATGTTGGCGTGGGAATCCCAATTACTGATCCCGTTAGCCTGCGCATCGGAACCGTTGAAGAGCTGCACCACGCGCACACCGCGCTCGAGCAACCGGCGGGCGAGGATGCAGTTCTTCGCATAGTCCTTCTTTAGATCCGTACCCGTGTCGGTGCCATAGAGTCTGTGCACGTGATCCGGCTCGGACTTAATGTCGGTGACGTCGGGAATTGAGAGCTGCATCCGACCAGCGAGTTCGTAGCTCGCGATGCGTGCGGCGAGATCGGTGTCGCCGGGAAATTTACGCGCATGCTCAGCATTGAATTCAGCTAGGAGATCCTTCGCGCGCCGGTCCGCAGCCGCCGAGATCCGATCTGGCCGACCCAGGTTTGCGAGCGGCTGAGCCGCATTGAAATCAGTGGCCTGAAAAGCAGCCGGCAGAAAACCCGCCCCCCAGTTATTCTTGCCCGAGCGCGGCTTGCCGCGCGGATCATTGATCGCCACGAAAGCCGGCAATTGCTGGTTTTCCGAACCCAGCGCGTAAGTCACCCAAGCACCCAGCGAAGGAAACCCTTCGAGGGTGAAGCCCGTGTTGAGGAAATTCTCTCCCTGAGGATGCGCACTCGTAGTGCTCGTGAGCGAGTGGATAAAGCACATGTCGTCCGCGTGAGCCGCGACATGGGGTAACAGTTCGGAAATCATTTTTCCGCTTTGGCCACGCGGCTTAAATTCCCAGATCGGTTTCGCGATGTTGCCGGTCGGGCCTTCGAACGTCACCGCCGGCATTCCGGGCGGCTTTTCCCCGTCGTGACGAAAGAGCGCCGGCTTGTAGTCGAAGGTATCGACGTGGCTCACCGCGCCCACGCAAAAGATTACGAGCACCTGTTTCGCCTTCGGTTCAAAGTGAGGCGGACGCGGGGCGTAGGGTTGATCAGGGTTGATCTTCGGACGCACGGAACCATCGACCGAAGCGGAGAGCAGTTTCTGCGAGCCCAGAAGCTGCAGCAAAGCCAGATTGCCGGCGAGGCCTCCGGCGGTGCGCAGAAAGTCGCGGCGATCCAGCAAACGCGGGCCAAATTGATTGGGTGAAAGGAGAGGGCCGTGCAAGTGGGTTTTCATTCGATGAAAGCGTATTCGTTGGTGTTGAGAAGAACGCGGCACAGCTCGGACAAGCCGTCTTGAGCGGCCAGCGACCGGGCGGACTCCACTTCTCTGCCTGCAGGTCGTCGGCCATAAACCAGCTCGAAGAGCCGGTCGATTTGCGCACTTAACTCGGCGCCCGCCTCGCGCTTGACGCGCGCGGCAAGTTTCTCCGCCTGCGCCAGCACAAATTCGCCGTTAAACAGATTCAAGGCCTGCAGCGGCGTCGTAGACATGGTGCGCTTCGGTGAAACCTGGCCGCATTCCGGCCGGTCAAATGCCGTGAACATTTGGTCGTCGATCCCGCGCATCCGTTCCTGGTAAATCATGCGACGCCACGTCGCGGGTCCGGCGTTGTCCACGACTTTCCAGCCTTCGTAACGCTTTTTGTTGCTGTGAATCCGAAAGCTTGGACCGCCCATGGCGGAGTCGAGCGTGCCCGCAACGAAGAGGGTCGCGTCACGCAGCACCTCGGCTTCGACGCGCCGTGGAGGAAAACGCCAAAGCAACCGCGAACCGGAATCAACCAGGGCCGCGGTCGCATTGGGCGCGCTCGACTGGCGGAACGCCGCGGAAGTCACCAATACGCGAATGATACTCTTGGCCGACCAGCCCGAGGCAACGAACTCCGACGCAAGCCAGTCGAGCAGCTCCGGGTGGCTGGGCGCCTGGCCGGCTTTGCCGAAGTCCCCCGGCGTATCCACGATTCCGTGACCAAAAACATGCAGCCAAAGCCGGTTGGCGAGCACCCGCGGCGTGAGCGGATTGCGCTGCGGGTCGGTGAGCCAAAGCGCGAAAGCACGGCGGCGGACGACATCCGGCGTACCGGACGCCAGCTGCAGATCGGTTCCAAGGACGGAGAGGCCGTTGGGAACGATCACCTCGCGCCGATCCATCGGATCGCCCCGGCCGAGCAGGTGCGTCGGCGCGGGCGGCAGGAAGAAGCCGGCGAAGAGCGGCTGGGGCCGGGCCGCGGTGTAGTCGCGGACGAGGTGGTTGAGTGCAGCGAGCGCATTGGCGGAGGGGGGCGGTTTATTTCCGGCCGGCGGGCCGAGCGCGACGTCGGCGACCTCATACCACGTGCCGTCGGCGAGGCGCACCTCGACCTTGTAGGTGCGCGGCCCAGTCGAGTCGCGCGCCCCGACGATGTAGTCGGTTTCCTCGATCGTCTCACGGTCGGCGCTGATGGCGATGCGGTCGATCACGGCTTCTTCCGCGAGTTCGATCTCGAACCACGGGACCGCAGCGGTCTGTTCGCCTAGGCGGCGGCTCTGCCACGCGAAGGGCCCGCCCATGCGACCGTCGATTACGTTGCCGATTTCGCGAGTCGGCACCTCCGTGGTTCTGAAGGCGCGGGCCGCGGCGCCGTGGCGAGCGAGCGCGAGATTTTTCTCTCCGGTGGCGGCGCCGTAGATCTCAAACTCGTCGACGGTGGCGGCCGGGCCGGAGGCGGGAAACGTGACGCGGACGGCCTTGGTGGTCTGTGGTGCGAAATGGGTTTGAAGATGCGAGGGCCACTCTTCCGTCCACGCCGGTTGTTGGGCGCGGAGCGCGGCGCGGCGGGCTTCGATGTCGGACCACAACGCGGCGGCCTGGCGGTCGCGCGCGGCGGCATCGGGCATGTTGCGCCACGGGCGGTGACCGTATTCGAGCCCGGCGAAGACGGCGGCAAAGGAGTAGTAATCCTTCTGCGGAATTGGGTCGTATTTGTGGTTGTGGCAGCGGGCGCAGGTGAGAGTGAGTCCGAGCAGAGACGTGCTCACGGACTGAATCGTTTCGTCGAGCCGGTCGGAGCGGGCCTGCCGGATGGCGGACTCTTCGCGTCCGATCGTCGCGGCCGTGACGTGCATGCCGGCGACGAGAAAGCCGGTGGCCTCGTCGACGCCGGTGGCGTCGCCGACGATCTGTTCATGGATGAAGCGGTCGAAGGGCAGATCGCGGTTGAATGCGCTGATGACGTAGTCGCGGTAGGGCCAGGCGTTACGGCGGTAGAGGTTGCTTTCGGAGCCGCTGGTTTCGGCGAAGCGCACGACGTCGAGCCAGTGCTGGCCCCAGCGTTCGCCGAAGCGCGGGGAGGCGAGCAGGCGGTCGACGAGTTTTTCATAGGCCTGCGGAAACGGATCGCGCACGAAGGCGTCCGTCTCCTCCGGCGTGGGCGGTAGGCCGGTCAAGGTGAGCGCGGCGCGGCGGATGAGCGTGCGCCGGTCGGCCTCCGGGGACGCGGCCAGGGATTTCTCCGCGCGCTTGGCTTCGAGAAACGCGTCGACGGGATGGCGCAGCGCCGGGGCGGTGACGGGCACGGCAGGCCGCGCGAGCGGCCGGAGCGACCACCAGTCGCGGGGATCCTCTTCGGTCGCGCTGGCGTGATCCGGCCAGGCAGCGCCCTGGTCAATCCAGGCCCGGAGAACGCCGATTTGCTCGGGAGTCAGCGGATCACCTCGTCCGTCCGGAGGCATCAGCATGTCCTCCTCGAGACCGGCTACATAACGAATGAGCGGACTTTCGGCGCTCTTGCCGGGGACCACGGACGGTTCTCCCGAGCCCCCGCCCGCCAGCACAATTTTTTTCACATCGATTCGAAAATCGCTTCGCTGTCGATTTGGTCCGTGGCACTCCAGACAGCTCGCTTCAAAGATAGGCCGCACCTCCGTCTCAAAGTCCACAGAGCGGGTCACCGCCGGCGGAATCATGGCGGCATCGGCAGCGCGAGCGCTCACCGACGGCGGCACAACAACGATCAAACTCGCGAAAAGGGGTCGACGTACGGCGCGAAGCATCAGCCTAGACTACGCCCATTCCACCTCAGCCGCTATTCCCGCAATCACGGGTGTTGGCCGATACCGACCGCCTAGACGAGCCGCTCCCGCAGCGCTTTGGCCACTGCACCCGAGCGGGTGTTAACGTGGAGTTTCTCGTAGAGGCTCTTATTGTAACTGTCGATCGTGTGGACGCTGAGCGAGAGCTTGTCGGCGACTTCCTTGTTGGTAAAGCCCTGCACGTACAGCTCGAGCACAGCCCGTTCGCGCGGACCGAGGCCGTAATCGTTTTGGGCGGGGGCGAGCTTGGAGAACATGTCCAACACGCGGCGCGCGATGCGTGGCGTCATGGGTGAACCGCCGCGGCGCACTTCGGCGACAGCGGCGACGATCTCCGACATTGAGGCGGATTTCAGCAGGTAACCGGAGGCGCCGGCGCAGACGGCGCGGAAGATCTTCTCGTCGTCCTCGAAGGCGGTGAGCACGAGAATCTGCGCGGCGGGGACGAGCGCCTTGATCCGGCGGATTCCCTCGATGCCGTCGATGCCGGGTAGGCCGACGTCGATGAGCACGGTGTCGGGCCGCGCGCCGGTTTCGATTCTGAGCAGCGCCTCCTCGCAGGCGCCGAACCCCTCGACGGCCGAGATATCGGGCAGACCCTCGGCGATTCGGGCGACTGTGCGACGAAACAGTTCGTTGTCTTCGATCAGCCAGAGGCGGCAGGGAAATTGAGTCATCGGGAACGGGCCGCATGCAGATTGGCGGAAAAAATCACGGTTGTGCCTGCGGCCGGGGTACTGTGAATCGCAAGGTCGCCGCCCAGTGCGGATGCTCGCTGGCGCAGGCTCTTCAGTCCGTGGCCATGGACGGATTTTTTCGGATCGAACCCGACACCATCGTCGGCAATGGAGAACTGGATGCGACTGGCCGATTGCTTGAGCGTGATGCGCACATGGCGCGCACCGGCGTGTCTCCGGATATTGTGCAGAGCTTCTTTGAAGGCGAGCAGCAAGTGCCGTTGGGCGGCCAGCGGGGGCAGGTCGAAGTCCGGAGTCACATCGAATACCCACTCCAGTCCCGCCAGCATACGGCTGGAGATTTCGCGCAGGCCGGCAACGAACTCTTCTCCCGTGACCGCCGGGCGAAAGATCAAGCCGACGATATCGCGCATCGAGTCGGCCGTCTGCCGGGCGATTCGGCGAATCTCCTCAGTATCGCTGCGTGCCATGCCTCCGGTGCGGCTTAGGCTCAGTTCGCTCAGGAGAGCGATGCTGCCGAGATTGCTGCCGATCTCGTCGTGAAGGTCGGACGCGATCGATTGGCGGAGACGCTCCAGATCCCGTTCCTGTGCGCGTCGGGAGCGCTGGACGAAAATTATCAGTCCGGCAACGCCGAGCAAGCTCGCGAGCCACGCGGCGTTGACCAGCCGTTTGCCGGCGCTAATCCGGGCGCGGAGAGCCTGTCCGTCAGCGACGGCCAACTCGGTCTGGGCCTCGCGGCGGCGCGATAGGCCGCGCAGCCAGTCCGGCCATTCCGCCAGCCGGTGCTCGCTGGAGTGTCCGTCGGTCAAGCACTCCGGCTGCCACATACCTCCGCTCGTGGGAAGTCGGTCGAGGCACGCCACGGGGCGACCGAGCGCGACATTCCGGTCGCCCGAGTAGATCTGCAGCTCCGCCAGCGCAAAAGTGAAGTTTTCGACGCGCTCCCAAAGTTTCGTAGCGGTCACGCGCACGTAGCGGGCGGTTGTGCCTCGCACCGGAAACGTGACCGGATTGCTCACGGGATTGGGAAAGTCCTCCGTTGTTTGGTCGACGAGCAGCGCAGGTCTGAGAAACTCCGGATCGTCCGCCGCCTCGATCTTAAAGCGCACCGGAAAACCGAAGCCCGGCCGGCTCGGAAACTGCACTACGTAGCCCCCGATCATACGCACTTCGTCGATCGACGTGGGCGTGCCGAGATCGACCTGCACCCACTTTACGACGTCGGCCGAACCGACAATGGTCGAATGATATCCGAGTGTGCGGCTGCGTTCGCCTTTGACCGGTGAGCCCAGGCCGCTCTGGCTATCGGTGAGAAATTCGGGCCGACCCCAGACCTGGAGACTTTCGAGCGGTTCGCTCGACCTGACGGGCGCGCGGGAGGCAAGGTTGCGATTGCCGCGCATGACCATGATTTCGCCGAGGGCGTAGACAGCATACGGCTTTAGGCGGGTCCACGGTTCCGTCATGGTCACGCGCACTCGGTTGCCGCGGACACCGCGTGTCGAAATCCAAACGGGCATTCGTCCCGGATTGGGCAACGCCTCCGCCGTGTGCTCGGCGACGGTGTGCACCGCAGTATCGCCGATGACTTCGACGCGAAAGCGCTGGGGAAAACCGTAACCCGGTCCCGAAAAATCACGCGACGGTGCATCGATGGGGACGAGCACCACAGCGTCGACTTCGACTTCCATCGGCAGCATCACTTCGATCCAGACCGGCGTGGCTGACTGATCGCGGCCGCCCCGGTGGATCTGATAGCCGAGTTTGGCACTTTGCTGGTTGTGCGGCGCGTCAGGCAGGCCAGCCAATTCCGCCTTCAGTTGCTCGCGTGTCGCCTGCGCCTGCCGATAGTCTGCGCTGGTGATCCGCAAGAGCGCATCGTGCCAAGGCAGCTCGTCCGGTGTATCGCCCGCCCGGACGTCCGCCAACAGCGCCACGCAAACAAACAGCGGCGCGAATGGAACAAGGCGTCGTGGAATTTCAAAGTAAAGGGCGCCGGCGATCCAAGACATCAAGAGAACTCTCGCCCACGGCCGGTGTTTGGGCGACGTCAAAACGTGCCGCGCATGCCAAGGGTCCACTGCGCGCCGTAGTTTGTGCGCTGGCTGAACTGCGCGTGCTCCGGCGTGCTCGGGCCGGCGATCTCGAGGTCGATCGGCTCGTCGCCCAGATTCGAGAGGTTGACAAAGGCCGACCAACCACGGCGGACCACAACCTCGGCGCTCGCATCGACGATCATCCGCTTCGAGCCCCAGGTGTAGGTGCCGGGTTCGATGCTGCGACCCGGGGCTACGAAGCCTCGGCGGGCCCGACCGGAGTAATTCCAGTTCATGCGCACATTGAAGCGCGGGCGCGTCAGGCTTACTCCCCAGTTGTAGGTGCGCGGGATGTAACCAGCAAAACTGCCGGACTCGTCTCCGGTCATCCTTTGCGAGCCAATGTTGGCGAAGACCTGGATGCCTCGCGCCCAGGTCGGCAGAAAGGTGAGCGCTTGTTTGTAGTTCACGTCCACGCCGCTCATCTTCACCGGCGTCGCGAGGTTGTATTGGGTCGACACGTCGTAGCCGCCGTAGATCCCCGGATCGAGACCGTAGAGTTCGAGGAAACCGGCGCCCGGCGTAAACACGGTCACGGCGAAGAAATCTTTGATCTTCCGCTGATAGGCGCTGACGGAGATCAGGCCGACCCGCTCGAAGTAATACTCGAGCGAAAATTTCAATGTCTTCGCAGACCAAGCTTTGACGCCGATGTTGTTCACGGTCGTGCGATTGGTGTTCGAGGCCGGCAGGCTGAGATCCGGGAGCGTCAGGCCGCCGGCATACTGGTTGTAATCGGGCCGGCCGATTGACCAGTAGTATCCGGCACGTGCGATGAAATTCTCGCGCACGTTGTAGCCTGCGTTGAGGCTGGGAAACCAACGCAGGTATTCCTTTTCGGCGTTCAGCCCGCGGTCGATGTTGGTGAGTCTGGCGGCAGCCAGCGCGTCGGTCTCGATCGGCAGCGGGCGGCCGTTTGGGCCAAGAATGAACCGCCCTGCCGCATCGCGCTGGAAGTTGCGGGTCGCATCGACCTTCGGGCCTTCGCCCTTGGCGTTGGTCTGCTCGACGCGGATTCCGCCCACGAGTTTCAAGCGGCGTTCGATGAGCTGAACGTCACCGCGCACGTAGGCGGCGGAGACGAGTTCCTCGATGTATTTGGAGTTCTGCACCGCGGTGTTGTGTGTCGTCGTATCGTTCGTCGTGAAATGCGACGGGGTTGAGCGGTAGATCGCGTGCAACTTCTGGTTGCTCATCACGTCCATCCGCGGAAATCCGAAAGGCGGCGTCCGTTGCGAGAAACTCGGATCGTAAATCAGCGACGCGTTGTCGTCGGCGGTGTTGGGCAGGAAATTGGCGCCGACGTGCGTCCACGTGGGACTGAATGTGCGGGTATCGAACCGTTCGTCCCGCAGGTCGAAGCCGGCTTTCACCGCGAACGGAATCCGTCCGGAGAACTCCCGCCGGAGATTGGCGAACAACGTGCGCTTGGAAGTCTGGGCCCGCTGCAAGGCACCCGTGGCGGTGGTGAGCCCGTAGGTGCCGATGTCGAACGGATCGATCGCCGCCCCCGTAGTGCCGTCGGTCGTGGTGATGCGGCCGGGGCGCAAATAAAAGATATCGTCGAACGCGATCGTCACATTTGTGCGTTGAGCGGTAACCGCGCTGAACGAGCCCCGGTCGATATTCTGGTTGAAACGACCGGAGCGTGAAAGCCCGGCGGAGGCCTCCGCTTTCCAGATCGGACCGTCGTGCCGGTAGGTGAGCGCAGGCGTAATCACGGGTCCTCCTGACTTGTTGTAGTTATTGAGCAGCTGCAGCGTGCCGGCACCGACGTTGCCATGAGTCGAGCGCGCGGTGAAATTGCCCGGCGACACGCCGGTGATGGAGAAGTTGACGGCGCGCTGATAAACTTGGGCGTCGGAGTAGCCATACAGAATCGAGAACGAGAGCCGGTCATTGCGCGTCAGCTTCAGATCGGCCGTAGCACCGAGCGTGATGCGTTTGGAGAACCAGGGACGATCTAGAAAACGGTAAGCGATCAGGTAGGGCCGGTCGGGAGTGGTGTCGGGCAGCGTGTTGCCGTTGGTCGCGGCCCCGGCCCCGGCCCAAGTGTTTTGCGACATATCGGCGCCGGTGTAGAGCGCGGAGGCGCTGCCGGAGACCGTGAATCCGAAGCGATCGTTGACCGGCACGATCGCGGAGAAGTCGGAACCCGGGTGGACTTTGCGAGCCGGTTCATGCAGCGGGCCGGGTGTCCGACGGAACGAACGGTCGTTGTCGCGCATCATCAGCGAGACATTTACGTTCACGACAGGCTTGGAGCGCTCAAAGGCGCTGAGGGGGACCATGTTTACCGTGCCGGCCAGCGCCGCGGCGCTGGTTTCAGGCGTCGGGGTGTAAACCACTTCAATCCGGGAGAAGTTGTTGATCGACGACTGTTGCATGCCGGTGAACCGGTTGAGGCCCGAGGCTGAATTCGCGAGGCTTATGG
>Ga0163152_10006655_pt1 | contig 12954 bp, 6 predicted proteins | sample OliLakLV19MP8IB2_FD_148635 | JGI IMG/M metagenome (GOLD analysis project Ga0163152, IMG submission 148635) | Freshwater microbial mat bacterial communities from Lake Vanda, McMurdo Dry Valleys, Antarctica - Oligotrophic Lake LV.19.MP8.IB-2 | ecosystem: Environmental > Aquatic > Freshwater > Lake... | reverse complement strand
CAACTGCTTAAAAAGGGATCGCTTCATAAATAGACAATTGGATTCAAACATGCGATTAAACCATGAAAGTCGACTGGCTCCGGAACGAAGCGGTATGCTAATCTCAAAGAGTCGGTAACCATCTTCGGGCCAGTTTATTCGCTCCAGCAATTTGTCCTCAGCCTGCTGATTGTAGCCCTTGGCAATTGATACGGTTTGCTCCTCCATCCCAAGATAGAAATAGCGTACCGCTACAACGGCATTCTCAAAAGCCTGAAAGCTGGAAATTGCCATTTTAAAGACTCCGGGCGTCAAAATGTGGGCGCCATCAATCATTAAACAAATGATCTCACCTGCAGCTTCTTCCAGAGCGATATTGATTGCACTTGCCGGGGATGATCGGGCGTCCTTTATCCTTATCAATCGCACAGGCGCATCCACGTCGCTCCATGTCGCTTCATCCAGAGGCACGGGCGAACCGTTATCAACCAAAAGGACTTCATACGCCAGATCCTGCGCACCTTGCTGGTAAGTACGCGATAGGCTATGTAGGGTGCGGGGGATTTCTCGCGCCATATCGTATGAAATGAGAATGACAGTTAGCTTCATTGAATTTTCCTGTAGTAGACATACCAACATCCGTTGTCTCGTGTTTATAGGTTTTGAACTTATAGTAGAGAAAAAACACAGGTGTTTACAGTAAAAACACTTCACATAACCAGTCTGTAAGGTAAATAATTACGGCGAACTACGTCCCAAGAGGAAAATTTGAATTGCCATTTCGCTTCCTTTTGGGCGGGACTTCAAGGTAGAGTCATATCACTGCATTTTGAACGGATATCCAGACAGCCGCCTATCCTAGATAGGGCTGCATATATCCAGTAGACTGGGGCGAATTGATCTTACGATATCGTTTATCTATGAGAGTGTGGGTTTTAGTCACCGCGGCCCTGCTTACTCAGATTGGGAGCGTACATGGCTCGGAACTCGGATTCGTAGACATCAATTTAAATCGACCGAGTTTTTCTGACAAACTCACACAACAAAGTGTAAGCCAATCCTTCCAGGATTCGAGGGGTGCTTTATGGTTTGTCCCCGAGGAAGGTTTGAACAAATACACTGGTCACGAACTGGAGACCTATCAATACTCGGCTAATACTCCTGGCTCGCTACCCACCGACAATATTACAAGAATTACTGAAGACCTTGATGGCCAAATATGGATGTCAACTCGTGGAGCTGGCTTGGTCTTTTACAATCCAATATCTAATAGTTTTGAAGCAATTTATGCTGACCCCAACAATCGCAATACTCCTTACTCAAATGACATTCGCACTATATTCTGTGACGACGCCGGCAGTATATGGCTCGGTTACTTAAACGGTTTCAGCCGATTTAGTCCGCAAACGCGCTCCTTTCACCACTATATCTCGGGAACTGATGGCATCCCGTATACGGGGGAAATTCGTGGCTTCACCCAGACACCTGATGGAACAATTTGGGCGGCTACTCAGTCGATTGGACTTCTACGAATAGAACCCTCTACAGGACAAGTGATCGCCTACACTCATAAGAACGGGAAAGCAGACTCGATAGTTGAAGGCTGGCTCTATAACCTGATTACTGACCGCAATGGAAACATATGGATCGGATCTGCAAACGCTGGGGTAAGTCGATACAACCCAAAAGAGGACCTCGCACTAAATTTCGTTCATTCCGACACAGACGTTAATTCTCTGTCATCCAATAAGATTTCTAACATTTTCGAAGATACCGGGGGCGATATATGGATAGCAACCGATGAGGGCCTTAATCTATTCGTGCCAGAGACTAACAATTTTATCCGGTATAACAGCCTAAACACAGAGTTACCCGAAGATATTGTAACTAGTGTGTATCAAACGCGCGAAGGAGCATATTGGATAGGTACGATGTCCGGATTGGCCACCGGAATGAAAACAGACTTTCAAAAGTTCGACCGATCGCAAGGTAATCTTTCCAATGACTCGGTCAATTCGTTTACGGAATCCGCAGACGGGAGCCTGTGGGTTGGCACAGATAACGGCCTAAATAGACTCCGCCCTGGCAGTGCTGAATTTGAGTGGATCAACGAATCTACCGAGACGGCCATCCCAAATCCGAGAGTGATGAGTCTCTACAGCGACGAAATGGTACTGTGGGTTGGGACCTACGAAGGCGGGCTCAATAAGGTTGATCTCATATCTGGCGATACCACAACATATCGACACAGTACCTTACGACAATCCAGTATCGGCGCCAATGGAATCACTTCACTGCTTCGACTCTCTTCGGGAGAATTATTGATCGGCACTTACGGGGGTGGTCTGAGCATATACAAAGAGGAAAGCGACGATTTCATAACCCTAAAGAATGATCCAAATAATTCCACCACCATCAGCAACAACAGAGTATTAGCTCTTTATGAGGATTCTTTAGGGTTTGTTTGGATCGGTACAGAAGTAGGCCTGAATCGTTTTCATCCAGATACACTGACATTCCAACGCTATTTCGCTGAAAGGAATAGCGCCAACAGTTTTTCAAGTGACGTGCCTTGGTGTTTTTATGAAGACTCGAACGGTACTCTGTGGATCGGGACATCTGGAGGAGGATTAAATCTTTGGTCGAAAGAGGACAGGATGAATGAGACGATAAATATCCAACATTTTTCTAAAAATGTCTCTCTACCAAGCTCAAATATTTACGGCATTCAAGGCGATAACAACGATTGGCTTTGGATATCCCACAGCAAAGGATTGACAAGAATAAATCCGAAATCATATGAGGCCCATCACTATGGTGTTCGGGACGGCCTACAAGCTAACGAATTTACATTGGGCGCCTCTTACAAATCCCATTCCGGAACAATCTATTTTGGCGGAATAAGTGGTTTCAACACCATTGATCCAGACTTTCTACCTGCGGAACGAAATCCACCCAAAGTAGCAATTTCCCAAATCAAGGTTATGAACGTGCGGCGACAATTTGACGCTCCCTATCACGCCCTCCAAGCCATTGAGCTCAGCTATGAAGACAGAATGCTATCAGTAGAATTCTATGCAGCCGACTATTCCAATCCAGATCTGGTTAATTACGCCTATAAACTCGAAGGGATAAACCCAGATTGGGTTATATCTCCAGACGCAAGAATAGCGTCATTTACTACGCTACCGACTGGAACGTACAATCTTAAACTGGCCGCGGCCAGCCCCGATGGCACCTGGAACTGGGATGGTCTGAGCATCCCCGTGGTGGTTGCTCCGCCGCCCTGGCTCAGTCCTGCGGCTTACGGCGCCTACATTCTTCTCGGTGTCGCTCTTATTGCATACTATTTTAATCGGCAGTCCATAAAAGCGAGGGCATCACTCCAAAGGCAACGGGAACTGGAAAATCGTGTGGAGGAACGCACCCATGATCTGCAGGTGGCCAGGAAGGTGGCTGAAGAAGCCACAAAGGCTAAATCAGAGTTTCTGGCGACCATGAGTCATGAAATTCGCACGCCAATGCACGGAATTATAGGCATGACCGAGCTACTTCTACACACAAACCTGAATGGACAGCAACAGCAATTCGCCAATGCTGCTCGCAACAGCGGCGAGTCGCTGCTGAATTTGATCAACGAAATATTAGACTTTTCCAAAGTTGAAGCATCAAAAGTTGAACTGGAGCATATCGGATTTAACCTCACCGAACTCATTGATGACATTTGTTATCTTCAGGGAGAACCAGCGAGTAGAAAAGGCCTAAAGCTCAACAACATTTGTCACCCATTAACTCCCTACAAGTTGGTCGGAGACCCAACCAAGATACGACAGGTCGTCATGAACCTGGTCAGCAATTCAATCAAATTTACCCACAATGGGAATATCAATATTAGAGTAGAACCGAAATTTAATCCGTCGCATGCGGGAAAGGCGCTAGTGCATATTTGTGTTGAAGACGATGGGATAGGAATGGATGGTGAGACGCAAAAGAGAGTCTTCGAACCATTTACTCAGGCGGACACCAGCACAACGAGAGAGTACGGCGGGACAGGATTGGGCCTGACAATCTCACGTCACTATATCGATCTGATGGGCGGGGATATTGCCATCCACTCCGCCGTAGGTGAGGGCACAAAAATAACTTTGTCCATCCCGATGGAATTTGACTCATCCAGTATTCCTGCTGGCCGAACCTTCGAGGAATTGACTGCCAAGATATTTACCAATAACCCTGGCGTATATCAGATGGTGTCCAGCCATTTGATGCGCCTGCGCGTTAACTCATCTCCCATAATCCAGGAGGAACTAGGGTCTAGCACAAACTGGAATAAGAATATTTTGGTTGTAGATTATGATGCAGAACAGTTTTCCCCTGAAATGGAGAAAAACTTAGTCAACGTTGATTCGCGAATGTGTATCGTTTTAACACCATTAACTGGCGACAGACCACCAGGCATTTTCTCAAACTGGACAGCCATTTCTAAACCAATAACCTCAAGAGCCGTCTACGAAGCTTTGGCCGGAAATTTTAATAAAGTCGAAATTGCTGAAGACAGCCGGCGTAGTATCCCTAAACAAAAGAGTTCAAAAAGATTGCGTATCCTTGTCGCGGAGGACATTAGTACCAATCAACAGATAATCGTTGAAATGATTCAGCTACTTGGGCACGAAGTTCAAATCGCCAGTAACGGCCAGATCGCAGTGGATAAACACCTATCTGGCGAATATTCACTTATATTTATGGATTGCCAGATGCCAGTAATGGATGGATACGAGGCCACCAGAAAGATTCGCAAATTCGAAACCGAACGACAAATGCAGCCTATTCCCATCATAGCTCTAACTGCGGGGTCGGAGAAGGAAGACAGCGATAGATGCCGCCAGGCAGGGATGGATGGGTACCTTACCAAGCCATTTTCGATACCTGACATACAAAAATGTATTGAAGTCCACTTACACCAGGAATTTTCAGATTGCGAAATGCTTGTGGGGATTAATGGAAATTGTGTACAGCAGGTGGAATGTAGCAACGCTAGCGAGACTGAATTCAAGATAGTCAATCTCGCCGCCATAGAGAGCATAAAAGATATAGAAAGGAAGACAGGCAAGCAGCTACTCCCATTCATTTTTGCAGGCTATGTTGATCAGATGGGCGAGAAGCTTCGCGACATCGAAAGGGAAATTCTAGCCCAGGATGCTACATCTATATACCGAACTGCCCATGCCATCAAATCAATGAGTGCAAATATCGGTGCTAATAGAGTTATACAAATCAGTTCACAAATAGAAAAGAAAGGTAGGGAGAACAAATTAGTCGGGCTAGCAGAAGCAATGATCGTACTCACAGATGCCTATAACGAATTTGTTGAGGAGTTCGACACTGGCTATGCTAATTAGCCTGATCTCGAGGTCTGTCGGACAGTCAGCCCATTGATTCTAAATAGGGCCAGCATAAATTACCTGAAAAAAATATTTCAGGTTTGGATTCGTTTTTTTTTCAGGCGGCCGGACGCCAGTAGAATACATCGCTTGGTAATTTATTTGAGATTGAGTTGGAAATAGAAGTGTCACGGTATTTTAGAATACTCATCCTCGCGATCTGCCTTGGCATAGTCAGTCATTCGTATGGCGCGCAACCCAGAATTACGAAGTCCAGCTTATCTAACTTGCTCCAACAACCTACTGTATCTGCAATTTATCGGGATAGAACCGGTATTCTCTGGATCGGCACACAGCAGGGACTTCATAGATTTGATGGTGCCAATCTTACCGTGTTTAATTCTGATAGCAGTAACCAAAACTGGATCCCAGAATCGGAGATAAAGGACATTGCGGAGGATAAAGACGGTAATATCCTCGTCGCCACTTCTGGCGGAGTTCTTTTGAAGTTGAATCAACGAACCGAGACATTTGAATCCATCGCACATAGTGGGCACTTCGATCAAACACGGCTGACTCGGCTGCTCGTCTCGAAGCTTGGCAGCATATGGCTGCTTAGCAAGAATGAGCTCGTTCTCTATGACCCGAGATTCGGAAATGCCGCAGAATGGGTAATGAATTTGAATTTATTAGGCATTGTCGGTACACCACAAGAAATGGTGGAGGATAATTCTGGGAATCTATGGATAGGCGGCGATCTGAGCCTAGTTAGAGTCCTACTTAAAAATAAATCGCTAGAATCGGTCGACCTGGCTAAATTAGGTCTCCCGGAAAACTCCAGTGTAACTGCGCTCGAGATAAATGGTGACGGCAACATCATCATTGGTACAAATACTGGCCATCTAGTGGTGTGGGATATAGATGCGGGGACAATTTTGGCCGAGGCTACTATTGACGGTGACGATCAGATCTACATTTCTCAGTTCATTCTATACGAGAATAAACTAATCATTGGTACAGATAGAGGTCTTTTCGTGTCTAACGATCAACTCTCGTTCTTTAGTAATTTAGTTGCTAAAGGCGACGAACCATCGAACCCGGACGTTTATAGTCTCTATCGAGATGGAAAATATATTTGGGTTGGGAAAATTGATGGCCTGGACATTTTGTCCTTCGCTCAGTTTGAACTATTCAACTCGAAAAATAGTGGAGTTTCCAACCATGTCCTAGCATTTCAACAAGACAGTGATGACCGCATGTGGATCGGCACATATTCGGGATTGTATCTCTATGATGACGGCACTAAATCTCATGCAGTGATTAACTTTAATTCTGATACGGACCCACCTACTCCTGACGACCAAAGAGTAGCCACAATTCTCAGCAGAGAAAATGGCTTATGGTTGGGGCTTTTTCAAGGCGGCGTAAAAATAGTCGATACAAATAGCGGCCAATCGCAGACACTCAAGCTAGCCAACGCCAAGGAAGTGGCTGTAACTAAAATATTAGCTGACGAAAATAGTAGAGATGTATGGATCGCAACATACAATCAAGGGTTGTTCCGTTACACATCCGAAGGCACGAAATCTTATTATGGAAATAGGTCCCTACCGGAGAAGTCTATCACGGTGTTGTTCAGATCAAATAATGACATTTTTTTGGCCGTCTCTCGAGATAGTATTTATATGTACGATCCACTCATCGATCAGTTTGGGGGAATTCAATTTGACTTCGGGCTGGGAGGACGACAACCTTCTATCTATTCCATTGCACAAGCCCACAATGATGACATATTGATGGGAACGAAGGATCACGGCGTGTTTATTTGGCCTCGAATAGGCCAACTCAAAAATCAATTCAATTTACTACAGCCAGCAGATGGAGATAGTAGCGTGGCATCTTCAACAATCTACGGTATAGAACCGGATTCAGAGGGGAACCTGTGGTGTTCAACTCAAAATGGAATAGTCAAACTGGATTCAAAGGGTCAATTGATAAAAAGATTCACAACTGCTGATGGCTTGCAGGGTGACGATTTCGCCTTGGGAGCATCATTCACTAGTCGGGATGGGCTCATTTACTTTGGGGGGGTCAATGGATACAACAGGTTTGATCCAAATGAGGTTAGTATCGATAGTTCACCGTCCCCAATGAGATTAACCAGTATCAGGCTTCCTAAAAATGACGAGCGAAATATGGGGGACGTTGACGAACTCAAATCTTTACAACTTACCCACAATGACCACTTCGTCACGTTCCAATTTAGTGTACTTGATTTCATTTCCCCCGAAAAAAACCAGTTTCGTTACAAGCTTGAAAGCTTCGACCCTGACTGGGTTGAAAACGGCACTAGAAACACTGCCACTTACACTAGCTTACCCGCCGGTGAGTACGTCCTCCGTGTACAGGGCGCGAACTCCGCCGGCATCTGGAATCGAGATGGCATCTCTCTTGCAGTTCGTGTACTACCACCACCCTGGTTAACATGGTGGGCATATACTATATATGCCATAGCACTATTGTTTATGGGATGGGGGGTGCATCGCATTTATCATAGCTATGCCGTCGACAGAGAGTCAGCCCGGCAAGCAACAGAGATGTTCGAAGCTGCAAACAAAGCGGACGACGAAATGCAGGAACAGATGGAACTGCAGGACGAACTAATTCAATCATCGTTTCAGCATAACCGAACGACGTTATCTTTGGTAAGCGATTTTATATCCCATCGAAGCAACAACCATCCAGATGACGTTATACGTGAATTGACAGACAGCAGCGTCAAGCGAATAGCTGCTCTTTCTATCCTTGAAGATTGCCTTTACTTCCAGGCAGGTGAGTCAGTTGCTAATCTGCACAAATACACTGAAAATATTATCCCAGTACTACTAAAAAGTTCGTCGGTTGGGCCCGAAACAATAATCACGATCAATGAAATTACATCAACACTACTATCAGCACAATTGGCAACACCGCTTTCTTTGGTTATCTACGAATTATTGGAAAACTGCATGCAACATGCCTTTGATTTGAATTCGCCCGCGAACTATATTCGCTTGAAATTGGCACCCAGTACAACTGGTGAGCCGGCAGCAAGCAGTTTTGAACTGTCTGTCGGTGATAGTGGTGTTGGTCTTCCTGATTCTATCGAGAATCTGGCTCTTGAAAACTCTGGAATTGCCATCGTGCAATCCATCGTGAAAAAGCTGGGCGGTACTTTACAGTGCTCGGACACTAGCGGTACTACAATTTCGATGACATTTCCCGACCCAAGCGAATCGTATAATCGAGACAACCAAGTGAATCCCACCTAGTCAGCCTGCCAGCTGCAATGGTACATTATCGGTCGCTGCAGCTAAATCAATTCCCGACATGGGAGAGATGGAGATATAGCTACATCAACCGCATCTTTAATAAAAATGATTCTGGCAGGGGATATTGGACAAGAGCGAAATTCGACTGCATGCATTCGGTAGGGCGTGCCACCTTGTTGTCGATAACAGCAATGGCAGAGGCACAGAACTTCTGTATCTGTGTCAGGACGAACTAAAAAGAATAGAAGATAAGTTCAGCGCTTATCTGCCCGATAGCATTACCAGCCGGATCAATCAGTCAGCGGGAACAGGTTGCTTTGTACCGCTTGACGCTGAAGCACGAAGTTTATTTCACTATGTTGATGCTCTTTGGCATGAGAGTAAACATATCTTTGACCCCACCACACGAGTTCTGCAGGACTGCTATAACAGCGCAGGCAAGTTGCTCGCTTCTCGCAATCAGCTCGAGGGTATGCTCAAGCTAGTGGGTTGGCGTAATCTCGAGATAACAGATACAGGCGCACATATGTCAGGCAAGGGCATGCTCGTCGATTTGAACAGCTGTATTCGGCCTTATGCCTTGGATTCGCTACGCAAGCTTTTGCTGCACAATGCTGTAAATCATGCTTTTATTGAATTGGGCCAGGAAGTAGCCAGCATCGGCAAACAGCCAGATGGGGCCAACTGGCTGGTTGGCGTGCGCGTGCCGAAAGGCTCTCGCGCTGCGATAGTTCGACTCAAGTTGAACCACAAGGGTTTTGCCATTCGCGGCGACTTCGAACAAACAGTGATGCAGGATGGAGAGCACTTCGGGCGTGCGTTGAGTCCGGTGGATGGCCAGCCTATCCCCGGTTTACTCAGTGTCGCCGTCATTGCAGATAACTGCCTTACGGCCTGCAGCGCGGCCAGTGTGGCCCGATTGAAAACTGAAGCCACAGGCATAAAATGGCTGGAAAAACTTGGCCTGCCATGGATGGCTGTGGATCGACAGCTTAACTGCCACGGGCCTTTGGCCCCAAAATGCTGATGGTTTTAACGACCCTCGAAAAAGGGACTGCGTTTTTCGCGCTTGGCTGCAAAACCCTCTCGCAGATCCCGCGATTCAAGACACAAAATCGACAAACCCCTGGCAGCCTCCTGGTCGATGGTACCGGTAGCAGCCTGCCGCAGAATGCTTTTCATTGATTGAACTGCCAGTGGCGCCAGACCTGCGATATGCTGGGCAAAATTATTCGCAAAGCCATCCAGATTCCGTGCCAACACCAGGTGGTCCAGAAAACCCATCTCCAGCAACGCTAGCGCGCTGAACTCCTCAGAGGCGACCAGAATCCGCTTGGTCAGGTTTACCCCCAAGCACTCGACAAAGCGACTAATGCCCGATAGCGGATAGCACAGACCAATCGCGGCAGCCGGTACTCGCATGCGACATCCCTCAATACCAATGCGAAAATCACAACTTACGGCAAGCTCGACCCCACCCCCGAACACGTCGCCGTTCATGGCGCAAATGGTTGGAATCGCCAGATCGGCAAGTTGGCCAGTCACCTGCTGGAAAGCCTCGTCACCGATTTGGCCATCGCTCAACTCCTGCAAAGACGCACCGGCGCAAAATGTTTTTTCGCCGACACCAGTTACAATCAATACTCGTAGGTGTTGATCGGCCGCTATCTGGGTCAATTGCGCTTTGATAGCTTCCAACTGCTCCTGGCCGAGCGCGTTGTGGCGCTGCGGATTATTCAAAACCAGTCGGCCCACGTGCCCAGTGCAATTGTAAAGGATTGTGTCTGTCATACAGTTTTCACTGGAAATTGTCGCAGGTAGTCTGGCACAAGCTGGTAGTTGCTGCCACTGGCCCACCAAATTTGTGGACACTGACACCACCGGACAGCATACTGAATCAGGGGAGGAGAGCCTACGCAATGATAAGACGTTGTACCTGGTGCGGGGATGATCCGCTCTACGTTGCGTATCACGATATGGAGTGGGGTGTCCCGGTTCGCGATGACCAAACCCTGTTTGAGTTCCTGATCCTGGAAGGCGCTCAGGCGGGGCTCTCGTGGATTACGATTCTGCGCAAGCGTGAGAACTACCGGAATCTATTCGACAATTTTGATGTTGGGATGATTGCCCGCTACAGCGACAAGAAACTGGATGGGCTGTTGCTGGATCCGCAAATCATCCGCAATCGCCTCAAGGTGTATGGTGCCCGGAAGAATGCTCGCGCCTTTCTTGACGTACAGCGCGAGCGAGGCAGCTTTTCTGACTATATCTGGGATTTTGTCGACGGCCAGCCGATTCAAAACCGGTGGGGATCGATACGGGACGTACCGGCAACCAGTACGATTTCTGACACATTGAGCAAGGACATGAAAAAGCGCGGCTTCACTTTCGTCGGATCTACCATCATGTATGCCCACATGCAGGCCACAGGGATGGTAAACGACCACACCATTGACTGTTTTCGATACGGGGAATGCCTGCAACTGGTTTAAGTCACCCTAACCTTGCCTTGAGCTGATAAAATGGCGGGGCAATCTACGAGAATTCTCCTTGTCAGTTTCCCCGCGAATGGAACGATCCTCAGCCAGCCGGAATGTCTGGCGCCTGGCGTGGCCGACTATAGTCTCAAACCTGCTAGTGACCACGGTGGGCTTCCTGCACATTAAAATTGTTGCCACGTTAGGCACCACATCGGTTGCTGCAGTGACCACTGGGCACCGGGTGTTCTTCCTGGTGCAGGCCATCCTCATGGGTGTGTCGGTTGCGTCCACCGCCCTCATAGCGCGCAGCTGGGGTGCACAGCAACTGAGACAGGCAGAATTGGTTTCCTGGTCCTCTCTGGTGATATCGGTGGCGCTGGCGGCGGCGCTCAGCGTGCCGATACTGTTCGCACCCACAGCCGTCGCGGCTCTGTTCGGGCTCGATGACCAAACCACTGCGCTCGCTGCGGGCTTCATTTTCTGGTTGGGTTGGTTCAATGTCTTCGCGGCTGTGAACATGATGCTGGGCACCGCGCTGAGGGCTACAGGGGACGTCATCACTCCGCTGTGGTTTCTATTGGTCAGTTCGGTACTGAATGTGACATTCGCTTATCTGTTGGCCTTTGGTATCGGCCCCCTGCCCCAACTCGGTGTCGCCGGGGTTGCCCTCGGGGGCAGTTTTGGTGCAGCGCTCATTACCGTCATTTTCGTGGCCTTCTGGTGGCGTGGCAATTTTAATCTCAAACCGCCAAAGCAAGTCGCCGTGGATTGGACTGCGTCCCGTCAGTTGATCACCATTGGCGCTCCCTCAGTTCTGGAACAGGCCATCGTGCAGTTGGCCTTCCTGGCTTTTTTCGCCATCGTGGCCCACTACGGCACAGGCGCTTACGCCGCCTACGGTATCGGCATCACTTTGGTCGCTTTTTCAATCGTAATCGGGTTTGGTTTCGGCATTGCCACGGCAACTCTCGTGGGACAGCAGTTGGGAGCGGGGCAAACCGAATTGGCGGTGCTGGCAGTTTCGCGCTCGCTACGCATGTCACTGGCAGCCATGACAATCTTGTCCATTTTGCTGTCCTGGTTCGCTGAGGACCTCGCAAGATTCATGATCGACGATCCACAAGTCGTTCACCTCACTGTGGTATTTATATACATCATTGCACTGGCCCAGCCACTTATGGCCTTTGAATTCACCCTGGGCGGTGCTTTGCGTGGTGCCGGCGACACAAGATTCCCGCTGATTGCAACCTTTTGCGGCATCATCCTGGGGCGCCTGATTCCCGCCCTGACCTTTCTGTGGCTAGAGCTCTCCGTCTACTGGATTTTCTCTGTTATGCTTTTCGACTACAGCATCAAGGCGGTGTTGCTCATTTACCGCTATCGCTCGCGCAAGTGGCTCAACATCAAAATTGGCCTGCCCGATTGACCTGCTCCAGACAACGCTATAGATAGCAACAAATAGAATACCTAAGGATATATTTTTCAATGGGCTATTACCGCGCACCGGTGCCTCAACGGCCTCATTCGCAGGAGAATTTTTAGTGAGTAGTGATTTGGATAAGCTTCTCCAACTTCTCGAAGTTGAGAAAATTGATAAGTACCTGTTCAGTGGCAACAGTCCCAAACGCCCATCGCGCATATTTGGGGGCCAAGTTCTGGCGCAGTCACTGAACGCAGCGCTGCGCACTGTGGACGCGACACGAATTGCCCACTCCATGCACGCTTATTTCCTGCGGCCTGGCAACCCCGAAAAAAAAGTCATCTACGAAGTAGTCGCCATTCGTGACGGCAAAAGTTTCACTA
>Ga0163152_10006652_pt1 | contig 12958 bp, 11 predicted proteins | sample OliLakLV19MP8IB2_FD_148635 | JGI IMG/M metagenome (GOLD analysis project Ga0163152, IMG submission 148635) | Freshwater microbial mat bacterial communities from Lake Vanda, McMurdo Dry Valleys, Antarctica - Oligotrophic Lake LV.19.MP8.IB-2 | ecosystem: Environmental > Aquatic > Freshwater >... | reverse complement strand
TCCGGTGTACATAAATTCGATTTTTTACGAATCTATGGCTCAAGTCGTCACCGTCATTTTATCGGTCTAAACCCCTGTAAATCAAGATTTCAAAGAACGTTTTTAATATTTTTAATGGACACTAATGATCTATTCTATGAAAATTAAAATTGCAGGAGTAACCGTGCTGTTATTACTAGTTGTGTTTTTTTATTTCGGTTGGCGTACACCACCCCTTTCTGATAACCATGGAAAAACAGATACACATTTATATTTGAGTGATGGCGACAGTCAGCCGTTAATAGTAGCGTTTGGAGGAGGCTCCGGAGGAAATGATTGGGAACGAAATTATTTGAAAGACAAGCGTGACTCATTGCTTGCTCATGGATTTGCTGTGCTCGCAATAGGGTATTTTAAAACCGATAACTCACCCGGTTCATTGGATCGCATTTCACTCAATGCTATTGCCGATACAATTCTTAGTATCGCCAGACGAACACCACAAATAGACACTACTCGTATTATTTTGATGGGGGCATCCAAGGGAGGCGAGTTAGTATTGAATTTGGCCAGTCGGTTTTCATGCTTTAAAGGAGTGGTTGCTCTTTCCACTTCTCATGTTAGTTTTCCTGCTCTCACGCTATCGGCCAATACCTCTTCGTGGATGTACAATAATCAGGAAGTGGTATATGTGCCCGCTCCGTTCAAAATCATATGGCCAGCTTTACAGGGTGATTTGCTGAGCGCGTTTTCAATGATACTGGAAAATACGGAGGCTGTGGCGCAAGCTGAAATTGAAGTGGAGAAAATCAACGGGCCGATTCTGATTTTTTCTGCCGATCAGGATGAACAATGGCCCGCTACAAAAATGTCGCAACAACTGGTGGAACGATTGGAGCGAAAAAACTTTGTACATTCATATCAACACATTTTGGTGAAGGGCATGCATGCAGAACCACTGAATCACTTTGAAAAAGTCTATGCGTTTCTGGATAGCCTGCGCTCAAGATAAAGATAAATTACACCCGATTTTACGGCTTGTTTTACAATTCCTTCAATATCAAAAACACCTGTGTCCGGATCGGCCATTTTAGGGAACAGGGGTAAATTTATAAAGTGGCTGAACAACTAACCCGTGAAAACTAAAGAGCGCCCTTCATGCGCGATGGAGGTAGATGCAAAAAGCAAAACCTGCTCCATTTGCAGCTACGAATTTGCCGAATACCCAAACCCCATCAAGTGGCTTGCCATGTTGCTGCTCCTTGTATTTCTGCTGCTGTTTATCTTCCGATAGGGAATATAAAAAATTTTCCTTCATAAAGTAGCTGTCTAATCTCAGGTGATAATCTGATAACCGTCATTATTTTTTAGATAAGATAGGCATAACCTTATACTAAGAAAAAAGACTTAAATCAGAAGGTTATGGAACTCAAGAAATATTACCATGCCGACCTGGCAAAAAAACATTCCCTCTTCCTTAGTATTGGCTTGGTTTTTACCTTATCGCTGGTGCTTACTGCCTTTGAATGGAAGCAGTATGATACACCTTTGGTTGAGTTAGCATCACGGAGCGCAAATACATTTGAAGAACTTTTGGATGTACCTGCTACTGAAATTCCTCCGCCACCCGAAATGATTATTCAGCAGCCTCGGTTAGTAGAGGTGCCTGATGAGCAAGAGATCAAAGAGGAGATCAAATTTGTGTTTGATGTAGAGGTAACCGAAGACACGAAGATGCAGGTGATGCCATTTATTGAACAACAACCCGTGGTGGAGGAAAACTTAGATCAAGTTTTTACGATCGTGGAAGTTTCCGCTGCGCCTAAAAACGGATTGACTGAATTTTATAAAAGTATTGGCAAACAAATAATATATCCCGCGCAGGCACGCAGGATGCGGGTAGAAGGGAAAGTTTTTGTAGAATTTGTTGTTGGCCGCGATGGTAAATTAGAAAATGTAACAGTTATAAAAGGAATAGGGGCGGGTTGCGATGAGGAAGCAGTTCGTATCATTCAAAACTCACCGCCCTGGAACCCAGGCAAACAGCGCGGCAAGCCAGTTAAACAAAAAATGGTGTTGCCTATTATTTTTAAGTTGGCTGAATAAAATCTATTAAACTTATCCGGTTAATGTTTTTTAATGCTATATAGAGAATAGCAACAATTGCATATATTCGGATGTTATGCACAATGCCGCGGGACAGAGTGGGCAGCCCGCATCGGCACATTTGCTTGTCGCACTTTCCACCGCGACACCAAAGCAAGCAAAAGAGCCAATTTTCTAGCCGCACCTAAAGAGAATATGACTAATGAATGAAAGAAAAAATGGAGACCCCAGACCTGGAATTAATTGAAGAGTACAGACAGAGAAACATTCGGTGGACAACTGAGTCGTTAAGACAACTTTCCTTTTACAATAATTTTCTTTTGACGCTTAGTGTTGGATTTCTCTCTTTCGCCTTTAACCCAAAATATATTGGTGGACTAAAATTTACGGTAACAAACATTGAATGGTCATTGACTCTTTACCTATTTTCATTAATAACAATCGTCCTTTCAATTTTGATTGGTTTAATTTTATCAATTTATAGACTTCAAGATTTTCGGTTAACGCGACAAGTAAATCAGATACGACAAAGGATGTACGAACATTCAACCGTCAAACTTGACGAAGGCACACCTGAGAAGTTTGGCATCTGGCACAGACTAACGTTATTCTTTAGAACTTACCCCAATGTAACAATTGACGAATGTAAAAATTACAAGAACCTTGATGAAAAAGAAAAGGGGATTATAAAATCGAAGTTTAAAAAATTAAGAAACATCGTTCATAATTTAGGACTTAATACATGGAGAAATACAAAACTTCAAACTTTATGTTTTGGGTTGTGCATTCTCATGTACTTGACAAGTATTCTCATTAAATAGTTACGAATTTTAAAAGCTTGCCCCGTGAAAAAAATAATTTCTATTCTACTTATAACCATGGTGGCAATGTGGCCGGGCAAAGGAGTTAACCAACTGGCGATACTATGGTGGATGACCACTTTATTTCGTTTATCAGTGACCATTATTTTTCGCGATGCCAAACAATTCATTCCACACAGATTTGACCACCGCAAGCTTTGACATTCAGTCATTTTTATAAGAATACTAAATGATGGTCGTGAGATAACTTTCAATGATCACACTCTCACGAAAAGAAGTGGTCAAGGGTAGCAAAATTTCCAATTTAAACCCAAACGATATTTATTTGAAGGCCAACATGCGGGCATGCCCTATGATGCGCGAAGTTTACAATTAGTGTTGAAACAGGCATTACAAAAAGCAGGGATCAAAAAACCAGTTACGCTTCACTGGCTGCGACATAGCTATGCCACCCACCTGTTGGAAGCGGGCACTGATTTGCGTTATATTCAAGAAATATTGGGACACGCAAGTAGCAAAACCACTGAAATATACACGCATGTAAGCACGAAAAGCATTCAAAATATAATCTCGCACTTTGATACTTTATAGATGAAAATAAATATATTACTAAGAGCTATAAACCTTCGCCAAGCGATCCCATTTGGGTGGCTAGGCGAAACTTAGTAGCGGGTATAAGAGAGTTAGCAACAATTTTGGAAAAACCGGGAGATGAGTACAAGAATTTTTTTTATAGTAATTTCTTTATGTATTTCGATAGCTGAAGTATCTGCACAGCAGGTAATAATGGGAACAAATAATTATGTAGAGTATCAGCTTGGAACACTTCCGTTTGTCATTTCAGTATCTCACGGGGGTGATTTAGAACCATCATCTATCCCAAATAGAACTTGTAATAGTGCAGTTAATGTCACGGATGCTTTTACCGTTGAAACTGCCTTGGAAATTAAAAACACTCTTTTTGCTATAACTGGTTGTTATCCGCACGTGATTATTTCACACTTGAAACGCATTAAGCTTGACCCTAATAGAAATTTAGCCGATGGAGCCTGTGGAAACTCTGAAGCAGAAACATCTTGGAACGAATTCCATAATTTTATTGCAGTTGCTCGCAACTCAGCTAATCAACAATTTAATAATAAAACTTTTTTTGTAGATATGCACGGACACGGCAATCCGATTCAAAGAATTGAATTAGGCTATTTACTATACGATAACGAACTTGCGCTTGCAGATAACACCTTAAATTTAAATCAATATATTAACTTTAGTTCTATCAAGAATTTGGTTTACAGCAATTTAAACAACTACACACATGCTGAACTTTTAAGAGGTCAAAAATCATTTGGAACGCTCTTAACAAACCGCAATTTCCCTTCAGTTCCTAGTCAAAGCATCCCTTTTCCTGGAACAACCACCGGTTATTTTAGTGGAGGATATATTACTGTAAACCATACTTGTTATACTTCTGGTGTAAATATTAACGGACTACAAATGGAGTTAAATTATACAGGGATTCGAGACACTCCATCCAACAGAACACAGTTTGCAATTGCTTTTTCGGAAGCTTTAATTGAATTTGTGAATACTCATTTTAACATGGTTTGGAATTCATGTACACCGCTATCAACAAATGAAGTGACTTTAAATAATTTTCCAGAATTTTATCCAAATCCAGTTAAAAAGGGAGCATTATTTTATAGCGGAAATTTAGAAGACAAAACATATAACTACTCAATTTACAATAATTTAGGACAAGTTATTAAAATGGGACAGTTGAGTAAATCGGAAAATACAATAGATACGAAAAATCTTGATTCAGGCCTTTATTTAATTATTATGTCTAATACGCAAATTGGGGAGACAGTGATTAAAAAGCTGATTGTTGATTAAAAAACAGTTGCTAACAGCACCTACCCAAAAGGCGGGGTTTCGTGTTCCAAAGACAGTTTTGTGGTTAATCAAACATTAGTTTTTCAAATCAAGTTTTGTGGTAAAAGCCCCGCCCTTCGGGTAGCTGCAAAACGTTATAGCCAATTGTAGGACGACCGTGCAAACGACAACTGACCAACCAGAATTTAAACTTTATCGCATAGACAAACCATCTTGACAAGTGGACAACATACAGACCATATTTCAACTCTAAAACGGGTAAGCCGACACTCCAGCCGACCCAATGTTTTTTATTTTTTTTCCCACCGCACTTTTTTAAAAACAATTTTAGCCAACCCGCATTTGGCACATTTGGTTTTGCCCGACACACAAGCCGACCCTTCGCAAAACCAAAAGAGCTTGCCCCTACCCACCCACAGTAATACGATGTATATTTACACAATTAGACAGTGTATATTTTACTATATTTGACCAGAAAAATAATTAGGCTCCAATGAACCGAATTAAAGATGTTTTGAAAGAGAAAGGTATCTCACAAACTTGGCTTGCAAACAAGTTGGACAAGAGCTATAACACAATTAACGAGTATGCTCGAAATGTGAGACAGCCTAGCATCGAAGATCTGTATCGCATTGCAAAAATTTTAGACGTTAATGCTAAAGACCTATTGAAAGAAGCATAATGAGTAAAGAAAACGAAATAGAAGAAAAATTAATTAAGCAACTCACGGAGCTTAAATATATCTATCGTCCTGATATAGTAGATAGAAAATCGCTTGAGCAAAACTTCAAAACTAAATTTGAAGAACTCAACCATGTTCAGCTATCAGAGAATGAATTTTTAAGACTGAGGGAAGAAATCATAAACCCTGATGTTTTTGCTGCATCCAAACTTCTACGTGAAAGGCTATACTTCCAACGTGAGGACGGAACACCACTGCATTATACTTTGGTTAACAACAAAGACTGGTGTAAAAATGACTATGAAGTTATAAGTCAATTGCGAATTAACACCGAGAACAGTCATCAACGTTACGACATCATTTTGCTAATTAACGGTTTACCCGTAGTACAAATTGAATTAAAGAAACTCGACATTTCACCACGAAAAGCAATGCAGCAAATTGTGGATTACAAAAATGAAGCAGGCAATGGTTACGGAAATTCACTGCTTTGTTTTGTGCAATTGTTCGTTGTAAGCAACCGAACCAACACCTATTATTTTGCTAATAATAAAAATCAACATTTTGCTTTCAATGCAGACGAACAATTCTTACCTATTTACCAATTAGCAGACGAAAGCAACAAAAAAATCACACACATTGATTTATTCTCTGAAAAATTTCTGACCAAGTGTACACTTGGAAGTATGATTAGTAAGTACATGGTTTTGGTGGAAAGCGAACAGAAATTGCTTGTGATGCGACCGTATCAGATTTACGCAGTTAAAGCGATTGTAGATTGCATTCAGCAAAACAGAGGTAACGGTTACATCTGGCATACAACAGGTAGTGGAAAAACATTGACTTCTTTCAAAGCTTCTACTCTGCTAAAAGATAACCCCGACATTGAAAAATGTTTATTTGTGGTTGACCGAAAAGACCTTGACAGACAAACCCGTGAGGAGTTCAATAAATTTCAGGAAGGTAGTGTGGAAGAAAATACCAATACAGAAACACTTGTAAGACGTTTACTTTCTACGGACTATGCTGACAAAGTAATTGTTACCACCATTCAAAAATTAGGATTGGCTTTAGATGGAACTTACAAGAAAAACTACAAAGAACGCTTAGAGCCATTGAGCAAAAAGCGTATAGTTTTCATCTTTGATGAGTGCCACCGTTCACAGTTTGGCGACAATCACAAAGCGATTAAAGAGTTTTTTCCGAATGCACAATTATTTGGTTTTACTGGCACACCCATTTTTGATGAAAACGCCAGTTATCAAATAAGAGAAGGAGAAGAGGCCTCGTTCAAAACCACTCAAGATATTTTTGAAAAGCAATTACACGCTTACACCATTACACACGCCATAGACGACAAAAATGTATTGCGTTTTCACATTGATTATTTCAAAGGAAAAGGAAATAAAAATCCGAAGCCTGGTGAACCAATTGCACAACAAGCTGTAGTAGAAGCTATTTTGGACAAACACGATGCGGCAACCAATTCAAGAAGATTCAATGCAGTTTTGGCATCTGCTTCTATCAACAACGCAATTGAGTATTATCAGTTGTTCAAGAAAATTCAAAAAAAGAAACAAGCCGAAAATGAGAATTACGAGCCATTAAATATTGCTTGTGTGTTCTCTCCGCCATCTCAACTTATTGCAAAAGATGGAGACCAACAAAGCCAAAAAAATGCAGCAGATATAAAACAGCTGCAAGAAGATTTAGCGCAAGAGAAAGAAGACAACAAGCAAAATCCTGAAGAAAAGAAAAAGGCGTTAACAGAAATTATTGCCGACTATAATTTGCAGTATAAAACGAATCACAGCATTAGCGAATTTGATTTGTATTATCAAGACATACAAAGTCGCATTAAAGACCAAAAATATAGCAACAAAGATAATCCGCACAAAAACAAGATTGACATTACCATTGTGGTAGATATGCTGCTCACAGGCTTTGACAGCAAATACCTGAACACAATATATGTTGACAAAAACCTAAAATATCACGGATTGATTCAGGCGTTTTCAAGAACCAACCGTGTGTTGAACGACACAAAACCTTACGGAAATATTTTAGATTTCCGCTCGCAACAGGATGCCGTAAACCAATCCATTGCCCTTTTCTCAGGTGAAGATAACGGACGAGCAAAAGAAATTTGGTTAGTTGATCCTGCACCAATAGTTATTCAGAAATACAAGGAAGCCGTGGAGAAGTTAGGCGTGTTTATGCAGGAACATAATTTGGTAAACGAGCCACAGGAAGTGTACAGCCTGAAAGGAGATGCGGCAAAAATTGCTTTTATTGAAAATTTTAAGGAAGTACAAAGATTCAAATTGCAATTAGACCAATTCACTGATTTAGACGAAGTACAAAAGGCGAAAATTGATGCCATTTTACCAAAAGAAACTTTTCAAGAATTCCGTAGCTCGTATATAGAAACTGCCAAACAATTCCAGAAAAGACAACAAAAAGAGGGTGACCAAGTGTCGCCAGAAATACAACAATTGGATTTTGAATTTGTGCTTTTTGCTTCTGCAGTGATTGATTACGACTACATCATGAAATTGATTGCCGACAGTACGCAAAAGAAACCTGCCAAGCAAAAAATGACCAAAGCACAGGTAATTAGCTTGATGAGTTCGAATGCTAACTTGATGGACGAACAGGAAGATTTAACGGAGTATATCAATAGTTTGGATTGGAACAGCGGAAAAGATGTAGAAACGTTGCAAAAGGGCTATGACAGCTTTAAAGACGATAAATACAATAAAGAATTGGCTGACATTGCTCACAAGCACAGCTTGCAAACCACAGACCTAAAAATCTTTGTTGAAAAGATATTGAGCCGAATGATTTTTGACGGTGAAAATCTAACAGACCTTTTAGAACCATTGGGGTTGAGTTGGAAAGAACGCAGTAAAATTGAAGAAGCTCTAATGAAAGACTTAGTACCACAATTAAAAAAGTTTGCCCAAGGGCGTGAAATATCAGGATTAGCCGCATATGAGTAAGAAACAAAAAATAATTCCTGAATTACGCTTTCCTGAGTTTAAGAATGAAGGAAATTGGCATGAGAAGAAAATATCTGAACTTGGGGAAACTATAAATGGGTTGACGGGAAAAAGTGGAGAAGACTTTGGAACTGGGAAACCATTTGTAACTTACAAACAAGTTTTTGCTAATTCTATAATTGATTTTCAAAAATGTGGCAAGGTGCAAATTGGTAAAAATGAAAATCAAAATACTTTGCAACATGGAGATATTTTATTTACCACATCTTCGGAAACGCCTAACGAAGTTGGTTTTGCATCTGTTTTAGTTGATTCGCCCAAAGAGGAAACTTACTTAAATAGTTTTTGCTTTTCAATAAGACCATTTAATTTAAAGGAAACTCAACCACAATTTTCACGCTATTTATTTCATAGCCCTATTTATCGCAAGGCCATTACTGCACTAGCGCAAGGTAGCACAAGATACAATATATCTAAGGTGGCATTTTTAAATCTAAAATTACCGATCCCCAAACCCCTAGAACAACAAAAAATAGCATCCTGTCTTTCTTCCCTAGATCAAGTAATTGAAGCCCACCGCCAAAAATTGGAGCTACTAAAAAACCATAAAATAGGCTTAATACAAAACCTTTTCGCACAAGAAAGTGAAAGGTTGCCTAAGTGGCGGTTTAAGGAGTTTAAGGGAGAGTGGAAAGGAGAATTACTAGGGGATATTTACACATTTAAAGTTACAAATTCATTTACGAGAGATGATTTAAATTATGAAATTGGTTCAGTAAAAAATATTCACTATGGTGATATACATAAGAAATTTGCAACATTATTTGATATAGAAAGAGAAAAAGTTCCTTTTATTAATCCTTCTGTTTCTATTGCAAAAATTAATCCTGAATGTTATTGTACTGAAGGAGATATAATTTTTGCTGACGCATCTGAAGACTTAAAAGATGTAGGTAAAAGCATAGAAATAGTAAACTTAAACAATGAAAAATTATTGTCTGGAATGCACACCCTATTGGCTAAACAGAGAGAAACAAAGTTGATTGTTGGTTTTGGAGGACATTTATTTCGATCTAATGCAATTAGGATAGAGATTCAAAAATTAGCTCAAGGGACTAAGGTTTTAGGTATTTCATCAGGAAGATTATCAAACATTAAAATTTGGTATCCTGAAAACAAAAAGGAGCAGGAAAAAATCGCCTCTTGTCTTTCAGCTTTAGATGAAATCATAACGGTACAAACGGAGGAAATAGAACAATTGAAGCGACATAAAAAAGGATTGATGCAAGGATTGTTTCCAAAAATAATTGGATAGAAAATGAATGAATTAGAAATAGCAAAACAACTTTTTGAAAATCAAGAAAACATCATCTTGATATATGCATTCAATGCTACTGGGAAAACACGTTTATCAGTTGCTTATAAAAATTTTACAAAGGAAGCAAATGACGGAAACCACATTGGAGTTTATTACAACGCATTTAGTGAAGATTTATTTGTTTGGGAAAATGATGAAGAAAACAGTAATGCAAACATTCGTTTAAATGTTCTATTCAGTAATTTGAGTAAGTTTCATTCGTTTATTGACGAGCAAGACATTGAAGAAATGTTGGCTATGTACAATCCCAAATATAAATTTCGTTTCAAACTTCATGAAAATTCAGAAAGGGGTATCGAATCTGTTACTTTTTTCATTGACAAAGAAAATCAAACGCCAATCAAAATATCAAGAGGTGAAGAAAGAATATTTGTCTGGTGTTTTTTCTTGGCATTATTTGAAGTTGATGAATGGGCAAGTAGTCAGGATTCACACTTTTTTATTGATGATCCTGTTTCAAGTTTAGACGAACACAATATTTTCATAACAGCCGAATCAATTTTTGAATTAATTGAAGAGCATTATCTCAAGAAACGAATAATTATTACGACTCACCACATAGGCTTGTTTTCCATTCTGTTTGATAAACTTAAGAAAGGAGAAAAAAGCGGAAAATATAAAGATCTTACAAAACCTTTTATACTTACTTCACCAGAGGGCAATTTGACTTTAAACAGTCTAAACAATGAAGTTTTTTTATTTCACCTCCATCTTATGCAGACACTTGACACTGCTATTAAAACAGAATTATTTGCTTATCACTTTGTTTTATTGAGGCAGCTACTTGAAAATATTTCCTCGTTCCTCGGGGTAGGTCGAATGAACTATGTAATTGAGCAAATACAAATTGTAGATGTTAAGGGAGCGTGTGAAATAATAAATTCTTTGTCTCACAAAAACGCTTATCGTTTACAATTCAATAAAATGGCGGAGGCTGATGAAGCCGTTTTTAAAGACGTTTTTCATAAAATTCAAAACAAATATCGTTTTATCTATTAATCGACATAATGACAAATAAAGAACAACAACAATTAGGTAAAACCCTTTGGGATATAGCAGACACTTTAAGAGGAGCTATGAATCCGGATGATTTCCGTGATTATATGCTTTCGTTATTATTCTTGCGTTATCTGTCCTTTAATTACGAAGAGGCAGCAAAAAAAGAATTGGGAAAAGATTATCCTGATAATACACCAAAGGATGTTATGGTAAAACTAAAGGTTAAAACACCTTTGGAGATTTGGTATAAAGAAAATAAGGCAGATGTTACCGACTTTGAAAAGCAAATGCGTAGAAAGGTTCATTATGTGATTAAACCGCAGCACTTGTGGGGTAACATTATTGAGTTGGCTCGAACGCAAAATGATGAATTGTTAGAAACACTCCAAAAAGGATTTCGCTATATCGAAAATGATTCGTTTGAAAGTACTTTTCAAGGATTGTTTTCTGAAATCAATTTGAATTCGGAAAAATTAGGAAAAACACCAAAAGAGAGAAACAAAAAACTTTGCACAATTATTCAAAAGATTGCAGAAGGTATAGCTGAATTCACTGCCGATTCAGACACGCTTGGCGATGCTTATGAATATTTAATAGGTGAATTTGCAGCAGGTTCGGGCAAAAGTGCGGGGGAGTTTTATACACCGCAGCAAATCTCTACGATCCTCTCTGAAATAGTAACCTTAGACAGTCAGGAACCCAAGACTGGTAAGAAAAAGAAGCTAAATAAGGTATTTGATTTCGCTTGTGGTTCGGGCTCTTTGTTGTTGAATGTAAGAACACGAATCAAAGACAACAAAGGAAGTATCGGCAAAATTTACGGACAAGAAAAAAATATCACCACCTACAACCTTGCCCGAATGAATATGCTTTTACATGGCATTAAAGACACCGAGTTTGAAATATTCCACGGAGACACCTTAGAAAATCATTGGCCTTTGCTCAATGAAATGAATCCGAGCAAAAAGATAGAGTTTGATGCCATAGTAGCCAATCCACCTTTTAGTCTGCGTTGGGAACCCAATGATACGTTAGCCGAAGATTTTCGCTTTAAGAGTTACGGATTAGCGCCAAAATCAGCAGCCGACTTTGCATTTTTATTGCACGGCTTTCACTTCTTAGGCAAGGAAGGAACAATGGCTATAATCTTGCCCCACGGAGTTTTATTTCGTGGCGGAGCAGAAGAACGCATCCGCACAAAACTCTTAAAAGACAACCACATTGACACAGTCATTGGTTTACCGTCCAATTTATTTTATTCGACAGGTATTCCTGTTTGCATTTTGGTTTTAAAAAAATGTAAAAAGCAAGATGATGTTTTGTTCATCAATGCAAGTGAACATTACAAACCAGGAAAAAGACAAAACACGCTGAGAGAAGGAGAGAACGGAGAACCTAATGACATTCAAAAAATTGTTGAGACCTATCAGTACAGACCTCAGCACATTGAAAGATATGCCCGTAGAGTTTCAATGGAAGAAATTGAGAAAAACGGCTATAACCTGAACATTTCTCGTTACGTAAGCACATCAGAAGACGAAATACAAATTAACCTGAAAGAAGTAAACAAAAAACTGACTTCAATAAATGAAAATATTAAAACGAACACAGACAAACACAATAAATTTTTAAAAGAATTGGGATTACCGACAATATAGAGAAATGAAAAGCCCACGCATTTTGCAAGCACAATTAAAAACCGCACAAGCCAACACACAACCAAAGTTTTTAATAGAGCTTGCAAAGCCAACCCAAAAGAAAAATTGTTTTTAAAAAATTTCCAACGCTTAAAAAAAAATAAAAAACGCAACACACAGCCGACACTCAATGACACGACAACTTAATAACGACAATGGTTTACAAGCTCGGTGGATAAGAACGCCAGCACCTAACAGCACCTACAAGAAATTGGCGGTTCAGTGGTTAAATGAAGCTTTGTGCTTCGTATCAAGTTTTGTGGTGGCAGACAGTTTAGTGCTTCGTAATCGCCAACTTCTTGTAGCTGCAAAACGTTAGCGGTCAGGCTAAAAGACGATACCGAACAAATGACAAGCTATAAAAATGGACACAGAAAAAATATTAATTACCTTTAATGGAC
>Ga0163152_10006646_pt1 | contig 12968 bp, 8 predicted proteins | sample OliLakLV19MP8IB2_FD_148635 | JGI IMG/M metagenome (GOLD analysis project Ga0163152, IMG submission 148635) | Freshwater microbial mat bacterial communities from Lake Vanda, McMurdo Dry Valleys, Antarctica - Oligotrophic Lake LV.19.MP8.IB-2 | ecosystem: Environmental > Aquatic > Freshwater > Lake... | reverse complement strand
TTCCAAAGAAATCACGCGCGACTACCCCAGCTTGCGCTGACAGCGGTGCTAGCAACACAAGACCTAGCCCTGGCTGGATAAACCTCAACCGCAACTGACCTTGATCGAACAGAATGCAAAAGCCCAGATAGAAGTACGCGTTTGCTTTTTCCAGCAAGGCAGCAGCGGTCGAACTATGCAGCATCCCAACTTCCAACGCGGCGCGATCCTTCTCCAACAGCACCGCTACGATCTGGCCGAGCAGGAGTTTCGCCAGGGGCTGGCCGACGAACCGCAGAACGCCTTCGGCCATGCGGTGTTGTCGATCTGCCTGCGCGAGCTCGATCGGCAAGCCGAAGGCATCCAGGAAGCTCAGCTAGCCATCCATTTGGACCCCGAGCAATCGCTGGCCCACTACGCGCTGGCGCTTAACTTGATGGATCAGAAGAAGCTCGCGGCCGCCCTCGCCGCTTGCCGGCAAGCCATCCAGCTCGATCCGCACGACGCCGATTTATACGCCGCCGAAGCCGCCATCCAACTCACCAGCGAGCACTACCGCGAAGGGTTGGCCGCCGCCGATCGTGGGCTCGCCTGCGATCCCAAACACACGCAGTGCCTGAATCTGCGCGCCATGGCCCTGCGCAACCTGGGGCGCAGCAGTGAAGCGCAAATTGCCTCGGGGCAGGTGCTGGCCGAAGCGCCCGAAAACGCGCTCGCGCACACCGTACACGCCTGGAACTTCCTGGAGCAAGGCCGCGTTCCCGAAGCACTGAACCACTTTGCCGAAGCGCTCCGGCTCGACCCGAACAACGAGTACGCGCGTCGCGGCATGGTCGAAGCGCTCAAAGCCCGCTACCGCGTCTATCGCTGGTTCTTTGCTTTCCGCGTCTGGCAAGCGCGACTGGGACGCCGCGGGCAGTGGTTCCTGCTCGTTGGGTTGGTGATCTTCATGCGCATGACGACCGCGGCCGGCGAGAAAATTGCCGGCCTGCAAACACCCGCGAATATCGCGATCGGCCTGTACATGGGCTTCGTGTTTCTCTCCTGGGCCGGCACGCCCCTCTCGAATTTCTTGTTGCGCCTGAATCGCTTCGGGCGCCGCGCCCTGAATCGTCAGGAGACCTGGGAGGCAAACGTCGTCGGTTGCTGCTTGCTGGCCGCGCTGACTTGCCTGCTCGTAGCCATCGCCAGTGAGAACTACCGATATGTCGGCATGGGCGGGATCGTCATGTTCGTGGCAGTCATCCTGCCGATCGCCGGCGCCTTTCGATCGGCGCCGGGTTGGCCACGCTGGGTGACGGGCGGATTGGCCGCGATCGCGCTGCTCTGGGCGTTCGGCTCGTTGGGGTCCGCGATCGCGGAGGCAACGTGGGGCGATCCCATCGTGGCGGTCAGGCGATCCGGCGAGGGAGTCATCGCGCTAATGTTCACGGCCGCCGGGGCCACCTGGCTGAGCGCCTTCTTGCCGAAGCGAGTTTGAAGGGGCCGCCCAGCACCCGAGCAAGCTCAACCAGCTGCGACTAACCTTGACCCTTGGTCCAGACGCGCGGCGCGACAACATCCTTGGCCAGCCCCACGCGCTCTAGCGCCCGAATCGTCAGCCAGGTGATGTCGAATTCCCACCAGCGGTGCCCGTGTGCCGCGGCACGCTGATCGGCGTGGTGGTTGTTGTGCCAGCCCTCGCCGTTGCTCCACAGGCCGACGAGCCAGTTGTTACGGCTGTTCTCGCCCGTGTCGTAGTTCTGGTAGCCCCAGACGTGGGTCACCGAGTTGACGCTCCAGGTGATGTGCCAGACGGCGACCGTGCGGACGAACACGCCCCAGACGACCCAGCTCAGGCCGAGTTGTACGCCCCCCATCAGCGAGCCGGTCCACAAGCCGCCGACGAGCGCGCCGGCCAGGTAGAAGACCGCGATGCTCGCCGCGTAGACCCACACCCAATTCAAATTGCGTTCGAGCTTTTTGTAGTACGGATCGCGCAGGATGTCGCGCGCGTAGCGCTCGTAAGTGTTCAGGTTGTTGACGTCGCGATTGGTGAAGATCACCCAGCCGACGTGCGCCCACAGAAAATTCACCAGCGGGCTGTGCGGATCGGGCTGCTCATCGGAGTGCTGATGGTGCAGCCGATGAATGAGCACCCAGCGCGCCGGCGCGTCCTGCAGGCAGCAGACTCCCAGCGTCGCGAAAACATGTTCGAGCCACAACGGCACCTTGAAACCTTGGTGCGTCAGCAGGCGGTGGTAGCAAAGGTTGATGCCCAGCGTGCCAAAAATGTACAGGCCGGCTACGGTCCACATCACGCCGGTCCAACTGAACAGCCAGGGCATAAACGCCAGCAGGCTCAGCAGGTGTACGCCGCCAATGCCGATCAGATAGGGCCACTGGATGCGCAGCGGCTGCGTCGCTTCGGGCGCGTCGAGCCGCCGGAGCACTTGCGGGTTGCCCGTCGCCGTTTCGGCGGCCGACATTTCGACTGTCTCGGCGCTCGCGCCAAAATGTGGCTGGGCGTGCCGAGCGGCATCCGACTGCGGGGCGCTCGTCGAGGGTTCGGCGATCGACATCGGCGATTGACCTGAACGTTTGGAGGAGATGGGAAAATAGCGGGCGGGGCGAAGCGCTGGGCTGAGCCCGGGGCCGCGCCCCCTCTCAGGCGGGTAGTTCAGTGTAACGAACCTCCCACGCCGGCTGAATAGAGGTATCGACCCTTTCCTACCAGGCGCAGCACATTTCAAACTGTTACGCCGTGCGGCATTTCGCCACGGATTTGCCAGCCACGGCTGCCATCACGGCACCTGGTGACCGAGCGACACCTCCGTGCCTGCCCCGTTTTCCGCAATCTCCAGCGGAACCGTCCAAACCACGCTCCCCGCCTTGCAGAGCCCTTCGGCCCCCTCCTGGCAGTAGTAGTAAACCAGCGACACTTTAAGCCGTGCAGTTCCCGTCTTGGCGGTCACCGGAACTTGAAATGTGAATCGCGAGGCTGGCTCTTTGACCCGCTCGAGCTTGCCCAAACCGGCGGGGTCGAGCGGGCCGGCCCCGCCGTTGGCGGCCCCGTCAGCATCCACCTGATACGCCATCGGAGCCAGCTTGTTGATCTTGTACCCCTCGGGCAGTTTGAGTTCGACCGCGATGGTGATCTTGCCATCGACCGCGCGAACGCTCGCCGCCGTGGCGTCGACGGCCGTCGCATCGGCGAACGGTGACGGGCCCGCCGCCGCGGCCGGTTTCGCGGGCGGAGTCAGTCCCTCGATCGCGAGCGTCTGCACGCGATTGCCGGCCGCCAGATCAACAACGCGCACGGCGTGATTGTTGGTGTCGGCCACATACAGCTTGCCGGTGGCCAACGAAATTCCGCCTGGCTCGTCGAACTGCGCGGGCTCGTCGGCGCGCCCCGCGGCGCCGGTGCCGACCAGCGTCGCGCAGCTTGCTTCCTTGGGATCGACGACTTTGATCTTGTTGTTGTAGGTGTCGGCAACGTAGAGCTTGCCATCGTGAAAGACCACGCCCAGCGCGTGTTGCAACCGCACCGCCTCGCCGCGGCCATCAATGTCGCCGAACGTGAACAGTCGCCCTTCCGGCAAGTGAGAGGTGCCGATGATCGTGCGCACTTTGCCCGACGGCTTGAGCGGCACCGCGCGAATCGAGCTCCCTTCGCTATCGGCGACGAACAGCGACGTGCCATCGGAGGCCAAGCCGCTCGGCTGCGCGAACGACGAGACGACCGCGCCGCCCGGCGCGACTTGCGTGCCATAAGGTTGCCGCGGCAATAGCGCGCCGTCGACGATGTCCTCGCGCGCGTTGCCGGCGTACGGGCCGATTTCGCTTTCGTCGAGCGGCAGCTTCCAGATCTGATGCGGCCCGGCCATCGCGATGTACAAGTCGTCCCCGTGTACCCACAAATCCCAAGGGCTGTTGAGCGCGGTCTCCGCGGGTTTGCCGACGTAGCGCGTCGGCAACTTCGACGCCACGATGCCGCCAGCTTGTAGCGCTTCTTCGGGAATGCCCGGCCAGGCGCTGCGTCCTTGTCGGCCTGTGCCTGCGATCGTGGCGACCGTTTTACCCGCCAGGTCGATCTTGCGCAGCAGGTGATTCTCAGTGTCGGCCACGTAAAGCGTCTCGCCCACCAGCGCCATCCCCTGCGGGTGATCGAATTGCGCTTTGTCGAACGGGCCATCGGCCGCGCCGATTTGCCCCAAGCCAATCACGTCGATCAGTTTGCCGGCCAACGACGTCACGACGATGCGATTGTGATTGCTGTCGGCGATGAACAGCCGGCCGCTGGCTTCATCGGCCAGCACCTTGCCGGGGAACCGCAGCGGAGTTTCCTCGGCGCTGTCGCGCGCCAGGTCGAAGCGCAACGGAGTCGTATCGAGCAGCTTGTTTTTGCGATAGTACGGCAACGCCCGCTTGAAGAAGGCGTCGAGCGTTTCGAAGTCGATCTCGCCACCATGCTCGGCGACGACGAACCCTTCGGGATCGATCAACCGCAGGCTGGGCCAACTGTTGACGAAGAACTTGCGCCAAATGACGTGCTTGGCGTCGTTGACCACGGGATGCTCAATCTCGTAGCGGAGCACCGCTTCGGTGATGTTTTTCGAGTCTTGCTCGGTCTCAAACTTGGCCGAATGAACGCCGATCACCACCAGCTCGTTGGGGTAGGCGTGCTCGAGTTTTTTCAGCTCCGGCAGGATGTGCATGCAGTTGATGCAGCAGTATGTCCAGAAATCCAGGAGCACGAACTTGCCGCGCAGGTCCTTCATCCGCAGCGGACCGGCCGTGTTGATCCAGGCGACTCCGCCATCGAGCTCCGGCGCGCGAACGCGCTGGCCGAAGGGGTTTTGCTCGTCATCGGCTGGTGGTTCAGCTTGAGGCTGCGCCGGTTCGACTGGCGCTGCTTGCTCCGCCACGGGTTGTTCTGGTGCGGTGGGAGCAGGCTCGGTTTGGCCTGGCTCCGCGACCGCCACGGGTAGGTCATGCACCCCGTGCATGACAATCGTAGCGAGCAGTGCCATTCGTGCGATCGAGAGACACGACATCAATCGCGGTGTGCGAGTTGCCGAGCGCAGCGCCCCGGTTACTGAGAATTGACCAATACGATGAATAAGCATGACGGACCCTGCGCGTCCCAAGGTGTTCATAATGCCCCGGCAGAACCGCGTGCGCGGCTGCCAATCGGCGCGCGACCAGCTCTCGCAATCGAAGAGCCGGCGCGGCCAGCGCCTTTAGAGAGTAGCCGACGAACACCCGCCCCGGCAAACGCCGCGTGCGGCTCGCGCTACTTGGTGGCGCGGATGCAATATAGATTCTCGACGCCGCGCAACAGCAGGGCATCTCCGGCGACCGCGGGCGAGGCCCAGAAGACGTCGTCGAGCTTATTGACTCCCAAGACCTCGAACTTGGCCGCGGCACGCACCAGAAACGCCCGACCATCTTCGTCTAATAACAGCAGCTTGTCCCCCAGCACCAGCGGCGAGGCGACGATGTCTTTCCCCTCGGGCAGGCGCTCGCGATAGTGCCGTTCGCCCGTCAGCGTGTCGTAGCAACTGAGGATCGAGTTCTCCGTGACGAACAGCAAGTTACCAACCACCGCGCTCGACGCCAACCCGGGGCCCGAGCGAAATCGCCACCACGCAACCGCTTCGCTGCGGGCAATTTCCTTCGGCTTAAGTTGATCCTTGGGTATTGATACATCGCCGGTGGCGCCGGCTCTCACGGCAAACAGCGGCGCGGTGCTGAAGGGACCATTGTTGCCCAGGAACAGCAGGTCGCTAGTCGCCACGGGCGTCGCCGAGAATGATGACGGAAAGTTGCCGATTTCCCAGAGCACGGCCCCGTTGGCCGGGTCGTAAGCATGCACGCGCCCGTTGCCGCAAGCGATCAGGTCCGTTCGCGCGGCGGTATTCCACACAAACGGGGTGCTCCACGAGGTCCCCTTGGCGCGCTCAGCGCGCCATACCTCTTTGCCCGAACTGGGATCGAGCGCGACCACGAAGGCCTTCTCTTCGTTGTAGCTCTGCACGATCAGCCGGCCGCCGCAGAGGATTGGCGAGCTGCCGGTCCCCAGATTCGACGTCATGGGGAAGACGCCGAGATCGACTTGCCAGGCGGGCTCGCCAGTTAAGGTATAGGCGAAGACGTTGCCGATCGAGGCCAGCCAGACGAACACGTGCTCGCCGTCGGTCGCGGGGGTCTCCGTGGCGTAGGTGTTCGAGGGATGTGTCGGAATGCCGGGTGCCTGCTCGGCCGCGCGCTGCTGCCACTCGATGCGACCAGTGGCCAGGTCCAAGCAGGTGACTTCCCAGCGGTAGACGTCGGTCGGAGTTTTCGCGGGACCGTTGAACGAGGAACGCGGGTCGCTGGCCCCCTCGCGAAGCTTTTTCGGCTTCTCGCCGTTGTCGCTTACGGCGGCCGTTACAAACACCTTGCCGGCGCAAATGACCGGCTGAGACCAGCCCGTTCCCGGGATGGCGGTTTTCCAGGCTACGTTGCGATCCGAGCTCCACTCCAACGGGAATTGTGGCGAATCGACGCGGCCGTCGATTCCCGGACCACGAAACTGTGGCCAGTCGTCCTCGGCGGCAATCGCCCCAGGCACCGGTAGCAGCAAGCAAAACGCGACGGCAAGACCTCGCATGGCAGCCGCTCCTCTCGAAGTGTCGGGCAGGTCGTAGGGTAACCGAGGTTCCTCCACTCAATGGTAAGTGGCGTTTCAATATAGCGACCTCGGCAAGTGCCCCCATCGATTCGATCGAGGGCGGGAATCGGTCTCCGGAACCGGCCATTGCTGCGAAGCCCGGGCAGCCGTGCAGGGCGCGGCAAATGGCCCTCGGGTTTGTCGTCGCAGAAATCGGTTAATCGCACCGATACAAGAGCAGGGGTTATGGCGCCAGAGCGGGTTGCAATCAACGCGCCCAAAACGTTTGGCACAACACGTTTGCGTGTGGTTCCGTGAACCGCAGGCGACGGCGGGCTAAGAGGGTCGCTGGCCGACATCTGGCCTTCACCCATCGCGCGTTGCAGGCGTAGAATACAGGCGTAAAGCGATTTCCGTGACATTCATGAACGCTCGGCATAGGCCGTATCTTCGCCGCGCGCTGCAACTTGTCTGCTCCCCTGTAGTTATCCCGATTGCGTAACCGAAAGATGCACTTGAATCTGCTTAATCTTTCGGGAGATCGCCTGATGCGCCGCGTGATGCTGCCTGCCACGATTCTGCTAGCTGCGCTGGCTGCCGCCCCCGCCATGGGCCAGGAGTGGGCGCGCAAAATGTTCGAGGCCACGAATCACGACTTCGTGAGCGTCGCCCGCGGCTCCAAGGTGCAGTACCGCTTCGTCTTCAGCAATCTCTACAAAGAAGATGTCCATATCGCCAGCGTGCGGTCAAGCTGCGGTTGTACCACCGCCGAATTCAGCGAGCGCCCGATCAAGACCTACGAAAAAGGGGAAGTGATCGCGACGCTCAACACGCGGTCGTACTCGGGCCAGCGATCGGCGACGCTGACGGTCACCTTCGATCAGCCGTTCTACGCCGAGGTGCAACTCCTCGTGACTGGCTTCGTGCGGACCGACGTGACGCTCGATCCGCCGGGCATCGAGTTTGGCACCGTCGACGCGCACGCCACGGCCAAACGCAGCCTGGGGTTGGCCTATGCTGGCAGTTCCAACTGGAAGATCACCGGCATCAAGCCGACGAGCCCGTATCTGTACGCCCAGGTGATCGAAAAGAGCCGCTCGGGCGGAACGGTGAATTACGAGCTGTCGGTCGAATTGAAGCCCGATGCCCCGTCGGGTTACATCCACGAGCAGATCTTTTTGACGACGAGCGAAAAGACCGAAGTGCCCGTCGAAGTCGAAGGGCAGGTGGTCGGAGCGCTCACGATCAGCCCGGCCTCGCTCTTCTTGGGTGTGGTCGATCCCGGCAAATCGATCACGCGGCAAGTCATCGTCCGCAGCAAGCGGCCGTTCAAAGTGCTGAACGTGACGAGCAACGCCGACGGCTTCGAATTCAAAGTGTCGGACCAGGCCAAGGTGCTGCACGTCATCCCCGTGACGTTCGTGGCCGGCGACAAGCCGGGCAAGCTCCTGGCGTCGATCCGCATCGAGACCGATCTCGACGGTGGCGCCACGGTCGAGTGCAAAGCCTACGGGCAGATCTCGCGTCCGCCGGCCGCTGACGCCGCCGCCAAGTTGCCCGGCAATCGCACTGGCGGCCAGACGATCAACTAGGCGACCGCTGTAGAAGCTCTGACGTTTGGCGTGTTCGGCCATTGCTGTGCCAGCGCGGGGCGCATTGTCTCGCTCGCGAAATTGCGCCGTCGTAACTTCTTGGCCTGCGAGTTCTGTTCGAGGCTCTGCTCGATCACTTTGACTTCGTTGGCCAGTTGACCGGCCCGCTCGCGCGCCTTGTCCTTGTGGAACTCGACCGAAGCCCCCGAACCGTTGAAGTTGATCGTCAGAATGCCGGCGGCGATCAAGCCCACAACACCCACGACGAGAAACAGAATTCCACGCATTGATTAGTCCTCCCTGACTAAGCGATCGAGTGACTGTGCCATCCGGCGGCGGCGCGCACACGGAGCATCGCCAAGCCGCTGCTGCGTACTTGACGTGCTCGCTCGGGCGCGATTGCCCGCTCGGGTCGCGAATTTTGGCTCATCTTTCGGAACGAAACAAGAGGAACTGCCGGCCGCGGTTCGCCGTCTGGCGACGATGCTGGCACGATCGCACAACCGCCGCTAGCGCACCTCCTTGCGACCCGCGGAGCGCTCGGTTACAAGTGAGTTTCCGACCCCACCGTGGCTTGTTCGTCGAGCCAATGCGGCCGCTCTGTCCGCAGGTTTTCGCCAAGCTAGCTGCCCCTTGCCCGATTCAGGAACCCCGTCATGGCTCACGTGGAAGAGTACCTTTACGACCTGCGCGAGGCGCGGTTTGTGTTGTTCGAGCACCTGCGCGTGCAGCGGGTTTTCGAGTTGCCGGCGTTCGCCGATTTCGAGGTCAGCGATATCGAGCTGCTGCTGGCCGAAGGGCTGCGCTTCGCGCAAAAAGTTCTCTCCACGGTCAACGCCAGCGGCGACCGCGAGGGCTGTCGCTGGGAGGACGGCAAAGTGACCACGCCGGCCGGCTTCCGCCAGGCCTATCGCCAGCAGTTCGAGCATGGCTGGATGTCGATGAGCACGTCGCGGACCTACGGTGGGCAGGGGCTTCCTTACTCGATCGGCGCGGCGCTCGGCGAGATGTTCGTCGGCGCCAACTGCTCGCTGAGCATGGTGGCCGGGCTGACCCGCGCCGCGATCGAAATGGTCGTCGAGCATGGCAGCGAGGATATGCGCCAGCGCTATCTCGGCCCGATGTTGGCCGGCCAGTGGGGTGGCACCATGTGCCTGACCGAAGCGCACTGCGGCACGGCGCTGGGCGACATCAAAACGACGGCCTATCGACGTGACGGCAAGTACTTTGTTCGCGGCCAGAAGATCTTCATCTCGGGCGGCGAGCACGACATGGTCGAGAACGTCGTGCACCTGGTGCTCGCGCGCTGCGAAGGTGCCCCGCCAGGCACCAAGGGCCTGAGCCTGTTTTTGATCCCGAAGATTCGCGTGGGCGCCGACGGCAAGCTCGGTCAGCCCAACGACGTCGCTTGCACGGGCATCGAAAAGAAGCTCGGCATCCACGCTTCACCAACGTGTCAGATGTCGTTCGGCGACGCTAACGACTGCCAGGCCGAACTGATCGGCGCAGAAGAGCAGGGCATCAAGCTGATGTTCGACATGATGAACTCGGCCCGCATCGGCGTCGGCCTGCAAGGAGTCGCACTCGGGAGCTGGGCTTGGCTGGCGGCGCTGGCGTATGCGAACGAGCGCATCCAGGGGCCGGAGATGAAAAACTTCCGCGACGCGACGGCCCCCAGCGTGGCAATCGTGCGTCACCCCGACGTGCGCCGCATGCTGGCCACGATGAAGGGCTACGTCGAAGGGGGCCGCGCCCTGCTGCTGCACACGGCCCATTGCCTCGACTTGATGATGCACTCGCCCGACACCGCGGAGCGCGAGCACCTCGAAGGGCGCGTCGAGCTGTTAACGCCCATCTGCAAGGCCTGGTGCAGCGACACCGGTTATGAGACGGCCACGCTGGCCCTGCAAACTTTCGGCGGGCATGGCTACCTGAAGGACTATCCGATCGAGCAACTGCTGCGCGATGTGAAAATCGCTTCGATCTACGAAGGGGCCAACGGCATACAGGCGCTCGATCTGTTGGGCCGCAAAGTCGGCCGCAAGCAGGGGGCGCTGTTCATGCAGTTGGTGGCCGATCTCGACGACTTCATCGCCAAAAACGAGGGGAACGCCGACCTGTCAGCAGCGATCGGCGCGCTCGCGCATCACAAGCAGAAGCTGGCCGAAACCACCATGAACTTCGCCATGCAGCAGATGAGTGGCGACTTGGACTATCCGCTACTGTCGGCCACGCCCTACCTGCGTATGTTCGGCAACGTGGTCGTGGGCTGGTTGCTGCTGGAGCAAGCGGTTGTGGCCCATGCGGCGCTCGAAGAGTTGTTCGCCGAACTTGGTGCGAAAGACGTGGCCGCCCGCGCGGCGCTCTGTGGCGAGCACCCCGACGCGCAGTTCTACGACAACAAGATCAAGACGGCACAGTTCTTCGCGAGCAATCTGATGTCGCAGAACGACCACCTGGTGACGGCAATCCAAAGCGGGGATAGAAGTCCGCTTGAGATGCACTTTTAAGCGGGACGATTGCTACTCCACGCCGGCGTCTTGCTCGTCGAGTCCCCAATACTCCGACTTTTCCTGCATGTCGAAGCGCTTGGCTACATCGGGGTCGTCGGTAACAAGCATCGCGTAGTCGTCGTCGGCACCCCCTGCTGGCTCGAGTCGCACTCCAGCGACGCGCATTTGTTCGAGCAATTCGGCGGCTGCACGCAGATTCGCCGTTATGTCGTCGATCGTAGTCGCGTCGAGCGTCAGGGATTTGTTTCGCCACAGTCGCACGAATCGCTTTGGCACCGCTCGCAATCCTTGCCACAACTCAAGGTATTTCGGCTGCACGAATTCGTTCAGCGCGTTGCCGAACTCCTCCGATAGGCCAAGTGTCTGGATGAGCGCTTGGACGTCGGCGAGGTCTTTCAGTCGATCGGGACTGGTCATCCCCGAGGCTAGTTTTAATTCAATAAGCGTTTCAATATTCAAGTACCGGATGCCATCGCGCTGGACCGCGACTTGCGACGGATCGGGAAAGGACACCGATTTGGGTTTGCCGTCCCCCGGGAACTGCCCTTCGACCAGGAACTCGATTTTCACGCCATGCTCGGTCTCGCGCAGATTCTTGCTTTTGGGAAACGGTCGGACGTATCCCCGTCCCTCAAGCTGTTCGTGAATGGCTTTGAGACCTGCGCCCGAAACGAGAATATCAACGTCGTCGGTGAATCGACGGACGCCATGCGCGAACAGGGCCATGCCGCCGGCAACGGCGTAAGGGATGCCCAACAAATCGAGCTGGCGAGTCACTTTTCGGAGCGCCGCGTGAACGTCGCTCTGTCCCGCGAAAAAGCGGCTTCCTTCGCTCAAGGCCCACCTCAAGTCGTTAGCCAGTTTGCTTTCGTACGAAACCGGCGGCTGCAACGAGGTGCTCATGATAACCGCCACGGTCTCAAAATGCCTTGTTGAAACAACCTGCGAATTCGCACACCTTCAGTATACCTTTGCCAATTCGCCAATCAGCACCGCGGCTCGACTTCCCCGCGCGCTAACCGATAGCAGAGACGCGTCAGCACAATGTTGCCTCGGCCAGCGCAGCGACTTCCCCGTCATCGAGGTGCAGCATGAGCGGGCGCGCGGGCTTTGGAGAACTTACCTGTCGCTTCGACTTTGTTCGTGAACCCGACGGTTTTCTCATGCTCGTAGTTTATCGAATTTCCCGACTACGCGGGCCCCTTCCGTGGCGCTGCCGACACTTGCCTCGCAAATAAAATTTATAATTCTGTCCACAACGCACTGGTGTCAGGGCCACTCTGCGCCTAGGATCACCTGTGCGGTCGCGTTCGCAAAATGCGCGAGCGCTCGTCTGACGACGGCCGATCACCGAGCTCGCTCCCCGTCGAGTTTGCCTCGGATTGTGGGCGTTTCCGCGTGAATCGCCGCCAGGTCGGTTTCCCACGGGCACAGCGATCTTGGTTCTGAGCGGCTGCTTCCGGCTCGCGGTCGCCCTGCGCGCCGGGGACTGGTACATTTTTCGGTGCGCGATTTGGCGCCCATCGCCCGCGCTGGCCGAAAAGATGTACCTGTCCCCTTCCGCCGTGCGTGCGACGTCGCCCGGGGACTGTCCCGCTTGGTCATCGCGCGCAGGAAGAACTCACCGCCAAGTGCGCGAAGAGCGCACAGCAGCTAACTCAGCGCTTCACTTGTTAGCCGCGGGATTTATCCCGCGCGCTAGCTCGTGTGATGTGGCAATCCGATTGGCGCGCACTACGACATGGCCTCGAACCAGCTAGCGCGCGGAGTAAACTCCGCGGCTAACAGCTCGAGCCCAAACCACCAACCACTGACAACTGGCCACTGCCTTGTTCGCCACCAAGGGCCCCGCGCAAAACTGCGTTCAACGGGTCGGCAGGCGAGCCCGTTCGCCCTGCGCGCCGACTTCCGGCTCTCGCTGTGCTTGCCGATTTGAGTTCGCATCGCATACCAAAATACCCGGACGCAAATCACCCGCCCGGACGCAAACCGGACGATCACCCGGACGCAAAATAGCGCGAGGCCCCATCGCCCCAAGTTGTGCCACCAATTCGAGTTCGCGTCACAGAGCAAGCCACCCGGACGCACCCGGACGCAAATTCCCGGAACACTTTTATGAGGAGCCCACCGACGCAATACCGGGGTGATTCGCGGCATCGCACGGCCAATCAGTTTCTTAAGATGCCCAAGAACTTGAGGAGTTTTCTGGGTTGGTAAGAAAAACCACGGAGGGTAGGGGCGATTTCCTGG
>Ga0163152_10006645_pt1 | contig 12969 bp, 14 predicted proteins | sample OliLakLV19MP8IB2_FD_148635 | JGI IMG/M metagenome (GOLD analysis project Ga0163152, IMG submission 148635) | Freshwater microbial mat bacterial communities from Lake Vanda, McMurdo Dry Valleys, Antarctica - Oligotrophic Lake LV.19.MP8.IB-2 | ecosystem: Environmental > Aquatic > Freshwater >... | reverse complement strand
CTATCCGTATGCTGGACATTCCGAATGGGCCGGGGGCAGAACCGGTGGTTCTACTGCGACTGCAGACCCGCCGCGCGGACCACTTTGCCCCATTTTTCGACTTCCGTTTTGAGAAAGCGGCCGAATTCCTCCGGCGTTCCCGTCACCTGTTCCGCACCGGAGCGAGCGAGAAGATCCTGAGTGCGTGGCGAGTCGAGTGCAGCGTGTATGGTCTGGTTGATTTTGAGCACGATGTCGCGCGGCGTACCTGCTGGCGCGAGCATGGCGTTCCAGCCGCCGGCTTCATAGCCCGCAACGCCGGCTGCATCGATGGTCGGCACTTCGGGTAAGGCCTTCGAACGCTTCAGCGAACTGATGCCCAGTGCGCGCAGCTTGCCGGACTGGACCGGCGGCACCGCGGCGGCCACGGGAGCGAAAGTCATGTGCACATGCCCGCCCATGGTTTCCGCCACCGCCGGCGCTGCACCCTTGTACGGGATGTGGCCGATTTTCGCGCCCGACAGCATGTTGAACAACACCAGCGCCAGGTGGTTCGAACTGCCAACGCCGGCGGATGCGGAGTTCAGTGTTGTCGGATGGGAGCGGTCGAGCGCGATCATTTCCTTGATCGATTTTGCCGGCAGCGAGGGATGCACCACCAGCACATTGGCCTGATTGACAATGAGGCAGACCGGCGCGAGGTCGGTCAGCACGTTGTAACCCAGTTTGGGATATACCGCCGGACTGCTCGATAGCGCGGTGGTGCCGTAGAGCAGCGTATAACCGTCCGGTGTCGCGCGCACCACCGCTTCGGTGCCGATGTTGCCGCTGGCGCCTGCACGGTTGGCCACCAGTACGTTCTGTTTCCACGCGGCCGTCATGTGTTCGGCGACCGCGCGGGCAATGATGTCCGCCGATCCGCCGGCCGGGAAGGGCACGATCATGGTGACGGCTTTCTCGGGAAAGCCCTGGGCACCGGCGGCGCCGTTGAACGCGCAAAGCAGCAGCGCAACAAGCAGGGTGTGAAACAGCATGGATTCCTCCCCGGGTCAGGAATTGCGAAGATGCTGCCGTGTTGGCCCGGTTTTTTTGCATTACAGGTGAATCATTTGTGCGTGTCAATCAAGCCGGAGGCTTCAATTCGTAACTGGTGCTGCGGCCGCTGGCCTGAGAACGCATCAGCACATTGCGTTCGACCAGGTCGGTAATGTCGCGCAGCGCCGTATCTTGAGAGCATTTGGCAATGGCCGCCCATTTGCTGCTGGTGAGCTTGCCCTCGAAACCATCGAGCAGTCTGTTGAGCAGCTTGATCTGCCGGTCGTTCATGGGCGTGCCCGACCAGTGTCGCCAGAAGCCGGCTTTCATCAGCACTGACGACAGGGTATCTTCCGCACCCCGCACCGCGCGCAGCAGGCAACCGAGGAACCACTCCAGCCAGTCATTCACGTCCATCGCGCCCTTTTGCGTGGTTTCCAGGCGATCGTAGTACTCGGTGCGCTCGCGCTGGATCTGCGCCGACAGGCTGTAGTAGCGCTGGACCGCGCCTTCCGCACGCGCAAGCGCCATGTCGCCGACAGCACGGGCGATGCGCCCGTTGCCGTTGTCGAACGGGTGGATGGTGACGAACCACAGGTGAGCCAGGCCGGCCTTGATCACCGGATCGTTCTGCTGGTCGACGTTGAACCACAGCAGAAAATCATTGATCTCGGCATCGAGCTGATGCGCTGGCGGGGCTTCGTAATGTACTCTTCGGCGTTGCAACGGTCCCGAGACAACTTGCATCGGTCCCTGCGCATCGTCGCGCCAGGCACCGATGCGGATTTTTTCCAGCCCGCTGTAACCCGTCGGGAACAGCGCCGCATGCCAGCCAAACAATCGCTCGGCAGTAAGATTGCTGATGTGATGCTGAGTGGCGTCGAGCACCATGCCGACCACGCCCTCAATATGACGGTCGGCCGTCGCCAGTGCCCCGATATCAATGCCGAGACGTCGGGCGATGGAGGAGCGCACCGCATCGGGGTTGAGTTGTTCGCCCTCGATCGCGCTGGTCTTGACCACGTCTTCGGTCAGTACGCGCAGTGCCGCCTCGTCGCGAAGGCCCAGGCCAAGATCGTGCATACGGCCTGACAGGCGGCCTTGCGCTTGATGGACTTGGGCCAGCAGCGGCGCCAGCCGCTGGTGGTCATAAGTCCAATGCGGCCAATCGCCAAGTTGCCAGATATAGATTTTATCGCCGCTTTCCATGCGGTGATTGTGCGGAGCATTCACCGCAGGGTCAATATATTCACCGCATTAAATGCGGTTTTTGATGGGCTTAAACGCCGCGAGCCCGGCGCCATCAAGGAATAAAACCGATAACCAATTGTTTTTATTAAATTATTTTTTTGGCGCGACCAGGGCTGTTGCAGGGTCTGGGATAACCTTTGCAAGTCAGGGGTACATCGCCCAACCGACGCGATTGGTCCCGGCTCTAAAAAAGTGACCATCCGTGCTGGTCACAAACAGCGTGGTCATATCCGGCCCGCCGAAACAGCAGTTGGTCGGCCGGTTCGCCGCCACCGGGTGAGTTTCGAGCACCCGACCCGTCGGCGTAAACACATAAATCATCGGCCCTGCGCCCGCGACTTCCCAGCCCGCCGTGGCGACGATGTTGCCATCGATGTCTAAGCACATCCCGTCGATGCCGCGATGAATATCGCGATGGTCTTCACCCCAGGTAAACAGCGTTTTGTGCGGACCGAGGCTGCCATCCTCTTTGATCGGATAGGCGCGCAGCTCGCGCGCAATGCCGCGGGTAAAACCGCTTTCTGCGACATACAGCGTGCTCTGGTCTTGCGACACCAGGATGCCGTTGGGCTGCGTGGTGTCGGACAGGACCCGGGTGATTGAATAACTGCCATCCTTCTGCGGATCAAGCCGGTACACCGAACGATTGTCGAGTTCCTGCTTTTCGGTTTTGTCGACGTTGCCTTCATTCCACGGATTGGTGAACCAGATGCGGCCCTTGCGATCAATCGCGAGGTCGTTCGGCGTATTGAGTCGCTTGCCTTCAAACTTGTCAGCGATCAACACGTTTTTGCCGTCAGGATCAAAACGCATCACGCTGCGGCCGCCCTGGCAGCAGCCGAACAGCCGCCCTTGCGCGTCAAAGGCGAGCCCGTTGACGCGGTCCAGCCCGGTGCGCCACGGCGAGACGGCGTTGGTTTTCAAGTCGTAACGAAAGATGGTGTTGGCGTGGATGTGGGTGAAATACAAATACTCGCCGTCCCAAACCGGACCTTCGGTGATCGCAATGCCCGCGGGCTTTTTCAGCAGCTCGAATTTCCAGGACATGGAAGGCCTTTCTGTGGAGGAAACTGCAGGGTGAGCTGCAGTTATGAAGAGAATGAAGATCGGTCAACAACCAAGCTTGCTGTTGCCCCTAACCCTCTACTCCGCTTCAAGTCTGCCCTTGCCCCCGCAAGCGGGGAGAGGGGAGGCTTTATTGTTATGCTTTCAGCAGCGTACGCAGCTTGGTGATATTGCCGACTTTTTCGAGGTTCCACACCGCATCACACAGCTTGCGCGCGCGGCGCTTGCCGAGGATCGGCGCCATCAGGTGGTAACACTTTTCGTCGACTTCGGCGCGGGTCATCGGATTGTCGGAGGTGCCGCGCACCGCCTTGACGTGGCTGCGCAACATGCGAGCGTCCTTCAGTTTCAGTTCGACGATGCCCTGGCGTGACGGCATCGCGCGGGTCAGCGCATCGTCGCCGAGCAATGTGATGCGCCGGCGCAGGTCGAGCACCTGCTTGTTGTTCATGCGCTTCTCGTCGTGCGAGGACTCGAAGGTCACGATGCCGTCGATCAGCATGACCGCACACATATGCTGCATGCAGATGTCGGGCATGTTGCGGTTGTCGGTGGTGTTGGCACCCTGATGTGCGACGCGTATCACCAGGCTGGCCACGTCCTGCGCCTTCACCTGGTGGATGCGGATCAGGTCGAGCAGCGCGTCCAGCGGCGCCTGGATCGGCGAACCCACCGACCAGCGCTTGATGTTGGTGTTCATGATCTCGTAAGTCTTGCCGAGGCCCTTGATCAGCGTCTGCGGCTGCGGTGCACGGCCGATGCGCCGGGTCTCGTCGTAGGCGATGTAAAAATTGCGCTCACCGGAGAACACGTCTTCCACCGCACTGAAACCCGATGCGACCATCGCCGCGGCAGCAACGCCGTTGCGCGCCGGCATGCCGCCAAAATCGAAGGCCTTCTCGATGTGTTCCTCGTCGCGCATCCAGCACGAAATGCCTGAACACTGCTGCGCGGAGTACGACAGCGCATGGCGCATGCCGTCGTATTTGAGGCCGACGAGCAGGGAGGCTGCAGCCATGGCGCCGAAACCCGGACCGAAGCTGTGCGTGGAATGCCCTGCCGAACGGAAATCGTAGGGGTGCAGTGACATGTTGATGCGTGAGCCGATGTCATAGCCCAGCGCCACTGCGCGCAGCAATTGCGTGCCGTTCGCCTTTTCACGTTCACCCATTGCCAGCGCCGCGGGCACTACTGCGCAGCCCGGATGCGACAGCGACGGCGCGTGGGAGTCATCGGTTTCGTCGGCGTGGGCGAGCATGCCGTTGGCGAGCGCGGCCTGCTCGGCATTGACGAGTATGTCCGAGCCGATGACGAGGGCCTCGGGTTTGCCGCCCAGCGTTTTTACATAGTTGATTGCCTTGCGACCCGGCAGCAGCCGCGATCCTGAAACCATCGCGGCAATGGTGTCGAGCACATGGTGCTTGGTTTTTTCGGCGACCGCTTTGGGCAGCGGTTTTTTTGCCGCGCCGGCCATGTAAGTGGCCAGTGTGCGCATCAGTGGCGAAATCGCCGAACCGGAATTTTTTGCTGCTTTTTTTGTGGCTTTGCTCATGGCATCAGTCCTCCGCCGTTGATATGGATCGATTGTCCGGTGATGTAACGCGAATCGGGTCCGCATAACACGCGCACCATCGCGGCGATTTCTTCCGGCAGGCCGCGCCGGCCTGCGGGCGGCAGCGACACGCGGTGGTCGGGACGCGGCGGCGCGCCGGGCAGGCCGCGCACGGTATCCACGGTGCCGGGCACCACGCAGTTCACCGTGATGTTGCTGGCGGCGAGGTCCAGCGCCACCGCCTTGGTCATCGCGGCGAGGCCACCCTTGGCCGCCACCACATGCGAGCGGTGCAGCGCGCCCTTGTGACCGGTCAGGCCGCCGATGTTCACCACCGCGCCGCCGCCGGCCTTGACCAGATGCGGTAACGCCGCCTGTGTCGTCAGGAACGCGCCGTCGAGCACGATGGAGGTCACGCGTTTCCATTCATCAAAGGTGATTTTGTCGAAGGGGGTCTCGGCGCGGATCGCCGCGTTGTTGACCACCATGTCGATGCGGCCGAAGTGTTTGATTGTTTCCGCGACGAGTTGCGCAACCTGTTTCGGATCGGTGACATCGGCGATGTAAAGCGCGGCCTTGCCGCCGGCCTTCTTGATCATCGCTACGGTTTCCTCGCCTTCAGTGCGCGAAGTGTTGGCGTTGACCATCACCGCGGCACCGCCCGCTGCGAGCGACAGCGCAATGCAGCGGCCGATGTTGCGCGCGCCGCCGGTGACCAGCGCGACCTTGCCGGCGAGTTCGTCGCCGGGCCGCATCCCTGGAGCAGTATTCATTAAATACCCTTTAAAATCAATGTGTTATTGACGCGTCTAATTATTAACCAATCCCGATTCACGCACCAACTTGCCCCATTTCACGATCTCGGCCTGCAGGTGACGGGTGAATTCCTGCGGGGTCGTTGTCGCCAGCTCTGCGCCCTGGACAATGGCGCGCTCCTTGACTTCTGCGAGTCCGGCGACACGCAGCATTTCGCCGTTGAGTTTTTTGATGATCGTCGCCGGCGTGCCGGCTGGCGCCATCACGCCGTTCCAGGCACTGACATCGAACCCGGGCAGACCAGCTTCGGCGACGGTGGGTATGCTGGGCAATGCGCCCGATCGTTTGACCGAGCCGACCGCGATGGCGCGTGCACGATTGCTTTTGACCATCGGCAAGGCCGCAGGCACGGTGGCAAAAGTCATCTGGGTTTCGCCACTGGTGACCGAAATCAATTGTGCACCGGTGCCCTTGTACGGTACGTGCACGATGTCGATCCCGGCCATCGATTTAAACAGAGCGCCGGCCAGATGCGCACTGGCGCCGGTGGTGCCGGCCGCGTAATTGATCTTGCCGGGGTTGGCCTTGGCGTAGGCAATCAGTTCCTTGACGCTTTTGACCGGCAGGTTGTTGTTGACCAGCAGCACGCCGGGAAACAGCGCGAACAGGCTGATGCGCTCGAAACTCTTGACGGTGTCGTAGGGCAGGGTTTTGTGCAGGCTGGGCATCACCGAAAAACTGGTGTGAGTGTAGAGAATCGTATGGCCGTCGGGCACCGCCTGTGAGACGATTTCTGCGGAAATGATGCCACCGCCACCGGGCCGGTTGTCGATCACCACCTGCTGGCCGAGGCCCTCGCCCATGTACTGCGCCAGCATGCGCGACATGATGTCAGTGGTGCCGCCCGGAGCGGAAATGACCACCATACGGATTGGTTTGTCGGGAAAGGCTGCAGCGGAGCTACCGGCGGCCACTGCCAGCGTGCAGGCGACGATGCGTGCGCCATGAAAAGACTTGAACATCAGATGGTTCTCCTCAGGTATGGCCGTCGCTGCAGGGTTCAGCGTGGTGGCCGATGCAGAGCGGCTGAAGGGTGTTGCCTTGTTGCGCGGGTCGGCCGATTCTAGCAGCCCTTTTGTGCGCTCGTGGTCGCGTGTCCGTACTGTAAAATATCGCTTTGCAGCGGGTGTGATCATGGCTTGGCGTCATCCTCCCTCATCCCCGACCCTTCTCCCGGCGGGAGAAGGGAGGTATCAGAAGAAAATGGTTGAAATCCATTTTCTTGATCATCAGGATCGAAGGGGTGGCATAAGTGAAAAAACCGCTGGTCGGCGTGGTCATGGGCAGTCAGAGCGACTGGGATGTGATGCAACACGCCGTCAATGTGCTGGAACAATTCGGCGTACCTTGTGAAGCCCGCGTGGTTTCGGCGCATCGCACGCCTGATGCCCTGTACGCCTATGCCGAACAAGCCGTGCCGCGCGGCCTGCAGTGCATCATCGCCGGCGCCGGCGGTTCGGCGCACCTGCCGGGCATGCTCGCCGCCAAGACCATCGTGCCGGTGCTCGGTGTCCCCGTGACCACGCGCAACCTGCAGGGCCTTGATTCCTTATTGTCCATCGTGCAAATGCCTAAAGGTGTGCCGGTCGGCACTTTCGCCATCGGTGAAGCGGGCGCGGCCAACGCCGGCCTGTTCGCAGTGGCGATGCTGGCGCGCAGTGACGCCAAACTCGCACATAAACTTGCCGCCTTCCGCAAGCAGCAGACCGCGAAGGTTCGCGCGATGAAGCTGCCCGTAAAGAAATGAACGGCTTGAAACTCTTTAGCCACAGAGGACGCAGAGATCACAGAGAAAACCTGGTTTGCTTTGTGCTCGAATTATCGGCAGGCGGTGACTTGGCGCAGATACCGTCAAACACCCAGAGAACCCTCTGTGATCTCTGTGTCCTCTGTGGCTGATCTGGGTTTTCACTCATGATCTTCCCCGACGCGATGCTCGGCATGCTGGGCGGCGGCCAGCTTGGCCGCATGTTTACACTTGCCGCGCACAGCATGGGTTACCGCGTCACCGTGCTCGATCCGGATCCGCTGAGCCCCGCGGGCGCCATCGCCGATGTCCACCTCAAAGCCGCATACCAGGACCGCGAAGCGTTGCAGCAGCTTGCCGACACCTGTGCTGCTGTCACCACTGAATTCGAAAACGTGCCCGCTGACAGCCTGCGCTGGCTGGGTAGCCATTGCGCGGTGCGTCCCGCGGGTGATGCCGTGGCCATTGCGCAGGACCGCATCCGCGAAAAAGCCTTTGTGCGTTCCTGCGGCATCGAAGTTGCGCCGCATGCGGTGATTGAAAAAGCTGGCGATCTGGATAAGGTCGAGGCGAAATTGTTCCCCGGCATTCTCAAGCGTGCGCGTTTTGGTTACGACGGCAAGGGCCAGGCGCGGGTCGCCAATGCCGCCGAGGCACGCAAGGCCTTCATCGACATGGGCGCGGAATCCTGCGTGCTCGAACAACGCATTGCACTGAAATGCGAAATCTCCGCAGTGGTCGCGCGCGGCGCCGACGGCGTGGGGCGCGGTTTTCCTGTGGCCGAGAACCGGCACCGCAACGGCATCCTCGATGTCAGCATCGTGCCCGCGCGTGTTGCGCCCGGGCTTGCGCAACGCGCGACGGACTGGGCGCTGAAGATCGCCGAAAAACTCGATTACTGCGGTGTGCTCGCGGTTGAATTTTTTGTCACCGAATCCGGTGCATTGCTGGTCAATGAAATGGCCCCGCGGCCGCACAACAGCGGGCACTACACCATTGATGCCTGCGCCACCTCGCAGTTCGAACAGCAGGTACGTACATTGTGTGGGCTTACTCTGGGCGACACGCGCCTGCTGGCGCCTGTGGTGATGGTGAATCTGCTGGGAGAGGCCTGGAAACACGGCCAGCCGCAGTGGGAGCGCGTGTTTGTTGCGCCTGAAGCCAAGCTGCATCTTTATGGCAAACACGAAGCCCGTGACGGGCGCAAGATGGGTCATTACACAATGCTTGGCGCCACTGCTGACGCGGCGTTGAAAAAGGCGCTTGTGGTGCGCAATGCGCTGTATCCTGACTGGACTGACTGAGGCAACTGACGCATAAAGTTACTACATCGATTTTCGAATTCCCCTCACCCTCGGTCCCTCTCCCGGTGGGAGCGGGATGAAAAGCCCTTCTCCACGGGACCAGGGAACACTGGATGTGGAGCAGAAGGGTTGGGATGAGGGAACGATTTTAAGAAATTGTGTGGAAATGAGCGACACCCCGCTGTACCAATCCGATCTGAAAAGCCTGCCCTTCCTGCATCGCGGCAAGGTGCGCGATCTGTATGCCGTCGGTGACGACAAACTGCTGGTGGTGCAGAGCGACCGGCTGTCGGCCTTCGACGTGATCCTCGACGATCCGATTCCCGGCAAGGGCCGCGTGCTGACGGAAGTGTCGTACTTCTGGTTCGACAAACTCAAACACATTGTGCCCAACCACCTGACCGGCATCGACCCCGCGACCGTGGTCGCGCCGGAAGAACGCGCGCAAATTGCAGGGCGTGCGATGGTGGTGCACAAATACAAACCGCTGATGGTCGAAGCCGTGGTGCGCGGCTACATCATCGGTTCTGGCTGGAGCGATTACCAGAAGACCGGTGCGATCTGCGGCATCAAGCTGCCCGCCGGACTGAAGCAGGCGGAAAAACTGGCGCAGCCGATTTTTACACCGGCCTCCAAAGCCCCCGCCGGGCACCACGACGAAAACATCACTTACGAAGATGTCGTCGCGACCATCGGTGCCGCTAATGCGGCGAAGATAAAAGAACTGTCGATCAAGCTGTATCAGGAAGCCGCAGCCTTCGCCGCCACGCGCGGCATCATCATCGCCGATACCAAGTTTGAATTCGGCAGCGATGCTGCCGGCAACATCGTGCTGATCGACGAAGCACTGACCCCCGATTCCTCGCGCTTCTGGCCCGTCGCCGAATACCGCAGCGGCATCAGCCCGCCGAGTTTTGACAAACAGTTTGTCCGCGACTGGCTGGAAACCCAGCCCTGGGGCAAAACCCCCCCGGCGCCACGGCTGCCCGCCGACGTGCTGGCAAAAACCTCCGCGAAATACCGCGAAGCGCAGCGCATGCTGTTAGGCAACTGAGCGGAAACTGAATATGAAAAACGACGCCGGCAAACTGTTCACCGAAACGGACAAGGATGCCAAATCGTCCGCTGACGGTGTGACCACCGGCATCCTGCCCGATCGCGACATCGCCAGGCTGATCGAAGGCGGACGTATCAGCGCCGAAGGCGGCGTTGATGAGTCACAAGTCCAGCCGGCAAGCCTTGATCTGCGCTTGGGTGCAACGGCATGGCGCGTGCGTGCGAGTTTCCTGCCGGGCAAGGCCTCGACGGTGCAAGCGAAAATCGACCGCCTGCAGATGCACAAGATCGATCTCAGCAAACCAGCGGTGCTGGAAAAAGGCTGTGTCTACATCGCCGAGCTGATGGAAGAACTGAAGCTGCCCGCCGACATCGCCGGCTACGCCAACCCGAAAAGCTCCACCGGTCGACTGGATATTTTTACGCGGCTGATCACCGACTGCGGTGCCGAATTCGAAGGCGTGGCTGCCGGCTACAAGGGCAAGCTCTATGTGGAAATCATGCCGCACACCTTCAGCGTGCTGGCGCAGCAGGGCACACGACTCAATCAAATCCGTTTTGTCCGCGGCAATCCGCCGCCCTCTGACGCCAAACTCACCGAACTCGACCAGACGCTGAAGCTGGTCTATTCCGACAGCGATGGCCCGCTGCCGGCGATCATCAAGAACGGTCTGTGGATTTCGGTGGACCTCGAAGGTGACGCCAGCAATGGCATCATCGGTTACCGCGCCAAACACCACGCGCCGCTGATCGACCTGTCACGCATCAACCATTACGACCCGCTGGATTTCTGGGAGCCGATCGCGCGTAACGCCGAGCGCAGCCTGGTGCTGAGCCCTGACGATTTTTATATTTTGGTCTCACGCGAACGCGTGCGCATCCCCAACAGCCACGCCGCGTCGATGGTGCCCTACGATCCCTCGGTCGGCGAATTCCGCATCCACTACGCCGGCTTCTTCGATCCCGGTTTCGGTTACGGCGCCAACAACCTCAAGGGTGCGCGCGCCGTGCTTGAAGTACGTTCACACGATGTGCCGTTCATGATCGAACACGGCCAGGAAGTCGGCCGCCTGATCTACGAACGCCTGCTCGGCGAACCGGAAAAAATCTACGGCGTGAATATCGGCTCGAACTATCAGTCGCAGGGATTGAAACTGAGCAAGCAGTTCAAGCCGCTGGCGATGCCGGTATAAGCAACGGGCAGGGCCAGGGCGCTCGTTTCAAAGCGAGCGCCCCGTACCACCGTTATTGCAGCGCCTCTATGCCGGCGCCAAAGTTGATGTGAAACGCCGTGCCTTCAAGCACCAGCGCGGGCACTGATTTGACGCCCGCGGAAGTAGCTTCCTTCAGCCGCGACTTGTCCTGGCCGAGATGCACGACCTCAACGTCATATTTTGCAGGGTCAATGGCGTGCACCACGTTCCGTTCGGCTTCAATACAGACAGGACATCCTGCGTGATAAAAAACGGCTTTGGATTTCATGTGGCTCTCCTTGATCGGTTACGATGTGTGCCAGATGCACGCAGTGATAGTAGGAGCCGCGATTGCGCGCGCCTAGACGGCACTTTCCGGAACCCCGGGCACTTTTTGGTGTAATTTGAAGAATACAAAGGCTGAAAAAAATTCAGCGTCGTCCAGCTATCGCCAGCTTGAAGACGTGGTTGGCTGCAAATGGTCGGTGTCGGTGCTGCAGGCCGTTGCCGCCGGAATCTCGCGCCCCGGCGCGCTGGAACGCCACGTCGCGGGCATCTCCACCAAGGTGCTGTCCGAACGCCTGCGCAAACTGACCGGATACGGCCTGCTCGACAAACAGGTTTATGCGGAAGTGCCGCCGCGCACCGAATACGCGCTGACAGCGAACGGTAAGAAGCTGGTCGCCATCATCGGGCAGATCCGTCAGCTTGATGATGTCATCAGCCGTATTTAATCATAAGCATTTGATTTAATTCATTATTTTGATGCGCTGCCGCAGGCGGATGCCATGACCACGACCGTATCCAAAGACGACATCAGCCGCGCCGTTGTGCAACTTAAAGCCGGCGAACTCGTCGCGTTCCCGACCGAGACGGTCTACGGCCTCGGCGCCGATGCATCGAACGCTGATGCCGTGCAGAAGATCTACGCCGCCAAGGGCCGGCCTTCGAATCATCCGCTGATCGTGCATGTCGCCGATGCGGCGCAACTCGCCAACTGGGCGTGCAACATTCCGCCATTCGCGCACACGCTGGCAAAAAAATTCTGGCCCGGCCCGCTGACACTGGTGCTGAAACGCAATCCAAAGGTGCACGATGCCGTCACCGGCGGCCAGGACACTGTCGCGATCCGCGTGCCTTCACATCCGGTGGCACAGGCGCTGCTGCGTGAATTTGGCAGCGGTGTTGCTGCACCTTCAGCGAATCGTTTTGGTCGCGTGTCTGCGACCACCGCGGCGCATGTGCGCGAGGAATTCGGCAAGGTCGTCGCCTGTGTTCTCGACGGCGGCGCGGCGGATGTCGGCATCGAATCCACCATCGTTGACTGTTCAGGCAAAGCACCGACGTTGTTGCGCCCGGGCTGGATCACGCCACAGCAACTCGAAGCTGCGCTGGGTTCAGCACTCGCAGCACCCGATGCCGATGCGCCGCGCGTATCAGGTACGCTGGAAAAACACTATTCGCCGCAAACGCCGGTGCTGCTGATGGAAGGCGACCTGATCGTCGGGCTCGCGCACAGCATGGCGCGCCAGGGAAAACGTGTCGCGGTGTTGGCGCGTACTGCGCTGCGGCCGCTGATCGAAGGCATGGTGTGGTTGGCTGCGCCGGTTGATGCAGCAGGATATGCGCATGACCTTTACGCCAATCTGCGTGAACTGGATCAGGCTGGCTGTGATGCGATTCTGGTTGAGCAGGCGCCGGAGTTGGCGGAGTGGTTTGCAATCAGGGATCGGTTGGGGCGGGCGGCGGCAGGGTCTGGAGTAGTTGCGTAAGATTGAGGGTATTTTCAAAAAAACCGTCGACAAATAGCTGGGTGGTTTCAATGACCAAGTGCAAAAAGCGCGGCATGATGCTGCTTAAAATCGAAAGCATCCGGGGTGAACAACTCCGCGGGGCACCGGAAGCCCATCGACTTGCGCGGTCTGGTGTTCAATTCCCATGCAATGGCATCGAGCTGTGCCTGGGTGTATC
>Ga0163152_10006644_pt1 | contig 12970 bp, 8 predicted proteins | sample OliLakLV19MP8IB2_FD_148635 | JGI IMG/M metagenome (GOLD analysis project Ga0163152, IMG submission 148635) | Freshwater microbial mat bacterial communities from Lake Vanda, McMurdo Dry Valleys, Antarctica - Oligotrophic Lake LV.19.MP8.IB-2 | ecosystem: Environmental > Aquatic > Freshwater > Lake... | reverse complement strand
CCTCGCGCCGGATGCTCTTGACCCGTTCGAAATGAATCCCGTCAGCGCTTTTAAGAATCCGGATTTCATAGCCGCGCAGCCCGCGCGGGTGTTCCGGCGAACGCATTCTTGCCGCCAGCCAGAAAATTCCTTTGTCGTCTCGCGCCACGGACGGCGCCCCCGCCCAGTATTCGGGCTCGTCCTTGTCCGGCTCGAGGATGACATCGAATTTTTGGAAATGCCTGGCCGCTGCCGCCAATTCCGGGGCGACGGCAGGGGTGGGGCCGGTCCAAGGCAGGTTCTGCGCGACCACGTTTGCGGCGAGCAGGGTGGAGATCCCGGTCCAGATCAAAAAAACTGTCTCTGTTGGTTTCACGAGGGGCGCAAGTTATCGACTCAAGCTGGTTCTGCCGCGGGCGTTCAGCGCGCGCGACGCTGGCATTGCCTATCCGCCTGCCCATCGAGTGTCAACCTCAAGGTAAACTTGGGCGTGGTGCGGTTTGGTGGGGCGCGGATGTGTCGCAGACCAGCCGCAGCGGTCAATGAGTGCTCGTTGCCTGGGGATAAGCCAAAATGCTGCGGCTGATGCTCCGCACACAGCCGCGCTCCGAATCCTTCTCGAATATCACCCGCTTTTAACCGCCTGCTACCGTGGACGAGGCTGCCGACGAGTCGGCTCGCGCGGACGCTCGCCCCACCGAAAATCCCGAAGGGTAGCACCACCGGAGATTTCGCTCCGCGCGGATCCATGGGACAAACCTCAGATTCTTTGCGGGGAAAACTGTTCGATGCTCATCGTGGCCCGTGCGGAGCGGGAAACGATAACCGTTAAGCGGTGGATGCCTGATCAAAACAGGCGCGCGACCATCCCACCGGATTTTATTTATGGAATTGTGTCGCCCGGTCGGGCGACGATGCATGTGCCGCGAGGTTTGGGTGTTGGTGGTCGTTTCTGCGCACCGCAAGTCGGGTCAGGCCCGGTTCGCCTTCCTCGATAGAACACCGAGCCCGGCAATCGCCAGTCCCAGCAGCGCGACCGTGCTGCCTCCGTCGGGTGCCGAAGCTGTGGCAGGGTCAAAATCTAGTCGGGTGATGCCAGCGAAGTCACTAGCTCCCAAATTGCCTCCAATATAAGCAAGGATGTAACTGATGTTGGGGCCAGTCCAAGTGAGCACTTCGTCGCCACCCCCAGCCAGAGTGGTCATGGAAGGGCCGAGGGCGAGGCCGCCGATGTCAAAGGCCGTTAGCGATCCAAACCCTGTAGATCCGATGGGGGCGTCAATTCCGAACCTGACTGTCACTGAGGCGATCGGGGTGGTGAACGTTGCCCTTAAAGGACTGGAAGAATCAAAGCTGTCATAATATCCTCCGGGAACGTTTGTCTGGCCAAATCTATTCCCGCTAGTGGCGTTCCCGAATACGGGATCCGCGAAAACCGACATGTTAAGCCCATTGTTTGGTGCAGACAGTACGACGCCGGATGTTGCGGTCGAAAGATCAGCGTCTGAGGCGAATGTGATTGGATCTACGGTGGTCGTCCCGAGTGCATAGGGAATCGCCCCGAGTAGGCACGAGCAGGCGAGGATGCCGGACAGGAACAGGCTGTGACGGGATGAAGTGAGATTGGAAATGATCATGGATTATGATTTGGTTGCGCGGAAGACCCGCTGAGTTGAACTGGGAAGCTGCAAATCTCCTAGCGACGTCGCGTCCGGAACGGGGAGTTCGACCCGATCATTTGGCTGGCGGCAATACGTCGCTGGGAACATGCGCAACTCACTTAGCAGTAAGCGTGCTAGGGGCGGGCCTCACACGGGTTGAGATCTTCGATACTATCGCAAACCGCTCTGTTCCATATGGATATATCCTGGAAGAATTTTATATGCAGTTGGGTCGCGGCTGGCACCCATTCGCCAGAACTGTAATGACTTCCGACGTTCACGACGCTATCGACGAGCGGCACGCATTTCTCCGGGATCGCCAGTTAAGCCTGCGAACGCGTCTTGCGGAGTCAGCCGATTTCGGCCAGGAGCTGTTCCATTTCCGCGAGCGGGCCTTCGTGATTCTGCTCGATGGCCAGTTGCCTGGCGCGTTGGAACGCGAGTTTGGCATCAGCGGCGTTGCCCAGGGCCAGTTCACATTTGCCGATCAAAATCTGCACAACCATCCAGTCGGGTTTCTTTTTCAGGGCAAGGTCGAATTGTTCCTTCGCCTCGGCGATCTGGCCTGAATCGAAATACGCTTTGCCGAGGCTGAACCGGGCGAGTTCATTGTCCGGATACTGTTCGAGCAATTTTTTGTGGCGGGCGATGGGGTCGGTCATAGTCACCAATTCCCGTTGTAAAAAATGTAGCTGGACGCGTAGTTCGTTCGCATTTTGTTGATACTCTTCCACGCAACAGAACCGTCGAGGTAACCCACGTTCCCGCCGGTGGCTCCAATTTTTATCGGTGGAGTGGCTGCAGCCAGTCTCATGAAGGAACTGTTGTTTTGAAGTAACGGACCGGTCTTGGCGTGGGGAACAATGGTGAATCCATCCGAACCCCAATGATTCAAATCAGCCAGAATTACGTTCGTTCCAGATTCTGTAGTCTTTTTGGGTGAATGCCAGTAGTAAGGTGAAGTTACGGTCCAGAGGGTATCGACGGCGGCTCCGAGATATTGGTACCCAATCAGGTAACCATAGGAGGCATTGAAACGACCCTGGCTTCCGAAGTTTATGTTCGGACAATCGAGAATTTTTTGATTTCCGGAATACTGAACCAAATTCGTGAATCCGACGTTCGAAATACGGACCGAATGCCAGCCGCCTAAATTATCGGCTCCCAATGGAACACGTTCGCGGTTATCATTTCCATACATGTGGATGGCGAGGACCGCCTGCCGCATGTTGCTCTTGCAGGCCGCCCGCTTGGATTTCTCCTTGGCCGAGGCGAGCACGGGAAGCAACAATCCCGCGAGAATGGCGATAATCGCAATGACGACGAGCAGTTCAATGAGCGTAAACGCAATCTTATATCGGCGCGACGCAGGCAGAATTTTTGGGGAAGTCCACATCCAAGTATCTTTCAATTTAAAAAATTAGGTTGGAAAAACCCGGCGAGCAATAGAAAATTCAGCCCGGACGGTGTGAAGCGGCCATTTGAGGTCGGATCGGACGGCGGAGCAGTTTTAAAAAGAATTGGAATGAGTTCATCAGAAAAAATCCCGAACAGCTTGAATCTCGGATTCGTTGAAGACCTTTACGGGCAGTATCTGGAGAATCGCGAGTCGGTTTCTCATGAGTGGCAACAGTATTTTTCGGCGTTGTCCAACGGCGAGCCCGCCTCGCCCCAGCGCGGGCCATCGTTTCGGGCCGGGTCGCTCTTCAATCCCGCTTCGGCGTCCACCCGCGCCGGCATCAGCGCTTCAGTTCAATCTGACATCGCGCACCTTCAGGACCGGGTCAATCAGCTCGTCCGAAATTATCGCGGGCGCGGCCACATGCTGGCGCGGCTCGATCCTCTCGGCCGGGAACGCCCGGAGGTACCGGACCTCGATCCCGCGCAGTTCGGAATTACCGAAGCCCACATGGACCAGGTGGTCACGAGCCAGACCTTTCAGTTTGAGGGATCGCTTTCCGTGCGCGATTTGCTCCAACGCCTGCGCAATACCTATTGCCGCTCCATCGGCGTCGAGTACATGCACATCGACGACCTTTCCGTGCGCCGCTGGTTGCAGAGACGGATGGAGCCGACCGAAAACCGTTTGGAGCTCAGCCGCGAGGAGCAGTTGCGGATTCTGACCCGCCTGACCGACGCCGTCACGTTCGAGGAGTTCATCCACAAAAAATTCATCGGGGCGAAAAGCTTTTCGCTCGAAGGCTGCGAGAGTTTGATTCCGCTGCTGGACTTGGCCATCGAAAAGGCCAGCGAACATGGCGTGAAGGAGATTGTCGTCGGCATGGCGCATCGCGGCCGGCTCAACGTCCTGGCCAACATTATCGGCAAAGGCCCTCGACAGATTTTCCGCGAGTTCGCGGACTCGGACAAAAAGCGCCACGGCGGCGATGTAAAATATCATCTTGGCCACAGCGGCGATTGGAAAACCGCCTCGGGAAAGAATGTTCATCTGTCGCTCTGCTTCAATCCAAGTCATCTCGAGTTTGTAAACCCGGTCGCCCTCGGCCGGGTGCGCGCCAAACAATCGCGCGTGGCCGACGAGGATAAAATTGGCTGCATGGGCATGTTGATTCACGGGGACGCGGCTTTCGCCGGTGAAGGGGTTGTCCAGGAAACGTTGAACCTCAGCCAGCTCGTCGGCTACTCCGTTGGCGGCGCGTTGCACGTCATCTTGAACAATCAAATTGGTTTCACAACAGCCCCCAACGAGGCGCGTTCAACCTTCTACGCGACCGATGTGGCGAAGATGTTGCAGATCCCAATTTTTCATGTGAACGGGGAAGATCCGGAAGCCGTGGCGCAGGTCGTGCGGTTGGCCATGGATTTCCGCCTGAATTTCAAGCGCGATGTGGTGATCGACATGTGGGGCTACCGCAGGCTGGGCCACAACGAAGCCGATGAGCCGTCGTTCACGCAGCCGAAGCTTTATCGTGCCATCGAGAAACGCAAACCGGTCCGCGAAGGTTATCTCGACCACTTGTTGCAACTGAACGGGATCACCCGCGAAGAGGCAGACACCATTGCGGAGCAGCGGCGCGAGCACCTGGAGCGCGAATTGTCGGAATCGCGGAGTGCCACGTATCAATCGCAGGCCGAACCCGTTCTCGGCATCTGGAGCCGCACTTCATTCCAAGGCGGGCCGTTTGCCAATGTGCCTGATGTCAAAACCGGCGTGGCCGCGAGCGAGCTTTCCGGGCTGTTGCGAAAACAGACGGAGTTGCCGGAAGGATTTCATCCCCATCCGAAGATCGAAAAATTCCTCGAGACGCGCCGGAAGATGGCGGATGGAAAAGAGCCGCTCGATTGGTCCGCGGCGGAAGCCCTCGCCTTTGCGACACTCGCTGCGGAGGGCACTCGAATTCGCCTGAGCGGGCAGGACAGTGGCCGGGGCACGTTCACGCAGCGCCACGCCATTCTTCACGATTACGAGGACGGGCACCGCTATATTCCGCTCCAGCATTTGTCGGAAAAACAGGGGCAGGTCGAGATCATCAACAGCCCTCTTTCCGAGGCGGGCGTGCTCGGCTTCGATTACGGCTACAGCCTCGACTTCCCGGACGGGCTCGTTTTGTGGGAGGCGCAATTCGGCGACTTCGTGAACGCAGCGCAGGTCATCATCGATCAGTTCATCGTCAGCGCGGAAGACAAGTGGCGTCGCCTGTCCGGGATCGTGATGCTGCTCCCGCATGGTTTCGAGGGAATGGGACCGGAACATTCCAGCGCGCGGCTCGAACGGTTTCTCGCGCTCGCCGCCGAGGACAATATCCAGGTTCTTTACCCGAGCACACCGGCGCAATATTTCCATTGCCTGCGCCGGCAGGTTCTTTCCCCGTGGCGCAAGCCGCTCATCATCATGACGCCGAAAAGCCTGTTGCGACATCCCCAGGCGGTTTCGACTCTGGCCGAACTGGAGCAGGGGATATTCCAGCAAGTCATCCCGGAACCGACGTTGCCGGCCGGCGCGCAGATCAAGCGGGTTTTGCTTTGCACCGGGAAGATTTTTTACGATCTTCAAAAGCATCGCGACCATTTGAAGCGGACAGACGTCGCGATCGTCCGGGTCGAACAGCTTTATCCCATCAAGGATGAAACGCTGAAAGCCGCGCTGGGTGACATCGCGGACGGCACCCCGGTCTATTGGGTTCAGGAGGAGCCGATCAACATGGGCTCCTGGGAATATTTGCGCGTCAAGTTTGGAGAGAAATTATTCGGGCAATATCAACTGACTGGAATTGCCCGGCCGGCCTCCGCCAATCCCGCGACCGGTTCCGCCAACCGGCACAAAGCCGAGCAGCAACACATATTAACCGAAGCGTTCAAATAAGGAATTATGGCAACAGAACTCAAAGTGCCGGAGGTCGGCGAATCGATCACGGAAGTCGAAATTGGCGCGTGGCTGAAAAATGAAGGCGACGCCGTGGCCAAGGACGAAAACATTGTCAGCATCGAATCCGAGAAAGCGACCATCGAGCTGCCCGCACCCGCCGCCGGAACCCTCACGAAAATTTTGAAAAAGAAGGGCGATATGGCCAGGGTCGGCGAAGTGATCGGCCACATGGAAAACGGCGCGGTCAAAGCCAAAACTGCCGATGCGGCCCAACCTGCCAAAGCGAAGGCCTCCGACAAAGCGGCAGGCGACCATCCGGCCGACGAAAAGAAATTTGTCATGCCCGCGGCGGAACGTTTGCTCGAAGAAAAAGGACTCAAGGCGGCTGATGTGAAAGCAACCGGGCCCGGTGGACGCTTATTGAAGGAAGATGTGGCGCGGCACGCCGAGGCGGAACCCGCCAAGGAGGCTTCGGTAGCCGCAGCTAACCCGGCCGCTGCTCCAGTTAAAAACGGCGACGCTTCGCGCGAGGAAGAAATTGTTCCGATGAGCATGCTGCGGCGCACCGTCGCAAAGCATCTCGTCGAGGCGCAGCATTCCATGGCGATGCTGACAACCTTCAACGAGGTCGATATGTCGGCTGTGATGGCGTTGCGCAAAGAGTTTCAGGAAAAGTTTCTTGAGAAATACGGCGTCAAGCCGGGTTTCATGTCGTTCTTCGTCAAAGCCGCCGTTGATGCGCTCAGGCTGGTTCCGCAGGTCAATGCCGAGATTCGCGGCAAGGACGTCGTTTATCATAATTACCAGGACATTGGCGTGGCCATTGGCGGCGGCAAAGGGCTGGTCGTTCCGGTTTTGCGCAACGCCGAGCGAATGAGCTTTGCCGAGATTGAAATCGCGATCGGCGAATTGGCCAAGCGCGCGAAGGAAAATAAATTGAAACCGGACGAATTGCAGGGCGGCACTTTCACGATCAGCAACGGCGGGGTCTATGGCTCGCTGCTTTCCACGCCGATTGTCAATTCTCCGCAGAGCGGCATCCTCGGGATGCACTCGATTCAGGAACGGCCCATTGCGGTGGACGGCAACGTCGTGATTCGCCCGATGATGTACATCGCCCTGAGCTACGATCATCGAATCGTCGATGGGCGCGAGGCGGTCACCTTCCTCAAACGCATCAAGGAAGTCATCGAGAAACCCGCGCGAATGCTTCTTGAAGTGTGACGGGTAGCACCTGCCTCCAGCGGGGGGCGTTAAGTCGGCGACTCAAACAAACTGCCGAAAAATCCTCAGCAGATTCATGGAAACAAAAACATACGATCTCATCGTCATCGGAGCAGGGCCTGGTGGATATGTGGCGGCCATTCGTGGCGCTCAGCTCGGACTCAGCGTGGCTTGCATCGAAAAAGAACCGGCGCTGGGCGGCACCTGCCTTCGCATCGGCTGCATCCCGAGCAAGGCGCTGCTGGAATCGAGCCACAAGTTTTCCGAGGCACGCGAAAGATTTGCGCAGCACGGGATACGTGCGAGTTCCATCGAGCTGGATCTGCCGACCATGCTCCGCCGCAAAGATCACGTCGTCACCACGCTGACCAAGGGGGTCGATTTCCTTTTCAAGAAGAACAAGATCACTCGTTACACGGGAACCGGAAAGATTCTGATGGCCGGGCGGGTTCTGGTCGAAGGCGCGGGCGAGAAAGCCGAGTTGACGGGGGAAAACATTCTCATTGCCACCGGCAGCAAATCCGCCCCGCTTCCGGGCGTTGAGCTCGATGGCGAATCCATTTGCACCAGCACTGAGGCGCTTTCATTTGACGCCGTTCCCAAACATCTCGTCGTGATTGGCGCGGGTTACATCGGATTGGAACTTGGCTCCGTCTGGAAACGGCTCGGCGCGAAGGTCACGGTGCTCGAATTTCTCGACCGCATTCTGCCCGGCATGGACACGGAGATCGCGACTGACGCAAAAAAGATTCTGGAGAAACAGGGAATCGAGTTTCGCCTCGGTGCGAAAGTTACCTCGGCCCGGCGCGACAAGAAGGAGTGCATCGTGGAAACGGACGGTGGCGAGGCGTTGCGCTGCGACAAAGTCCTCCTGGCTGTTGGCCGCGTACCCTACACCGAAGGCCTCGGGTTGGATTCCGTGAAGATCGAATTGGATAAACGCGGCAGGATTCCGGTGAACGAAAATTATGAGACGAGCGCGAAAGGGGTATTTGCCATCGGCGATGTGATTCCCGGCCCGATGCTGGCGCACAAGGCGGAAGAGGAGGGCGTGGCGTGTGTCGAGAAAATCGTGACCGGATTTGGTCATGTGAATTACGACGCCATTCCCGGCGTCGCTTACACGCATCCGGAGATCGCCTCAGTTGGAAAAACCGAGGAGCAACTGCGCGAGGGCAAAGTAGAGTTTCGCAAGGGCGTTTTCAGCTTGAAGGCAAACGGACGGGCGCTGGCGCTCGGTGATGCCGACGGAAAAATCAAAGTGCTGGCCGACGCGGTGACCGATCGGATTCTAGGGGTTCACGCCATCGGGCCGCACGCGGGGGATTTGATCAACGAAGCCGCCGTGGCGATCAACTTTGGCGCAAGCAGCGAGGATTTGGCCAGAACTTGCCACGCCCACCCGACACTTGGAGAAGCGCTGAAAGAGGCGGCGCTGGCAGTGGATGGACGGGCGATCCATTCGTGAACCGGTCCGGGTTTGGATTTTCTTTGGTGCTTGGAGGTTGGAATTTGGTGATTGGTGCGGAGCTCAGGTTTGCCGAAACGGCGGAAGTGCCAAAAGATCGAGCCAAGGTGATTCGGATCAAACCTATTCGAAAAGGTGGCCAATTGCGCGGCGGATCCAGTGGAAAAAATCTTGCCACTCTTGGTTTGGAGTCGTTACGTTGGCCAGCGCCGTTGGAGGCCAGTTTAGCTCAGTTGGTAGAGCAGCTCATTCGTAATGAGCAGGTCGTCGGTTCGAGCCCGACAACTGGCTCCATTTTTATTGCGTTGGAACGCAGCAGTTTGAAGAAGCAAGGATAGGCGCGGACACCAAAAGGGTTGCTCCTGCAGAATCCTTTTAGAATTCGTCCTAACTCCGTCACAACTCCTTAACGCGAGTTTCTGCACTTCATTACGATAAAAAGTTATGAAGCGTTACCGACTGGTTTTTCGTGGAATCCGAAACACCTATTATTCCGTTGATACCCGCTCCAATAAACGTGAGAGCCTTGGAACCGCCGAACCCGCCGAGGCGAGACGTTTGCTGGCTGTAAAGAACGAAGCAGTTCATCACGCCGAAATGAATCTGCAAATTGCGCAGGTTTATTTGCAACACAGTGATCCAACTCTGGCCTCAAGAACCTGGCAGGACGTGATGGAAGAGGTTTCATCCCTGAAAAGCGGTTCAACCCGCGAGCGCTATCAATTCGCTATTCAGGATTCTGCCTTTGACCTAATCCGTAATCGCAAACTTTTGGAAACGAGTTCGGAACATTTCCTGTCGGTCCTTCGGGCCGGGACCGTTTCGACCAATGTTTATTTGAGGCGATTTCACAATTTCGCCATCGGGATGCACTGGCTGCCGTGGCTGGTCTTGCCGCGTTTGCAATGGCCTGCGGTTTGTCACAAAGATAAGCGGGCGGTCACCTTCGAGGAACATCAGAGAATCATCGCGCGTGAAAAAAATCCCGAGATGAACGCCTATCTGCGATTGCTGTGGCACATCGGCGGTTCGCAAACCGATGTGACTGTTCTCACAGGGGAGAACATTGATTGGAGCCATCGGACAGCCTTTTTCGCCCTCCAAGTTCAGGACTGGTCTCGCGACGGGCGAGAAATTGGTAAAGGGAATTGGAAAAAGTTTAACAGGGATAGACAGGATTCACAGGATTGGGGAAAGAGCGTTCCGTCCGTTATCCTGTCCATCCTGTTAATCCCTGTTCAAATTCTCTGCCTTTTTCCCCATTCCTTCGCATCCGTGGCGTCCTTCGCGAGACATTTCCCCCTCCGGCCAGCTTTTCCTTTCTCCCAATTCAGATGCAGTCTCGCGACGGGCGCGAAGTTTGCGAAGTAATACCAACTCTGGGTAAAGATCGGAATTCTGCGGGCAGGGCGCGTCCGTCCCTGGGCACCGGGGCATGGCCTGCGACCCGCGTCGCTCAGGCGACTGCGCACCCCACCACGCCGCGGGCCGTTCCACCCATCATCATTGGAATTTAAAATCAGAAGGGAAAAAATCTACAAGCCTTCGGGTTTCATGGTTCGTCTTGACCCGGAAACTTCCGAACGTCAGGCTCGCTCCATGACACACTTGGGAGGAAAAAGCACAGAAACCCTGACGCCAACGCGCTCATTTCTTTCCCGGTTCATGAAATACTCCTGTCTGGGTTCGCTGGTTCTTGCAGCCACCTTCACAAGCGCCGCCGCCGATAGCAAATCTGTTTCCGCCGCGCGCATCTCGGCCGTGATCCAACTGGTGTGCGTGGATGAACAAGCCACCGGCTACGGCACGTTCCAGAGCCACAACCAGAAAATCGTGAGCAATCGGCGCGGGTTTTTCATGACCCACCTGCGTTCACGCAACGAAGCCTACACGGCACAAAGCTGGCGCCTTTCCTGGAGCACCAATGGCGGCGACAGCTTTAACACATTATTCGCTGCCACAAACGCCACAAACCCGCCGCTACTGGAATCCGATGCCGACGACAACCTGTATCTCGTTCGACCCGACTTCGCGGACGGCCACGCCTACCTCTATCGCTTCCTCGCGCGCGAGGAGTATCGCGATCCAAAGATTACGCGAATTCCCGGCGGCGCCGCCGGAAAGTATGCGATGATCCTCGATCCGCGACGACAGCAACTTGCCTACTTCGCCCACAACAATTCGTTTCACCTGCTTGGATTGGATGGCGCGGTGCGCAGCTCGACAAATCTGCTGACGAAGGGAAAACAGGCCGCCCTCCAGTACCCGCTGCTCTCGCTTGGTGAGGACGGCACGTTGCACACCGCCTGGACCACGGTGAAACATGGAGTGTATCTCTACCGGGACATTCGTTACTTGCAGTCGCCCGATGGCGGACAAGCGTGGCGGCGGATGAACGGAACTTCCGTCGGCCTGCCAGTGGTGGCGGATGACGGCGGCCCCTCCGACCGAGTCACACTCGACGACGAGTTTGAATGTCACACATGGCTGTCAAACTTCCTGGTCAAAGACGGCAAGGCGCATTTTCTTTACCTGGCACAGACCAATCCGCCGCGGCAGCATTACGTGCGCTACGACTTGAGTTCCGCCCGGCGCGAAGTGGACCGGCAACCAGACTTTCGTGGCGAGACTCTTTCGCTGCGGGGTCTGGATGGATTCTTTGCCTCGACCCGGGGAAAATCCGGCTCGACGCTCTACTGCATCAGCCGCGACGCGAACCAGCCGCGCCTCATCTGCCTGGCCAGCGACGACAACGGCACCACCTGGCACGATTACGCTGTCAGCGGACCAGTGGTCTCGCCCTATGCCATCGGCGGATGCCGCGAGGTAACGGCGGACGGATGGGTGATCGGTTCCTTCACCGATACGGAATCCGACCCGAACGACTCCAAACCGAAATCGAAAGTTTACTTCATCAAGATCCGGGCCGGAATGCCGTTGCCCCGCGCTGCTGGCGGAAACTGAATTTTCGCGCAAGCCGCTGCCGCGTGACGAGAAAGGCCCTGTTCGCTAGGTCAAAACCGCAGCGGCCCTGGCGGAAGCGGTCGCGGCTGTCCGGCGTTGTTTGCGCATGAGCAACCACATGGCCGCCGCGCCGCTGAGCGCAAACACCACCATCAGGGGATACCAGGCGTTCCATCCGTATTTGGCAAACATTTTGCCAAAGACATAGAGGCTCAAGGCGGACCCGTAATATTGAAAGGAGTCGATCACACCCGCCGCGCAGCCGGCCATCTTTTTCCCACCAATATCCATGGGTGCCGCCGCGCCGACGATGGAATGAGTGGAATTCACGGTGACGGCCGTCAGAACGAGAAAGGCGCCACCCAGGAAAATCCCGAGCGGGCCAGGTTTGATGATTCCCGAAAACATGGCGACGGCGGCGCAGGTGATGACAGCGGCCTCGATGAGGTACAAAGCAAACGCCACCGGGGAACGAGCTCCCTTGAAAAACTTATCGGATATGTATCCGGAGGCGATTGATCCGACAATGGCGGCTGCGGTCATCAGATTCATTGTGATCAGCACCGAAAGCGGCTTGGAATTCATGTCGATGCCCAGATGCTCAACGAAGAACATGACGGACATTTGATCGGAGCTATGCCGGACTGCCCCGGTGCTGGCGTAGGCCGCAGCATAAAACCAAACGAACGGATGGCTGAAAATATATTTAAACGTCTCCCTCAGGGTCACCCGGGTTCCCGCGCTGTTATCGATTTCGTCCTTGATGGCGTCGGCGAATCCCGCCTGGGCGGGCTCCTCCCTGACCGCAAACACCATAAAGATGGCGACGATCGCGGTGACAAACGGCGGGACAATGAACAGCATGCGCCAGTTGCCCGGCTCGACCACCCACGTGCCGATTCCCCAAAACGTCAGGGCAAACCCCGCGAGCAGCAGCGGCGAAAGCGTGTTGGCCGCAAACTGGCCCAGTTGAATCATGATGCCGAAGATCCCGGAAAAGGTGCCCCTCTCGGTTCTCGCGAACCAGGCCGCGTTGATTTTCACCATGCCCGGCGCGCCACAGGACTGAAACCATCCGTTGATCAGGGCGATCAAACCAAATGTCGCCACCGTGCCGATGAACGAGGAAAAGCCGAAAATAAAATTGCAGACAATGGTTCCGATGGCGCCCACCAACATGATCCATCTGCCGCCGACCCGATCCGAAATAATGCCGTTGACCAGTTGCCCCGTCCCGTAGGCCAGGGACCAGATGACCCAGATGTTCGCGAGGTCGGTGGTGTTGAAACTGAATTCCTCGCGCATGCCCGGTCCGGCAAATCGGAAATTATACCGGCACATGTAATA
>Ga0163152_10006643_pt1 | contig 12970 bp, 6 predicted proteins | sample OliLakLV19MP8IB2_FD_148635 | JGI IMG/M metagenome (GOLD analysis project Ga0163152, IMG submission 148635) | Freshwater microbial mat bacterial communities from Lake Vanda, McMurdo Dry Valleys, Antarctica - Oligotrophic Lake LV.19.MP8.IB-2 | ecosystem: Environmental > Aquatic > Freshwater > Lake... | reverse complement strand
ACAGCTATGACGCATTTGGTAATCTTAATGATAAGAGTGGAGATTCAGACAATAACCGACTCGCTAATACGAAAGAGCGTACGGCGAGTATTGGGTTGGATAATCATGGGTTTCGGTACTACAATCCCGTGACTGGGAGATATATTAGCAGAGATCCGATTGGGTATGGGGATGGGATGAATGTGTATCTGTATGTCCATAATAATCCCATCAACAGAATTGATCCACTTGGGCTATGGGATCTATTAGAATTAGCGAAAGGAATTGGCGCTGGTATAGTTCAAGGGGGAGCAAACGTAATTAACGGAGTACAGGATATTGGCGTAGGCGCACTAAATATACCTGGCAGAGTGGCCAATTTGACTGGTGCAAATGTCCCTATGATTCCTTCGCCAGACTGGTCTAAAGACGCATTCGTTTCATCGGAACTGTATAATCACGATGTTTCTAAAGGAGTCGGTGGCGGCGGAGCTGTTGCACTTATAGCAGTTGTGGGTGTGGCGGGAAAACTAGCTCAGGGACTCGAAACTTTAGATAAGGTAGACAATGCCGTAACTGCGACAGAAGGTGCCGTAAAAGTTGCCACTGGAGATGCGACAGGACTTATTGATTTGGCTGTGGCTGTTGTGGGCGCTGCACCAGCCGCAAACAGGGGAGGCGCGGCACTTGATCAGGCGGGCCTTAATCGACTCAATAAATTTTCGCCGGCAAACGACGGTATTCCAAACTTGGATCCGACCTATGCGCGGCCTTCTGGGTATCGTACCGGCACAAGGGATTCAGCATGGGGTAATGCCAAGACTACGGACGGGAGTGTAATTGATCCTCTTGGGTCACGAATCGACCCAGCCAGGCCGTGGGACATGGGTCATCGGCCAGGGTTTAAGTTTGAAAACATTCAACAGCGTGCCGCTAAAGAAGGTTGGTCCCGTGAAACATTCCTTAATTACCACAATAATCCGCTGCATTATCGTCCAGAGCTACCGTCGACAAACCGGAGCCACGTTGCCGAATGAAGATTAATCCTGACTCTAATGTGGTGGCACAGCACATTCAGAAAATCATCGGTGGGTCCCCGCGTTCGCTAAGGTTCAAAGAGCCGACCAAGGGGACGACTCTCAGAATCGATGCTTATGAGCAACGGCCCTGGGGTGGCGTGACTACATATGCGACGGTTGGCCTCTCTTCATTTCCGATGTGTCAGGACGGGAAAGAATTTCCTGTCCGCGCTGAATTGTTGGCATCGGCATATGGTGCGAATGATGAGGTTTCTTTTCTTTTATCTGAAGTCTCATTTCACGTCATGAAATCCGGCTGGATGTGTTCCCCCGGATCGGTCCTTCGTGATGTCGTCAAGAAAGTGGGGATATCTTCGTCGCTGGAACACGTTTACTTTAATTCTCCATTCCTGTGGGATGGTGAATTAGGTTCAACGCTGATTTCTGGCGTGACAGTGGCTTGGTTAATGTTGGTTCCGATCACCGAGGCAGAATATCAATTTTACAAACAGAGTGGCCACGAGGCTCTAGAGGCCCGGTTTTCGGCCGCAGAAATCGACATTTTTAATCTGGGCCGAAAAAGTATTATTTAGCTGCTGATATTGGACTCAGCCTGATTTGCGGGCCGACCCGCGCCGACTGACGGAGGCTTCGACTTCATGGCGCACCACTAGGCCGTCGAGCACGGTGGGTTAAACTAAGGACACCCACAAATTGAAGAGACCCGGCCAATCGGCCTGGTTTCTTCATGTCGTTCACTTCGGTCAACCATCTCCAGCATTCGCGGTGATCGTGTTATCGAGCATCCGCAGAATGGCGCGTTGGTCACGTTCCGGCAGTGATTTGATTTGCTGAAGTCGCTTCCAGAGGCGCCGATCATCAGGGTTGTTGAGCAGGTCTGGATCGTTGCGCTTCGACCGCCGTTCCGGTTCCTCCGGCCCCATCAACGTTTCCATGGTCACGCTGAAAGCGCCAGACATGGCGGCGAGAATGGGCGCAGGCGGGAACTTTCCGTGCGTCTCGTAATGGATGATGGCTCGCTTCGTGGTGCCGACCCGTTCGGCCAGATCAGTCTGGGTCCAGCCGCGTTCCTGGCGCATCCGCCGGATGCGCTCTCCGATGCCGTCGGCGATGTAAGCCCGTCTGGTCATGTGGCGGAGCATGCCAGCCGCGCCCTGGATTGTGTGATACGGACCAGAGATGCCCGTAGAAAGGTACGTATCCATTACCCGACAGCCTAGCCACGGTGCAGGTAACGGGAAAGTACCTTCCCACGTAGCCCCGCCGAGGTGTGCCATGCCCCGTATCCCCCAAGACGAGATCGACACGCCAGGACACACACTTTCTTTTCCCTGTTCACGGCTCGAAAAAATCCCGGCCCTCTGAAACGCCAAAACCCAGCCTCACGGCTGGGTTTTTCGCTTCGCTGGCTGTGCCAGCGTCAATTTCAGCATTCAATTTTGCAGTCGGTCCACGTGATTCCACCGGCTCCGCGTGGTGCGGTCCGTTTCACTGATGATGTTCGGCGCGTGATTACGCGGCGGCGGGCGGTTTGTGAATTTTCGTTCGATCAACTACCCATTTGATGCCTCGGCGCACGGCTTCGGCAGCGCGTGCAGCGGCGGAGCCGATGGCTCCGCCAAGGAATCGGCTGGGTGAGCACATGGTGGTCAGCCACGTATCGAAATCGAGATCGAGGCGCGCAAGAATCGGCGCGAGGTGCGCGGGAATCGCTCCGCGTTTGCCGCTGTGAATCAGTCGGCCGGTTTCATCGACCAGCGTCAGATAATCATCGCGCGACAGCGGGCCAGGACAAAGCGCAGCGGTTTTTTCTGAGTACGGCACGCAGCGCCGCAGCGGCGCAAGCCACGCCGCTGCGCTACTGGCTGCGCCAGCTTCGCCAGCCGTAAGCGTGGGCACGATGTTCGGCGTCGTGTCGGGCACAGCGGAAAGTGCGATAGCTTTGCGTTCGTTCTCGCGATCCGTGATGCGCGCTTGAATGCTGGTGAAATCAGACGTTTCCGGTCGGTCAGCACATTTCGCACGAATCGGATTCAAATCGACATAGGCCATGCACGAAGTGACGGCGGTGTGATCGAGCAGCGGCACCGAGGTAAAACGACCCTCCCAAAAATGTCCGGTGCAGTGATCTTCCGCGTTGGCTCGGCGTGCGATTCGTTCCTTGAGCAATTTCATATACCACGACACCGATGACAGCCGAGCGCGGCGAGCAGCAATCCACTCAGCGTCGTTTGCGCGAGCCTGCAAATAATCCAACGCAGGCGGCAACGGATTGCCTTCGTCATCGCGCAGCGGAAACAACACCGCCCAGCGCTCAGCAACCGCCAACGGTGTCAGCGCCACCGCGCGATCCGGTTGCGTAGTGACCACGATATGCAGATGGTTGGCCATGATGGCGTAGGCCAACACATCAACACAAAACGCAGTTGATTGCAGGCGAATCGCGTCCGTCAACCATTGCCTGCGGTGCTCGGCGGCGTCACCGCACAGAAACGCCCGACGAACGCAGCGGGAAATCAAATGATACGAACCAGCACAGCCGGAATCGACCAGGGAAGAGCGAGGGAACGTCATGCCGGTGACCATAGGCCAAAGCGCATGCGGGATCAAATGGGAAGATGCGCGGTGTTACCTCGCTTGATTAATAAGCGAGATACCGGCCCCTACAATGGCGTGAACTTAAAATACGCCACGTAGATAAGTCGCAAGATAAGTATTGACAAAGTCTTAAAAAAAAATTTTCGGAGGCATGGCTCATCCTCATGTCTCTCCTTTGGCTACGGTTGTCAAAGTCATCCTCCACCATCTTGATACGAAATAGGTTCGCTCTCGGCTGAATGGTCCGCGACAGTCACTTATTATATTATTATCGGCTATTCAGTCTGGCGTTGATCGCATTGGGATTAAGGCGGCTAAATTGGTGGTGATGGACCAGATGGCTGGGGTTTTGAAATGGAATAACGGGGCTGCTCCGAGTGGGAGTGCGATTGCTCGGGCGTTGCGTAAGTTGCTGCCTGCGCATTTGGAGGCGGTCATTGCGGTTGGTTTGGAGGCGGTGACGAAGGCTTTTGGGCCACACTTATTCCAGCACGGCTATCGGTTGGTGGCGATTGATGGTGTGCGGATGAATACGCAGCGGACGACCGCGCTGGCTCGTTTATTTGGGCGTCCAAAATATGAGCAGACGAAAAAAGCACATCAACCGCAAGCGTTGGTGGTCATTGCCCGCTGTGTTCGTACCGGTGTGATCCTCGCTCAAGAAGTCGTTGGTAATAAAGGAAGCGAGCGTGCCTGTGCTCGTAAAATGTGCGTTAAACTAGCAAAAATTGGCAATATTCTGGTGTTATTCGATCGTGGATTTCCCTCACGCGAGCTGGTTGGCCAATTACAGGAGATCGGCATTAAATACCTGGTGCGGATGTGTGGCGGGAAATCGACGTGGGGCGAATTACAGGAACACACATCAGATAGAAAAGCCAAAGATATTCGCATCGATGTGCGGCTGAAAAAAAGTAATGGCACATCGTTTCACGCATCGATGCGAGCCATCATCACCGGAAAAGGAAAGCCAGGACGACCACGCAGTGACCGCAAACAACAACGCATGATCTTACTCACCAATCTCACCGGAAAATATTGGTCCACGCAACGCCTCATCGCCATTTATTTCCGCCGCTGGGATATCGAAACCTCATTTCGAGAAGATAAACGACTACTCGGCTCAACAACCTCACGCGCAAAAAACAAAAACGCCTTCACCAACGAACTCCACAGCCTGCACATTTACCGCATCATCATGGCACTCATCGCCGCCATCGCCGTCAAACAAACCGGCATGCCCACCTGGGACAACGACCGAGCGACAAGAATCGTTACCACCCAATTAATCGTCACCGCCTGGGTAATCATTGAAATGGCCATCACATCCCCAAGGCGATGCGCCGAAAAAATTGCCGACTTCATACGCGAAATAATCAGAGACTCCCAGAAAAAACGCCCAGGACGCTCAGCAAAACGCATATGCAAAGGCAGAGAAGGCGTGTGGAAACAGAAGGATGAAAAAAGCTATTATTAAGTTCACGCCATTGGGGATTCCGGTGCCTGCTTCATACTTAAAACAATGAGCATATTATTCGACGCATCATTGATTGGCGAGCCCGGTTACCAAATAATGACAACAACCATGTTCTTTAGTGTTTCAAAGCAGCGATTTTTACCGCTACTTTAGACGATTCGCAAAAAAGATAGTTGACCTCAAAATCAAGGTGGCCATCATTTGCGCCCGCAGGTAAATCCATTCATCATAATTCCGGGGTTGCCGTATGCCGTCAGTAAAACCAGTACTTGTTGTTATCAGCGCGATCATGGTAATCGGCGTTGTGAGTGTAAGTCTGTTACTCATGCGAGCCAATGCGCCCACACCAGTGAACGGTGTGGATAGCACCAACAGCGCGAATAATCCATCAGTCAAACCGACAGCGAAACCAACTGCCGCAGCGTCAGTGGTGGCGACAGAAACTCAGGTGAATACGGTCGGCGTTGCGCCAAGCATCGCCGCTAGCGCCAACGCCAACGCGGCGTCGGTTGCCGAAGCGGCGCGCACGGGCAAGCATTCGGAACGTTTATCGCCGCTCATGGCACCGAGCCCATTTAATGCGGCGGCATTTGCGACTAATCCACAAGCGTACTTTGACGTGATTGAACCGGGTCGCGTTTTTCAAAACGCCGAACCTGGCCTAGGTGTTCCCGTTTTAGAAGTGCAAGGCACCGCATCGCGTGAAATATCGGTCGGCGGCTCGTGTGTATTAAGCGTGGTTACCGCCCCTAAAGCACCAGTGACGTTTACTACCGTGGACCTCGGAACATTTCCCAACGGCTTGACGTCGATCTCCGTGCAAGCCGATGATAAAGGCATTGCCAGCACCACCTACACCGCCAGCGGTGGTGTGATTGCGGCGGTGAATATTCTTGCTGGTTCACCGCTCGCGTCAGATCAGGTGAATTTTCATGTGGTGGTGACCAATCCGCCGCTTACGACCGCAGCGACAGAATAAACATAATTACCAATACTTACGACAACCAAAATCTATACCGATTTTTAATAACCGATACCAACCGATACCAACGACGATCAGCGACAGTTTTTACGATAAGGAATTCCGAATATGTTACCATTTAATCGCACCCGCACTGCCACGCTTACTTATTTCTTTTCCGCCGCCTTGGCAATGAGCGCAGGTACGTTAGTCGCCATGGATAATCCTTACTATCCACCGTATGATGACTGCAGTAATAAGCACACCATTTGCGTCACGGGCATCTGTCCGCCCACCGAGTACTGTTATACGACGTCCTCACTGATTAATGGCATCGCCATGTGGCATAATCATTTGGCGACTGATTATGCGACGCAAGGTATCGGTGTGAACGCCACAGGCTGTGCGCCGTGTGGCGCCAGCTCGAATAGTATCGGATCGCTGCCCGGCTTACATTTTGGCCGTATTCATAATTACGCTTTCACCAGTCAGCGCAGTTCCTATGGCCCCGGTGTTTATAGCAGCTACGACATCAGCTTAGAACTGTCGACGGTTGGTTATTCGTGGAGTAATTCCGGCAAACGCACCATTCGCGTGGTGAATCCCAATGGTGGTTCTTTTGTCGAAAGCGCCTACGACCACGATTGGACCCAGCCCGATTTCACCAAAACCCCCGCACTCAGTCGCGTTGACAGCGCCATTGATTTTGATTGGGGAACAGCAAAACCAGATCCAACGGTTAATGCCGATGGCTTTAGCGTGCAGTGGACCGGGACGGTCACGCCTTCCACGAGCGAAACCTATACCTTCACCACGTCGAGTGACGACGGTGTGCGCTTATGGGTGAATGGCCAATTGTTAGTGGATCAATGGAAAAATCAGGTCGTTAAGAATTACAGCGGTGCCATCGCGTTAATCGCCGGGCAAGCCTACGCCATTCGCATGGAATATTATGACCAGGGCGGCGCAGCGGTTGCAAAACTCAAATGGTCGAGTCCCTCGACGCCACAAGTGACGGTTCCGAGTACGGTCCTGCGCACGGCCTCCAACCAACCCGGCTTGGATGCTATTTATTTAAATAGTTACGGCGCCGAAGATGGCATCTATTACGACAACGATCCCTATGGCGGGCGCAATTTCAGTGAATTGGGCGATATTCGTTTATACGACAGCAATGGCCAATTAACGGCCGATCAAGCGCTGGGCGTCACGGCCGTACTGAAAAAACTAAATGGCGACGTGCTGACCTTTAAGATTTTTCGCTCCAGCACCAATGCCGCAACGACGGAACGTTTTGGTCGTCTCGTCAGCATCACTGATCGTAACGGCAATACGCAATCCTTATCCTACACCTACCCCGTCACCACTGATCCAGCACAAGCGGGCGGTAACTTAGCCAAGCTGTGGCAAGTCACCCAAATCACCGATGCGTATAATCGCACCGCAACGTTGGTCTATAAAACGACCCAAGTCGCTGGTCGCTGGGTAGTTGATCACCTGACGCTGCCCAATGGGACAAGTGTTTCTTTCCAGTACAATACCACATCGCCTGGTTTACTGGGCTTATCGGGCGTGACGTATCCCGATGGCACCGCAACGACCATCAGTGGCAGTTACGATACCGTCAGCCAATGCCAAGTCATTCATTATGATGATGCGGGCGCGGAATCTACCCATCGCCGAAAAGATGTGTACGTGACCGTGAATACGTGGACCAATCCACAGACCAATCAGGTCACCAATCAGCCGGTTGGTCGTGTGCGTCAGGTCATGAATGGCGCGAATGAACGTTCATTTTACAGTCAAATCTGGCGCCAACCAAACGGCACCCATTCGTATCTGCTCTATGAAGGCGGTAATAGTTTATCGCGCGTTGATTTCGGATCTAGCTTTAACGGAAAACCAAAAACGACATTCAAAGCGACCTCATTTAACTTGAGCCAAGATCCATCGACCTACACATGGGAATTAGGCGGTCAAAATATTACGCACGATCAATGGTATCGTGTTACCGGCGAAAAAGACGCCCTCGGCCGCGCAACCCTCAAACAAGTCGACCCCGTCACAGGCAACGTCACACAAACGACGTATCCTGATAATTCCCTGTCCAAATCAACTTTTGATCAATTCCAACAGCCGCTCGTCCAAACCGACCGCCTCGGTCGCATAACGAAGCATGACTATTCACTTGATGGTAAAGGTAATCGCGAAAAGCGCACGGCAGCATTTGGCACCGCCGACCAAGCGACGTGGCAATGGGATTATAATGCACGCGGGCAAGTGCTGAACGCGTATGACGCCAATTATGCTGCTGCGACACCGGATTTATACGTGACGTCCTATGTCTACGACGCGGCGGGTTACCTCATTAAAAAGATCGACGCTGCCGACATCACAGGGGGCACGCGTCCCATCTGGTCGTATAGCTATGACAGTGCTGGCCGCTTGACGCTATCGACCGATCCCGAAGGCCGTAAGGCGCAGTATGGTTATGACAGTCGCAATCGGGTCACGCGCATTGATTACGATGACGCCACGCACGAAGCCCTGACCTACGGTGCGGGAATCGACGCCAATCTCGTCACCGAACGCCGCGATCGCAACGGTAATAAAACGACATTCCTGTATGACGGCCACGGCCGCTTAATCACCAAAACCGTCGCCGCAGGCACCCCAGATGCCGGTGTCAGTAGCTCTGCCTATTTGACCGGCACCAATGATCACATCGTCACGCAAACCGAACTCGGTGATCAATCCATCTTGACCTACGATTTCCGTAATCGTCGTAGCGCCACCACGCGTATCCCACGTGCGGGCGTGACGCTGACCAGCGCCACCAGTTATGATAACGCGCAGCGCATTGCGTACACACAGGACGCCTACGGTCGTAAAGCCTATCCCGTCTATGATATTAACGACCGCGTTATCCGCACCATTCGCGAAACCGTGCCAGGTGCCATTACGGTGGGCATGAATCTCGCCACGCTGGCACGTGATCTCAGCGCCAATGCGTCGTACCTGATTACCGAAACCACTTTCGATGCCGAGGGGCAATCCTTGTCCCAAATCGATGCACGCGGTGTACAAACCGCCTATGCCTACGACGGCCAAGGTCGTTTATCGACGCAGACCGTCGCCAGTGCTGCCCCCGCACCACTGACGGTGCTCGCCTACCGCACAGAGTTTTCTTACGACGCGAACGGTAATCAGACACTGATTAAACACCCACGTACCTTCACCGAGAGCCAGGCCTTTCACACCGCGATGACCTATAGCGGGCGCAATTTACCCTTATCGACGAGGGAGGCCGTTGGCCGAGCCGAGCAAGCCACGCGTTCACGCACCTACACGCCAACCGGTAAACCGAAAACCGATACTGATTTCAAGAACAACACCACGACCATGACGTATTACCCGTGTTGTGATCGCTTATGGACCGTCACGGACCCCGCTGGTGGCATCAGTACGCGTTATTACGACGGCGTCGGCAACGTCACCGCCCTGGTCGACGCCAACGGCAATCGCACCGATACCGTGTACGATGCGCGTTTACGCGTGGCATCCGTGACCCAAGTTGAGGAAGCAGAAACCAGCACCTATACCTACGATGATAACGCGGCCGATGCGGTTGGCCTGAGCGCGACCTATGCCGCCCAATTAGCTGGCCTTGGCTTGGCTACTGGCAGTGATGGCAGCATCGTCGCTGTGACCAATCCCGCATTAGAAACCGTCGTCCAAATCCGCGACGGTCTTGGCCGTGCCGTGCGCAGCGTCGATGGGTTACTCCATACGACCACCACCACCTATGACACCATCGTTGGTAATCTCGTCACCACCGCCGTCACCGATGCCCTCGGTGCGACGACGACGTCGTTGGTCGACGGTGCGGGTCGTGTACGCCAAGCCAGCGATGCGGAAAATAAATTAACGACCCTCACCTATGACGCGAATGGCAATCGTTTAAGCGTGCGCGACCCAAGCGCGGTTGGACAAGACTGCCTCTACGACGCGGTTAATCGTGATACCACCTGTACCGACACCGCTGGTGCGGTGACGTCGCGCCTCTACGACGCGCATAATAATGTGGTCAGCAGCACCGATGCCTTAACCAAAGTCACGCTCTGTGCATTTGACGCGCGTGATCGCAAAGCCACGTGCACGGATCGTCTCAGTGGCCTCACCACCTTTATCTATGATAACAATAATAATCTCACTTCGATCACCGATGCGGAATTAAAAGTTACCACGTACTTGTATGACAGTCGCAATTTATTAACCGAGGAAGTCTACCCACCCGGCCAGGCTACCCCTGGTGCCGCTGAAGATAAACGTACCTACACTTACGACCTTGGCCGTCGCCTCGCGACGCGCGTGGATCAAAGCGGTGTCCCAACCAGCTACCAATACGATCACGCGAATCGCTTAACCGAACGCCAATATCCAGACGGTAAGCACGATCAATTTAGCTATGATGACGCCAGTCGTTTAATGACCGCCACCAGCCTGCGTTTCGCCACCGTGGTGCAGCGTGCCTATGACGACGCCAGTCGGTTGACGTCAGAGCAACAAACGGTTGGCGGCTATGCGTACACCGTGGGCTACTCGCACAGTGACGACAACCAAGTCACCACCATGACCTATCCGAATGGTAAACAAGTGTCGCGCTCGTACACCGCGCGTAAACAATTAGCGACCACCAGCTATGATGGTGGCACGATTGCGACACGCATCTATGACAACAGTGGTCGTTTACTCACCACCACGCTCGGTAACGGTTTAGTAGAATCGCGCGCTCATCATACGGATAACACCACGAACAGTATCGTGGTTCCCGGCGTCACCAATTTCGCGTACACCTACGACGCCAATAAACGCAAAACCTATGAAGGCCATCAATACGCGGCTGATTTACAAACCTTTGGCTATGATCATGAAAATCGCGTCACCACCTGGACGCGCGATGGCCAAGAAAGCCAGCGTTGGAATTTATCGCTGGTCGGCGATTGGAACGACACCACACGCAATGGCGTCACGCAAACGCGCACCCATAGCGGCGTGCATGAAACCACCGGCATCACGGTTGGCGCTGTGACCACACCACTGGCGTATGATAAAAAGGGCAATCTCACTCAGAGTGAGAGCGGCCAGCGCTATGCGTGGGATCCAGAAAATCGTTTAATGACTGCCGTGGTCGGCGCGGCCACCAATGGCTACGTTTACGACGCGCTCGGTCGTCGCTTAGGCAAAGTAGCTAACGGCACAGCCACGACGTTTGTGCATGACGGCGCGCAAGTAGTTGCTGAATATGAAACACCCATTTATCAATCCGCTGATATTGGCAGTCCCGCCTTGCTTGGTTCGTGCGCCGATTCCGGGAGCGGCACCATCACCGTCGCCGCGAGTGGCACAGATATTTGGGGCACCAGCGATCAATTCCGTTTTGCCTATTTCACCTTGACCGGTGACGGTAGTATCGTCGCCAAGGTGACCAGCCAAACGAACACCAATATGTGGGCGAAAGCCGGCGTCATGTTGCGCGACAGCTTAGCCGCCAACGCGCGGCATGCGTTTATGTGCATCACGCCAGGTAACGGCGCCGCCTTCCAACGGCGCACGACGACGGGCGGCAGCTCCGCCAATAATCATTCTGGCGGCGGCTCCATCGCTGCCCCAGCATGGGTACGCCTCACCCGCACCGGCACCACCGTCACCGGACATTATTCCGCTGACGGCGTGACCTGGACCCAAGGCGGCACCGCCACCGTAGCCTTCAGCCAAGCGACGATTTACGCCGGCCTCGCCGTCACCTCGCACACCAACGCCGCCGTATCCACAGCGACGTTTACCAATGTTGCTACTACCGGCTGGGTCACCACCACGACCTCACCCGTGTATGCGCGTGGGTATGTGTATGGCTCCTATGTGGACGAACCACTCGCCCTCATAACTCCGACGCAGAAGTATTATTATCATGCGAATCATTTGTATTCGGTTGCAGCGCTGACTAATAACGTTGGTGTAGTGGTTGAGCGGTATCGCTATGATGCGTACGGGCAGCGGAAGGTGCTTGCCGCTGATGGCGTGACCACGCGCACTGCATCGAATTTTGGACAGAATCTCGGATTCACCGGGAGATTTTTAGATAATGAGACGGGGCTATATTATTTCAGGGCAAGATATTATTCAGGGATCTTGGGAAGATTTATTTCGAGAGATCCGCTGGGGTATGTTGACGGTAAGAACCTATACCAAGCATATTATATACCAAATACAACTGATCCAACTGGAAAGGGTATCACCATCAAAACTGGTGATGTGTCATGCGGAAAAGTGTGGGCAAGAATTAATGATGGAGTGCCACCAGGTTTTGGAACACCGGTGGATGCCCTGTTGACAGTACAGTTCACCCGCAATAACAATTGCTGTTGCTGCGGAGAAAATGACCCAATTAAATATGAATATATAACTTTTGACCAAGCGCCACTTGGACGAAAAAACAGAAAAGACGATCCGAGACCGAAAGCCGATAAAGTTCTGACTTTACCCACCACTGATATGGAAGATGCAATTACTCTTGGCCCGACTACTAGTTTTACCGGAGGATACGACATTAAGGTCAATATACTATGTGGTGATGTAGTCGTGGCTCAGGTAAGGGCAGGCGTCAGCCATATTACATCGAGAAATATCGGAGGCATGCAGTTTGAGAACAATTTATTAGAGTTCTTGGATCCATGGCTGAAGGACTTGGAATGTACCCCCAATGGGGGGGCGGATTAATGCCCTCTAACAAGCTCATTCAACACATCGACTGGGATTTTTCAATTAGTATAAAGCTTATTTTTCTTTTATTATGTATATATACGATCCCATTTAGTTTAGTTTCAGCCGGCGAATCGAAGCAATACGTAAAGG
>Ga0163152_10006642_pt1 | contig 12971 bp, 9 predicted proteins | sample OliLakLV19MP8IB2_FD_148635 | JGI IMG/M metagenome (GOLD analysis project Ga0163152, IMG submission 148635) | Freshwater microbial mat bacterial communities from Lake Vanda, McMurdo Dry Valleys, Antarctica - Oligotrophic Lake LV.19.MP8.IB-2 | ecosystem: Environmental > Aquatic > Freshwater > Lake... | reverse complement strand
ACCACCCGCTGCACCTGCACGCGCCGCTCGGCGATGTCCATCGATGCCATGATCTTCAGGCGCGAGACGAGCGGCGCGTGCAGGTGCAGCGGGTGGTCGGCCACGTCGCGCAGCATCCCGTCCACGCGGAAGCGCACGCGCACCGCGGTGCGGCCGGGCTCGATGTGGATGTCGCTGGCGCGGCTCTCGAGCGCCTGCTGGAACGTGCGCGCGACGAGGCGCACGATCGGCGCGTCGTTCTCGTCGCCCTCCTCGATCTTCATCGAGCGCGCGACCGACGTGTCGCCGCTCTCGGTGGCGCCGTAGTAGCGCTGGAGTGCGCGCTTCAGCGCGCCCGACGTCGCCAGAGCCGTCGCCACCTCGACACCCAGGACGAAGCGCAATTGATCGACCAGGATGCGCTTGCTCGGATCATCGATCGCGACCACGAGCCGCCCGCCCTTCTCGAGCACGGGCACCACACCCTGCTCGCGCGCCATCTCGGGCGGGATGCGCGCCAGCACCTCGGGCGCGATGCGGCCCTTGTCGAGGTCGACGAACGGCAGGCCCTGCTCCTTGGCCAGCGTGCGCGCGAGCGTCGTCTCGTCGACGGCGCCCAGCTTGAGCAGCGCCTCTTCCAGGCGCAGCCCCCCGTTGCGCTGGTAGGCCTGGGCCTCGCGGAGCGCGGCTTCGGTCAACGCGCCGGAGGCGATCAGCATCTCGCCGAGGGATTGGGACATTACAGGAGCGAAGCGAAGCGGAGCGCAATAGAGCTCTGTGTGCGGTTCGGTAACGTACAAAACGGCAGGGCCCCCCGCGATCACGCGGAGGGCCCTCTTCGTAGCGCTGGAACGCCTGGTGTGCCTACTTGGGCGCCGGCTCCGCCGCTGGAACGGCCGCGCCGCCACGGCACACGCCCGTGATCGGAACCTTGATCTCCGGCTTGTCCGGGTGACCCAGCTTGATCAGCAGCATCCCGCTGAAGCTGCCCGAGAGCGATTCCGGCAGGCCGTTCAGCGTGACTTCGACGTCGACCGCGTTCTCGTTCGCGACCGGGCGCACGACCGCGCTGAAGTTCTTGGCGAACTCCCACTCGGGCGTGTCGCGGCCCTGGATCAGGACCTCGGGCGTACCGATCTTGTAGTCGCTGTCGTGGCTCGTCACGCGCACCGAGCGCGCCATCGTCTGGCCGGGACGGATCAGGCCCAGCGACACGAACTGCGGGTTGTAGGAGAGCGCGCCCGTGACGCGCGCCATGACGGTCGCCTGCACTTCGTACGTCGGCACCGTGCCATTGGGCAGCTTCTCGCCGCCCGGGATCGTCAGGTCGCTCTTGAGCTGGACCGGGTAGGCCAGGCTGCCCTCGAGCAGGCCCGGACCGGCCGTCGCGATCAGCTCCCAGCGCGTCGACTTGCCGTCGGCGTCCTCGTCGAGCGGCTTCAGGTCGATCTTCAGGGCCTGCGGCATGTTGTCCTTGCCCGCGGTCAGCTTGACGCGCTGGCCCTTCGTCGTGGTGACCGTCAGCTTGTCCGTCGCCGTGTCCTTCTGCGACAGGTTCTGGAAGTTGATGCTGGGCGGGTTGACCGAGAAGAACGGCTCGACGTCGGCCTCGAGCGACAGGATCGTCTGCCCGCGCGGATCGTTCGTGAACATGTTGATCTTGCTGCCGGCGTGACCGCGCTTGTTCTGCGTGTGCAGCGTGGCGCCGATCTCGATCTTGCGGCCGGGGGGCAGCGGCTTGCCGTACTGGTACGGCACCATCTGCTTCTCGCTGTCCTCGGCCATGATCTGCGCGACCGTGCAACCGCAGGTCGGCTTGGCCTGCTTGATGATCAGGTCGTCCTCGCCCGACGACTGCATGTTGAACTTGTGGACGAGCACGTCGCCCTGCATGACCTTGCCGAAGTTGACGACGTCGGAGCCGAACTCGTAGGTGACGCGCGCCTTCGAGTTGGGATCCGTGTCCTGCATCGGATCGCCGGCGAGCTTCGCGGCGGCGGCCTTCTCGTTCGTGGCCTTCATCGCTTCAGCCTTGGCCTGCTCGGGTGTGGTGGCCGCAGCGGGCGTCTTGCCGTGCTCGCCCGGAGCGTGGTTGTGGCCCTCGTGGCCGGGCTCGACCTTCGCGGCCGCAGGCGGATTCGCGGCGGCCTTGGCCGAACCCAGGGGCGCGTCGCCCGCCTTCAGGGAGGCGGCGGCGGCGTCCTTGGCGGCGGCGGCCGTCTTGCTCGCGGAGTCCTGCGCGGCGGCGGCAGCCTTCTCTGGAGTAGCCTTTTCTGGAGTAGCCTTCTCTGGAGTAGCTCTGGCCGTCTCCGTCGCCCTGGCCGGCGCCGCGGGCGCGGTGGCGCTCGCGGGCTGGGTGGAGGTCTTGGACTCCCCGCTGCAGGCCGGCAGAAGGGCGACGACGGCGGTCAAGGCTCCGGCGGCGATGAGACGGCGCGAAACGGCGCCACAGGCGAGGGCACTCAGCAACATGGTTCGTTCTCCAGGGGAGCGGGCGAGGATAGCCCAGCGGTTCCAGGCGCGCCATTACGCATCGACACGTCGTCGGGTTGGCCAGAAGGTCAAGTTCTCGTACGGATCGTCGCGAGGCAACGGGCGAGTGCGTTCGGTCTGCTCGGACAGCCTAGGGAAGGACCGAGCCGTGCCGGGACCCGCCCGGCCTCACTGAAGTCGACTCCGGGCGTTGCTAGGCTGACCGCGTGCTCGTGCCCCGTTCTTCGGCCGTCCTGACGGCGGCCTGGACCCTGGTCCTGGGCGCCTGCGTCTGCCCGCCGACGCCCGAGGACGTCCTCCAGATCGGGTTCCGGACCCCGGAACAGGCTTTCCGGACCTTCCAGACGGCCACGCGGCTGGACGATCCCGACCTCGAGCTGCGCTGCTTCTCGAAGGGCTTCCGCGAGCGGAACCAGATCTCCCAGTTGACCTGGCGCGAGGCGCGCGAGGAGCTGTATCGCCGCCAGCCTTGGCTGCGGGTCGGGATCGTGGGCGCCGACCTGATCGAGCGCGAGGTGCGCGAACCCCGCGCGCGTCTGCGGATCGACACGGCCGCGGGCGACTACGAGGTCCGCCTCGTGCGCGAGGATTTCGCCGAAGGCTGGGCCGGGGGCGAGCGCGTCTTCGACGTGGAGCTCGCGGAGGAGGACCGCCAGCTTCCGTGGGACCAGGCGACCGGTCTCCAGCCGGGCTCGAACGGCGAGACCTGGTGGTACGGCCGCGCGAAGCTCGACCCGAGCGTCGCCGGCGGAGCGCTGACGGAAGTGCGCTTCGGGCGGGAGTGGAAGATCGACGAAATCGGGCCGATCGACGCGGCTCCGCAGGAGCGTCCCAAGGCCGATCGACAGCTGGACTGAGAGGCCGAGAAAGAATCGATCCTACGGTCTCTCATGCCCTGTTGGCGCCGCGCGGAACCGCGCGCGGCGCGCAGAGGGTTCGAATTCTTCTCACCCTCTGAGAGACCGAGAATCAATCGATCCTACGGTCACTCCGATCCTGGTGGCGCGGCTCCGCGGCGCGAGAGAGACGGGGCACAACCGGCGGCCAGAACCGGAAGTACGGGTGGGCCGCTGCGCAAGCGCATCGGCCTGCCGCTACTTCAGGTCGAGCTTGTCCGTCTGCATCCGGTCGAGCATCCGCAGCACGAGCCGCGCGACGCGGTGCACCTTGTCGTAGTCGAGCTTCTCGGGATCGTCGCCCGGCTGGTGGTAGTCCTCGTGCACGTCCGAGAAGAGGAACATCACCGGGATCCCGAGCTTCGCGAACATCGCGTGGTCGCTGCGCTCGTAGTACTGGTCCGCGCTGCCGAGCTTCGGGAAACCTTCCTCCGGCGCCAGTTGCTCGGCCAGCTTCGTCAGCCCGTTGTAGTCCTTCGCGCGCTCCCGCGTGGGCGTCACGAGCAGCTTCTCGGCCCCGTTGCGACCGACCATGTCGATGTTGATGTTCGCGATCGGGCGCGCGCCGTCGGGGAACCAGGGGTTCTCGCTGAACGCTTTGGAGCCCCACAGCCCCTTCTCCTCGCCCGAGACCCAGATGATCATCACCGAGCGGCGCAGCGGGCCGTGGTTCTTGAGCGCCTCGGCCACGGCCAGCATCAGGCACGTGCCCGAGCCGTTGTCGTCCGCGCCGTTGTAGACGACGCCGCGCTGGACGCCGACGTGGTCGTAGTGCGCGCTGAGGATGATGACTTCCTTCGAGAGCTCCGGATCACTGCCGGGCCAGTAGCCGCACACGTTCTCGACCTGGATCTGGCCGCCTTCTGCGTTCAGCTTGCGCGTCTCGGTCAGTTGCAGCCCCAGGGGACCGCCCAGCGCGAGCTTCGAGGGGTTCTTCGTGGCGGCGACGAGGCTCGCGGTCGCGGTGCGCGTCAAGAGCACGGTCGGGAACGGCCCGCGCGAGCTCCCGCCCTCCTCGTCGGTCGGCTCCTCTTCCTTCGGGGCCGGCTTGCCCTTCTTGTCCGCGCGCGGGTAGCTGACGTTGCCGCTGCGCTGGCGCTCGAGCGTGCGCGCGAAGCGCTTCTCGTACTCCTCGCCCTTGTACCCGGGCCCGGGCGCGAGGATGAGGCCCTTGGCCTTCGCGCGGCGCGCGTAGCGCGCGATCGCGCTGACGTCGGCCTCGCCGGCGTCGAAGACGAACGCCCACTTGCCGTTGGCGCCCGCGCTGTTCATGTCGTCCTTCGAGCCGTCGCCGGCGTAGACGATGTTCGCGCTCGTCTCGACATCGACCAGGTCGGACGTCGACGGCAGGAAGTAGTCGACCCCGAACTTCAGCGTCCCGCTCGCGCCCTTGCCCTGCCATTCGATCTTCGAGGCGCTCTCGTCGATCAGGCGCTTCTGGTCGAGCGGGTAGGTGTAGAAGTAGCCGTTCTTGGCGCCCGGCTTCCACTCCAGCCGCTCGAGGCGCGAGCGCAGGAAGCGCGCCGCGACGCGCAGGCCTTCACTCGGCGTGTCGCGCCCGGCCAAATCGTCGCCGGCGATGAAGTAGACGTCCTTCTTGATCGAGTCGACGCTGACCGTGTCCAGCGCGGCCTTCATCTTGGGGCTCAGCGACGCTCCGCCACCGCCCATCGGCTCGGTGGCAGGCGGCAGCGGCGCGAGGAGGACGGACGCGGCGAAAGCGGCGATCGGCAGCAACATGCGCCCCAGGATAGGTCCCGCCCTCGACGCTTGTCGTATGAATCCCGTTCACCACGCGCCGCGCCCCACCCGCTTCCCACAGTCGGCTGCGCAAGTCCTGCGGCAGCTTCGAGGCCCTGATGGACTCGTCACCATGCTGCCGACAGCTACAAGGTCGGCTTCTGGTTGGGGTGGCCGCCCGGCGGCCCGCGGCCGCCGGAATCCAGAGTCCGCGAGCGCAGGTACTGGATCGTCGACTGTCCCACCCGCTCCAGCAGCGGATCCAGGTCGCTCCGGGCCTCGATCGCGGTCAGGTCGTCCAGGTTCGCGCGGCACCACGCGCAGCGCACGTCGTCGAGGTGGAAGCGCACGAAGGACTCCGGCCCCGCCGCCAGCGTCCCGGCCAGGTGACGCGCCAGCCAGTGCCGCGCCGGACAGCTCGCTCGCCCGTCGATCCACACGCGGCTCAGGTCGAGGTCGAGCCCGTCCTCGTGGTCGAGCGCGGCCGCGACCTGCGCCAGCAGCCCGCGGTCCGAACCGCGCTCGAGCGTGATCTCGCGCAGGCGCTTGATCGCGCGGAACTTGATGCCGGCCACGGCCGATTCGTCGCGCAGGCCGAGCTTCGTCCACACGTCACGATTGCGCCAGCCGGCCGCGAGCAGCGCCTCCACGACGACGAGGCGCTGGAACTCGCCCGCGGCCCACGTCTCCTGCACCCACTGGCGCACGATCTCGGTCAGAACGCGCGAGCCCTCGCGCTCCAGGTCGTGACGGCGCGCGATACGGCTGGGCGTCTCGTCCTCGCTGACGAGGTCCTCGATCCCGGGGCTGCTGTCCTCGTCATCGGTCCCGCCGCCCAGCGTGATCGGCCGTTGCCGCCGCAAGTGGTCGATCACGCGGTTGCGGCAGATGCCGAACAGGAACTGCTCGAACGTGTAGGCCGAGTCGTACAGCTCGATGCCGCGCACGGCGCCGAGGAACACTTCCTGCACGACGTCCTCGCGCGCGTCGCGGTCGGCGACGCGGCGCGCGACGTAGGCCAGCAGGCGCCCGCAGAACGCGCGCTCGACCGCCAGCCACTCGGCGTCGTCGTAGGCGCGCAGGCGCGCCATGTCGGGGGTCCACTCGCTCAAGCGCGCTTCAACTCCCCGACCTCTCGCTGAGCAGCAGGTACGCCGCCAGCGTCGTCACGCCGCCCAGGAGCGCCAGGAACAGCAGGAACAGGAAGAGGCGCGCGGCACCGCCGACGAACTTGCGTAGGCCGCCCTTGGCCGCGCCGCCGCTGCGCATGATCGCGCGCTCGAGCGCCGCGAACAGCCAGCGCGACAAGGACAAGAGCACCTCGAGCGCGAGCAGCGCCGTCGCGTAGAGCGTGCCCAGCCAACCGCCCGGCACGGGCGGCGGCACGGGGATCGTCGCCGCGCCCTCGCTGGCGAGCATCGGCGGTCCGGCGTTCGTGTCGCGCAGCGTGTGCAGCACGATCACGTCCGAACTCTCACGTCCGCCTTGCTTGAGCGCCGCGCCCGCGGAGAGCATGCCGGCCACGGCCGGCAGGAGCGGCACGGGCGTCGGCGGCGACGCGTGCGTGAACGTCGGCGTAGGAGGGCCCGCGGTCGTCGATCCGGACCGCGTCGGTGTCGGCGGCGAGCTGCGCAAGCCGTCGAGCACGCCGCGCGCGACCTCCATCGCCCCGCGCGTCAGCTCCGCCGCCGTGTTGCGCGCGTCGGAGCGCGCGGCGTTCGATTCGGGCTCGCGCGTCGACGACTTCGTCTCGGGCGGCGACGGCATGCGCACGGAATCCCCGAGTCGCGCCGTGTGTCCCAGACCCGCGAGCAGGTCCGCGACGCTGCCGAAGCGGTCCTCGGGCTTGAGGCGCAGGCACGTCGTGACGACGGGCCGCACGCGCGCCGGGAAAGCGGGCGGAAATGCCGGCGGCCGATCGTCCTCGCGCAGGTCGAACGCGCCCGGCACCGACGGCGCGTAGGGCGGCGCGCCGGTCAGGCACTCGTACAGGATCACGCCCAGCGAGTAGACGTCCGCGCGGTGATCGGCGCGGTTTCTCAACATCTCGGGCGCCATGTACTGCGGCGTCCCGCGCCCGAACGAGAGCGTCGAGCGCCCGTCCGTCATCATCTTCGAGAGCCCGTAGTCGCCGACGCGCGCGACGTCGCCCTTCAAGAAGACGTTGCTGGGCTTCAAGTCGAAGTGCACCAGCCTGCGATCGTGCAACGCCAGCACGCCGCGGCAGACCTGCACAAAATAGAGTAGGGCCGCGGCCTCGTCGAGCGTCCCCCCCTTGAGCCGCCGCGCCAACGTGTCCTCGCCGGCGTAGCCCATGATCAAGTAGGGCACGCCCGCGGCTGTGCCCATGTCCTCGATCGAGACGAGGTTCGGGTGGTCGAGCGCGGCGAAATGGCGCACCTGCTCGAGCTCGCGCAAGGCCGCGTCGCGCGCGTGGTCGTCGTCGATCTTCAGGAACTTGATCGCGTAGCTCTTGCCGATCGAGGCCTTGCGCGCCTTGTAGACCTCGCCGAACGCGCCGCCGCCGAGACGGTTGTGGATCTCGTACCCCGGCACGAAATCGGGCTCGCGAAAGCGCGCGTAGAAGACTTCCCAATCCATCGAATCGACCGTGGACATCGTAGGGGCGCGCCCTCAGCGCTCCAAAGCACCGTCGCACGGGCTCAGGACCAGGGCGAAGGGCGGCCGGCCCGGCGCGCGGGCGCGCGCGGTCAGGGTCACGCCCAGGAGGAGCGGCAGCGCCAGCCGCACTTCGGGCTCGCCGGCTTCGCGCGGCGTGCCCTGGACGCCGGCCGCGCAGCGCACGGAGAAGCTCGTCCCGGTCGGACCACGGTCGGCCGCGATCTCGATCTCGTGCTGGACGTCGGGCAGCGGGATCAGGCGCGCCGAGCTGGCTCCGATGCGCGCGCGACCGCCGGGACCCGGCGCCAGGAGCAGGATGCGCGGCGCGCCGCAGCATTCCTGTCCGCCCGAGAGCTCCAGGCGCGCCGACGCGCTGCCGCGCTCGCGCGCGACGAAGCGGAACGCGAGGTTCGACGCCAGCCGCACGTCGTCACCGTCGCAGAGGAGCATGCCGGTCTCGGGCACCTCGCGCCCGACGACCTCGACGCGCGCGCCCGGCTCGGGCGCGATGCGCCAGCGCGCGCCGGCGTGGAAGTCCTCGACGAGCTCGAGCCGCGCGTGGTGTGCCTCGATGTCGGCCAGGAACGGCAGCGTGATGTCGCGCGAGCGCAAATGGCCGATCGTGGCGCGCTCGCCCACGACGACCAGGAACTCGCCCGCGTCGTCGACCGCGAGACGGAGCCGCGGCGTCGGCGCGGAAGGGGCAGGCATGGGCCGCGAGGATAGGTCCGGGCCGCTCGAACCGGCACCTGCGACGAGGCCGAGTGACGAACCGGCCGTCGCTTGCCGCCGCATCTGCGCCACGAGCTGGAGCAGGGCCGAGGGACGATCGCCCTCGACGGCGACCGAGACGGCGAGCGGCGCGGGCCTCTCGGGGACCGGCACCGCCGGGCTGGCGGGCGGCGTCCCTCGGCCGCAGAGTCGCCGCCACAGCTCGGTCAGGTGGCGGAAGGCCATGGGCGCGTTACGGAGCCCGAGGTGTCCCCATTTCGTTGACGGGGACCGTGCTCGTCGCCTTCACTGTGACCGGCAGGCATCCCGGGGGTAGCCTCGTTCGCATGAGCCGCCTTCCCTGGGCTGCGCTGCTCGTCGCGACGCTCGTCCTCTCCGCTATCGGGGACCGAGGCGACGATGTCTCCGCAGGGCCCTATGGTGGCCCGCAGGCTTCGACCTGGAACCGCGTGCACCGCGCGCTCTTCCACCGGGTCGGCGCGGATGGCGTCCTGCGTGGTGAGCGGGAGCTCGATCCGCTGCTCTACTCCAGCAGCTCGTGGCCGCTGGGCGAAGCGCGCGCGAACGAGCTCGAATCGGCGCTCGCGGCGCTGCTGGCCCAGCGAGAAAGAATCGGTGAAAGAATCGGTGAAAGAATCGGCGGCGAAAGTGGCGTGGCGCGCGCGATCCTGCAGCGAGATCTGTGGGCCTGGCACGACTGGCTCGATTCCCGCGCGCGCTACGACTGGAGCACGCCGCCCGAACGCGCGCTCTGCGAACGGCTGAGGACGCGGTGCGCGGCGGCCATGCGCGCCGTCGCGCTCGCGCCGGAGGAGCTGGACGCCGTCGACGTCTCGCTGGCAGGCGCCAACGCGCGGAACGCAGACGAAGTGTCGCAGCTGCTGGACGGGCAGGCGACCGGAGCGTGGGTGCGTCTGGCGCCCGACGCCGAGGCCGGACCGATCGCGCCCGATCACAGCCAGCACTTCGGAGCACGCTCGGCGTTCTCCATGCACATGCGGACGCCCGGCGGTCGCGAAGAGACGCTGCATTACCTGGCGCAGCTCGGCTCGGCCGAGCTCACGGTGCGCATCGACGGCGAGCTGCAAGTGTCTCCACGGATTCCGCAGCCGCCGGTCGGCACGCGCGTGGCGCTCGTTCGGCGCGCGATCCACGTCGGCCGGGGCGGCGAGCTGCGCGTTCTGGCCCTGGTCGAGAGCGTGCAGCTGCGGACCTTCCCGCGCACGGATCTGCCGGAGGACGCGGGGACGGACATGTCACGCTTCGACAGCGCGTTCTGGCACGCGTTCCAGGCCGTGCGCGAGCTGGAGCTCGACCGCGCCAGCCTGCTCGCCGGCGAGAGAAGCTTGCGCGAGGTCGGCCCGGACGAGGCGAACGTCTCGAGCTTCTCGTCGCACGGCGATGACCCGTTCGACGACGCACACGTGGCCCTCCACCCGCGCTTGCAGACTTGCGTCGGTTGCCACGGCGCGAGCGGCATCCACTCGGTGATCAGCTTCACGCGCGTGTCGAGCGGCCCGGGCACCCACCTGGAAGTGGCATTGAGGGAGCCTCCGCGGCGGCTGGTCGCAGACATGGCCGACGGTTGGCGCAATCGCGCGCTGGAGTCCGCACGCGGGCAACCGCAGCTCGCGATCCTTCGCGCGGATTGGTCGAAGCGCGAGGCCGGCGCAACCGCTCGCGAGCGGTGACCGCGGCCTGGCCCGCTCAGCGCACCGCGGGCTGACCGTAGCGCTGCCTCACGCGCTCGAGGTCGCGCGGACTCGTGATCCACTCCTCGGAGTAGCCGCACACGCCGCACACGAACCGCGCGACCGCGACCGCGTTCATCGCGCGCCATCCGACCGGGATGTTGTTGCCGGCGCCGAAAGCGCCGATCGTGCCGGGCACGTGCAGGAGGTCCGTGCTCTGGCACTTGGAACAGACACCGTTTTTCATGCTTGGCTCTCCTTTGCTGACCCGCGCAGATCTCGGCAAACGAGCCGTAGATGGAACCGTCGAGGTTGATCGCGAGGGCGCGCGCGTGCGTGTCGGCCGTCGTCGTCATGCGCGCATCGTAACGGCGCGGATACCGAATCGCGCGGCGGGGACGCGGCGCGGTTGCACAGCGGAAGGTCGCACGGACACAATCCCGCGACCACCCCCTGCAATCGCAACTCTTGGCCGTTCTCTCGTCGCGCACGACGCTGACGAGCCTGCGCAGAGCTGGCGCAGCGCGTGAACCTGCACCTGGCGCTCGGCGGGAGCTTCGCGCAACGCGACGCTCCGGCTCCTCCCGCACCCGCCCGCTGATCGCGCAAGTCAGGACGCGACCGAGCGATCGTCCGCGAGCACGCTCGGGTTCGCCGCCGCCGCCGTCCAGCCCTGCATGAGCCGGTACGTGACGGCGAGCACCGCTGGACCGACGAAGAGCCCCACGAGCCCGAACGCGACGAGCCCGCCGATCACTCCCACCAGGATGAGGAGCAGCGGCAGGTCGACGCCGCGACGGATCAGGATCGGCCGCAGGACGTTGTCGAGCCCGCCGACCAGGATCGTCCACACGATCAGGAAGATGCCCCAGCCCGTGTGCCCCTGCATGAAGGCCCAGATCGCGGCGCCACCCATGACCGGAACGGCGCCGATCTGCATCAAGGACAGCATCAGCATCACTGCCGTGAGCACCGCTGCGTAGGGTACGCCCGCGATGCCGAGCCCGATGCCCCCGATCCCGGCTTGCGCGATCGCCGTGACGACGACGCCCAGCGCGACGCCGCGGATTGCCTGCGCCGCGAGCACGATCGAGTTCTCGCCGCGATCCCCGCCGATCGTGCGCGCGAAACGGATGACGCCCGCGGCCGCCGTCTCCCCCTTGGCGTAGAGGATCGCCGCGGTCGCGACGGTCATCAGGAACTGGAGGACCAGGCCGCCCAAGTCGCCCATCTGCGCCACGAACCAGGCGCCGATGATGGCCGCCCACGTCGAGAGCCTCGCACCGAGCTCGCCCGTCGCCGCCTGCTCGCGCCATGCGTCGCCGATGCGGGCGCCCGCGAACGGGATCTTCTCGACCCACTCCGGGGGCACGTCGAACGTGCGCGTCTGCAGCGACTTCACCCAGCCCGTGATCACGTCCATGTGGTCGACGATCGTCACGATCGCAAGAACGAGCGGGATGACGAAGACCAGGAGCATCGCCACCGTCATCACCGCGGTGGCGAGCAGGCGCCGGTTCCACAGCCGCCTCTGCACGGCCAGCATCATGGGCCACGTCGCGACGACGACCATGGTCGCCCAGATCAGCGCGGGCAGGAACGGCCTGAGGATCCAGAACGAGGTGGCGACGAGGCCACCGAGGATCGCGATGCCGAGCAGGAGGCGGACAGGGTCGCGCTGCATCGTGGAGGTCATCGCGGCGCAGTGTAGGAGCTTGCAGTTGCCGGCCGCCTCTCCCCGTTCCGTCGCTCTACGATTTCTCCGAAGCGGCGCCAACGCGCCGAGGCTCCGTGGCATCAGTTAGGCGAACGATGGAGACCTTCGGAGAGCACCCGGACGCGACGGACCTGATCCGCCACGCCGCCTGGCTGAGGCGGCTGGCGGTGGCGCTGGTCGGCGACCTCGCCACGGCCGACGACCTGGTCCAGGAGACCTTCGTCGCGGCGCTCTCGCGTCCCCCGCGAGGCGGGCACATGCCGCGCGCGTGGCTGGCGCGCGTCGTGCGCAACGCGGCCAAGCAGACGTTCCGCAGCCGCGACCGGCGCACGCGGCGCGAGGCGGAGAGCGCGGAGCCCCAAGCCCTGCCGGGACCGCGCGAAACCGTCGAGCGCCTCGACACGGAACGCTGCCTGACCGAGGAGCTCGCGCGCCTCGACGAGCCGTTCCGCACGACGCTCATGCTGCGCTACTACGACGGGCTCGCGCCGGCCGAGATCGCGGCGCGCACGAGCACGCCCGGCGGCACGGTGCGCTGGCGCCTGCAGCGCGGACTCGAGCTCCTGCGCGAGCGCCTCGACGGCCGCTTCGGCCAGCGCGCGGCCTGGTGCGCCCTGTTCCTGCCCATCACGCGTTCGCAACCCCTCGCGGTCACGACCGCTTCGACGTCCGCCCTGCCTGGAATCATCCTCATGAGCACGCTCTGGAAAGTGGCCGCGATCGCCGGCTGCGCACTCGCGATCGCGATCGGACTGATGGTGTCTGGCGTCCTGCCCGGCTCGATGCCGACGCTCGCGGGCGACACGCCGCTCGAGGTCGCGTTCCGTCCGATCTCCAGCCACGCCTACACGCTCGTCCTGGAGGTCTTCGAGTCCGAGGACGGCGCGCGTTCGGCCATCCCGAGTGCTGTTCCCGAGAGCACTCCCGCCCCGACGGCATCGCCTGCCCGGGTCGAAGCGCGCGTGGTCGACACCGCCGGCGTGCCGCTCGCGGGCGTCGAGCTGCGCCGCCTCGACGTTGCCGGACCGATCGCGCGCAGCACGGCCGACGGTCACGTCGCGCTGTCGCTCGAGCTCGACGAGCGGCACGCCGGCGGTGTCG
>Ga0163152_10006641_pt1 | contig 12971 bp, 15 predicted proteins | sample OliLakLV19MP8IB2_FD_148635 | JGI IMG/M metagenome (GOLD analysis project Ga0163152, IMG submission 148635) | Freshwater microbial mat bacterial communities from Lake Vanda, McMurdo Dry Valleys, Antarctica - Oligotrophic Lake LV.19.MP8.IB-2 | ecosystem: Environmental > Aquatic > Freshwater >... | reverse complement strand
GTAAAGTTTACAGCATCTAAAATGGTAATATTACCTTCTTGTGCTTTGTAACTTAAAGCTGATTTACGAGCAAGTTTCTTTAGCTTTTTATTTAATTTAAAGCTATAGTCTCTTGGTTGTGGCCCAAAAACACGTCCTCCTCCTTTATACAATGGATTCTTAATAGAACCTTTACGAGCTCCACCAGTACCTTTTTGTTTATGTAATTTACGGGTAGAACCGTGAATTTCATTTCTTTGTTTGGTTTTAGAAGTACCTTGTCTTCCATTCGCCAAGAACTGCTTTACATCTAAGTAAATTGCATGATCATTAGGCTCTACAGAAAAAATCTCAGCATTCAGCTTCGCTTTTTTCCCGGTTTCTTTACCTGTAATATTATAAATTGCCAGTTCCATCTTACTTCTCAATTAAAACAAATGAACCTTTACATCCAGGAATATTTCCGCTGATAACCAACAGATTTTGTTCCGGAACTATTTTTAAAACTTTTAAGTTAATCGCTTTTACAGTTTCACCACCTGTTCTTCCACCCATACGCATACCTTTCATAACACGTGATGGCCATGATGATGCACCCAATGAACCAGGGTGACGACCTCTGTTATGCTGTCCGTGAGTTTGACCTCCAACACCAGCAAAACCATGACGTTTTACAACTCCCTGGAAACCTTTTCCTTTTGAAGTTCCAACAACATCAACGAAATCACCTTCTGCAAATAAGGTAACATCTAAAACGTCACCAATATTTTTTACGTCGGTAAATTCTTTAAACTCAGCTAATTTTCTTTTTGGAGCAGTTTTAGCCTTATCGAAATGGCCTTTCTCCGCTTTAATCGTGTGTTTTTCTTTTTTATCACCAAAAGCCAATTGGATAGCATCGTATCCTTCTTTGTCTTTGGTTTTAACTTGTGTAACTACACAAGGACCAGCTTCTACAACAGTGCAGGCAATCATTTTGCCATTGTCACCATAAATGCTAGTCATACCAATTTTTTTACCTATCAGTCCTGACATATTTACTCACTTTTTGCAGCGGAATAGCAAATATCTCGCTATTCATGCATGTTAAACAATATTACTAAGATTAAAGTTGAATGTTTAAGGTTCGCAAACTTTAAACATTCAACTTTGAACCTTAAACTTTTATTTCTACTTCTACTCCACTAGGAAGCTCCAATTTCATAAGAGCATCAATAGTTTTTGGAGATGAAGAATAGATATCCATTAATCTTTTATAAGAACTCAACTGAAACTGCTCACGTGCTTTCTTATTAACGTGTGGTGCACGCAATACTGTAAATATTCTTTTGTGTGTTGGTAATGGAATTGGTCCGTTAACCACTGCACCAGTCGATTTTACAGTCTTTACGATCTTCTCAGCAGACTTATCTACCAAGTTATGGTCGTACGACTTCAGTTTTATTCTAATTTTTTGGCTCATTTTACTCTAAACCTTACTGTTTATATACCTTTTAGAAAATACCCCAAATTTGGGTTGGCAAAGGTGCGGTTTATTTTTCAATAAACCAACAGGGCATGTTAATTTTTTTGTTTTTGCCTGAATTTAAGGCGTTTAGACTGTGTAAATCTTTTGTTTAGGGCGTCTTTACTGGTGTTTCGCTATATCTTTTAAAACAGTCTTCAGTCAGCAGTCTAAAAAACGCAAAGTGTATTTACGGACTGCTTTCTGAAGACTGCCGACTATGAGTTGTTGACTGTTTTAAAAGGATGCCGCTACACCCCGGGGCGCTTTTTCCACAAAAAAGGCACTGATAGATATCAATGCCTTTCAATTTAAAATGTAATTTTTTTAGTTATTCTTTGATCATCTTTTTACTTTCACAAACATTTCCATCAATAATTAACGAATAGGTGTACATACCACTTCTTAAATCTTCACCATAAACATTTAATCTTCCTTCGCCTCTGTCGTTCAATTCAACTACTTTAATTACCTGCCCTAAAGTATTGTAAAATACGATTTGAGCGGATTTAATCGTTTCTGATAAAGTGTAGTTGAATACTGTATGGTCTCTAAAAGGATTCGGACTATTTTCACCCAATACACAATAAGTGTCTGACAAACGGACATCGGTGTTATGAACGACATTATATGTGCTATTATCATTTTGGTTATTAGTTGGAGTTTGTAAAGAACCTCCACCCTGACCACAACAATTTTGGATCATTGCCATCATATCATTCAATTGAGTTTGAAAATCGTTTAATTGTGATTGCAAACTGTTTATGGTAGAGTCCTGCGAACTTATAATTGAATCCTGAGCATCCATCTTGTCCTGTTGCTCGTTGAAACCTGCGATAAGAATTGGAATAATTTCTACATAATCAACTGACTTTACATTTACTGATGGGTGAATCATAACTCGCCGGAACAATGGTATTGTTCACCATATCTGGCACAATATTTTCAACATTTTGAGCAATTAATCCATGGTGGTTTTGATTATCAAGATTAAGTTGTGGGACATTTACGTTTGTATAATTGAATGTGATTGCATCAAGTTGACTTAATATTTGAGATGCATTGGAGAAAGAACTAACATTAGTTTTTAATATAGAATCCGATGTAAATGACAATGCTCCTCCATTAATATGTACGTTTCCTTCAAAATATCCTGCAAAGTTATTTGCAGTTACAGTTGCTTTACCATAAACTCCAACATTAAGAACACCAACTCCTGTACCAACAACACTGCCATTTACTCCATAATTGGATGATGTGGCACTTGGGTTATTTACTTCTCCCCCTAACTCCTGTGAAAGACAAATCGCTTTTTAATCCACGTCCCCATGCTCCAACAGATGAACCTGAGCTTGTTGGATTATTTTCTGCGATAAAAAATCCACCTACACAGGTACTGGTTGAACTAGCTACTCCATACACGCCAACATTTGATCCGGTAGAATTAGCTGCAAAAAAATGTCCACCTGAGTTCATACTCTGTCCGCTGTTACTACCGCTGGATTCGCCATATACACCAGACTGAAGCACGGGTCTCAATGGATTTGTATTTATATCAAGGTTAACACCACTTATCCCTTCAGTTCCTGCTCCTTGCTAGGTCCTCCAGGGTAGTATGTATTAGGTGAATATATTGGAGGGCCTAATATATATGGAACAACTCCACTATTTTCCAATACACTCAATTTGGAACGTAAACTTGTTCCAGGTGTAACAATAGCATAACCAACACCAATTGCGCTGATTACACCTGTGCTAGTTGCCCCCTGATCTTTGAAATAAATATTATTATTCACCATATTTATTTCACGATCGTTTAATAAATTGGCTGTAGTGTTTCCCAAATCATTCCCAAACTGAACATTTCCAATCGGATTTATAGAACATCCGTTATCGGCACTAACAACTCCCCCTACTCCATCTGATAGCACTACATCACCATTTGCATCTACTGTTAAGTATTTAACCAAGCCGGGAGCAGGAGTAAATGATGGCGAGAAAATATTAAGATTGGTAAATCTTAAACCTGATTGATTAGCACCTAATCCTGTTATTTCTACCCGATTCCCAACTGGTACACATGGTCCCATTCCAATACCCACTCTACCTCCGCCATTGCCATCAAAAACAAGATTGTTACCTGTTAAACCTATAGTTCTATCGCCCATAAGTCCTGTATTCGGATACACCATACCAAAATTTGGATTTGCACAATCAACTCCCAGCTGAACAACGTTATTATTAGAATACAATCCATTATTTGCTTGTACGTTTGCAATAATAGAATTTGCATCTCTCCATTTTAATCTTCCGTGATGATCACTATCATCCCAAACGAGAAGTTTATCTATATTATCGTTCTGATTTACATCACGGATAATAACATCTCCATCAACATCCAGTGTGGCTCCAATGTAATCAGCGAGAACACTTGGACCTTGAATTCCTGAGGGTGAAAAATCTCCGATTCCAAATGACCCTTTATTATTCGGACAAGTAACACAATTAGGAGTTAAACGTGCAATTTCTTGCCCATTAATCGCCGACTCACCATTTGGTAACGGACTGATTTGTTCCGATGAAAAGATGAAACGAAGGTTATCGGGGCCTACGGGATTAAGTACCGGTGAGTTGTTATCTCCCCATCCTATCACTGCGTCATTTCTATCACCCAAGATAGACGGCTCTGGTTTTAATCCGATATACACGTGATCAGTATTACGTGTATTAAAAATTCCTTGTTCCATCCATGGCCTCCATCCGGCATTTGTACCAGCGGGCATATCAAATCCCAAATGGATCAGGCTCAAAGGACTCAGGATTGGATTATTACCTTGTAATGGAATTCCAATACGGGTACTGTTCAATACCCCGGCTGAAAATACTCCCGGCGCCCCGGTTTGTGTAATCCTTATTCTTTCACCTAATATTCCCGTGGAATTTGTATGAAAGGTCATGTGATTATTTTCACTTAACATAAACATGGCCTGCATTCCTACAAAATTATCCATCCCTACCCTTAAGCCATCAGTAACTGTGGATCCGGTTGCAGAATTTGTAATGGTTAGAAAATTACTTGCGGCAAACTGATTGTGCATGTGAAGCTGAGATACAGGACCACCAGTAAAATTGATGAAATCACCAACACCTACATTTCTGTTTGCCCAAAACGACATCATTTCCATATCTTTATTTTCCGCAGCAACAAAACCGGGAGTCATGGGGCTCATAAATGAATTGATAGATGGAGAAAAATTAATACGTAAACGATTTGAAGGTGCATTTACATCGTCACCCCAATTGATCATGGCCATCGAACGGTCCGCTACCACAGTTCTCCCTTTGATACATGCCCACATACATGTTGTTACTTTCTTCATTCATAAAAACGCCAGTTCTCATCCAAGGGCGCCAACCGGAACCAAGTGTACCTGAGCAAATTTGAATACCTTGTATATGCAGTTGAGTTCTTGGGTCGCTTGTATTTATACCTACAAAACCATTTGGGGCAGTTGGGGTGTTAAAACATTCCATGCACTATGAATTATTCAAATACCATGCTGTATGAATAGGGTTAGATCCAAAGTACGGAATATTGAAATTTCTGTTTTGATTGATGCGCATTCGTTCTTGGCCAAAGGTCATCATGCGAAAGGGAGCATTCCAAGTAGCATCTGTTCCAATGGTTGATGGGGCGATAAGCGGAATATTTCCGTTACCACCTTTTTGCCAATTGATTTGCGCAAATGAACTTATCATAGTCACCAATAAGGCAACCATAATCAATACGATATTTCTCATAATTCATTATTTTCTTATTAATAATTTATGTGAGAAATAATGTTGTTCGTCTTTCTTTACATTAAGGAAATATAGGCCGGATATCAAATGATGCAAGTCTAAATGATATGGACCTTCACTCTCTGCTGTATAAACAAGTTCTCCAATCAAGTTGTATATCTCAATTGCAAATTCTCCACTATAATGGGATTGAACATACACATCCCCTCCACTGGGATTGGGATAAACACTAAATAACTCCTGATTAATACTCTCCATTCCAATTACAAATAAAGAATCTGATGATACCTTAATATCGTCAACATAATAGTAAGCAGCATAAGTACTAGGATAGTTGTTATTATAATCGATAACTTGAGTGTTTGTAGAATCAAAAAAGTTACCAATGGAGATAAAACTATAAGCTGAATCTGCGATAAAAGATCCAGAAATGGTTGTCCAATTAATTGAATCTGTAATGATGGATTCTGTATAAACCTGTGCAAGGTTGTTTATAGGAGAACGATTTATATTATCGTATGGGACAGTAGAAAACAAAGCCCCTATTTTATTTGTTGCACAGCACGCTTCAAAATTATTGACCGTTAAAGCTACTTTAAATGATACGAAATATTTTTCATCAATTATATAGAAGAGCCCAAAAAACTCCCTGCAGGCTCTCTAAAGTAGTTTGATGTATCTTGTTCTTCGTGCAATGCTAAAACAATCATGCCTAAATATCCATTACCATGAGATGAATATTGAAAGCCTTGAAGATTTTGTGGAACAGAAACAAATGCACCTCCTGCACAGTTGTTGTAATAATCCGTGCTTGCACCTGAAAATTGCCAATTGTTACAATAGGGAAGTTGACCAGTTGAATTTGGGCATGTAGAATACTGCTCAAAGCTGCCATTCAAAACTAGATTTTGACTAAAAACAAGCTGGGATACTACAAAAAATGAATATATGTAAAAAAAAGACGAATCATTATCATTTCTCGTTTTTTCCTTCCTCACTTTAGGGCAGAAGTTGGTTAACATCCCTCCTGTTTTTGGTTACAGAAAAACCTTTGGCCGTCATCTTCAAAAGATTAGGAGAGAAAAAGGTATTTCACAAGCTGACTTGGCCTTTGGTTGGGGTATGGAAATATCACAAATTAGCAGACTTGAAAGAGGTTTATTAAATACTGGCCTTTCTAATATTCTTCTAATAGCAAAGAACTTAGATATTCACCCTAGAGAATTATTTGATTTCTAAATGCGCCACTGACGAAACTTGATAAGCTGCGTTTGTCTGGATGGGGCGCAGTAACTGTTCCTTCGTTCCACTCAGAAACACTAACTGCGCCACCGCTGCGAAGGGCTTGGCCCGAAGGGCGGAAGCGAAGCGTACCCCGAAGCATAGGGTAAGGCGCCATCAAATTCAATTAAATAGCTATATTTACTTCTAGAATCCCCAGTAAATGAAAAAACTGAGTTTAACACTTATAATTTTTATTACAACTCTCATCTCCTGCTCAGTTGATGGAACTAATTGGGATGTTGATGCAACCGCTCCTGTGGTTGAGACAAAACTTGATCTTACAAATTTAATTGGTGATGAGAATCTTTCTATTGGAACTGATAGTTCTGTAAACATTGCAATTGATGCTCCGCTTTATACTTTTAATATTGATACACTTTCAAATTTATCACTTGCAAAAAGTGTTTACGCTTATGTATGGACTTATCCAACCGTAACACTCCCGGGCGGTGCGGGGATTCCCGGACTTACCTCGTCTCTCGATATTACAGGAACTGATATTCGTCTTTCGCGATTTGATATTAAACATGGAAAATTAAGATGCACTTTTAAATCAAACTTATCGCAACCACTTATTTTCCGTTATTATATTCCCGGTGTTACTAAAAATGGTATAATGCTTGAGTTGATCGATACTCTTCCGGGAAAAACAAGTCCAACCGATACTGTAGTTGCAATCACAGATTTTACAATAGATGATTATCAAATTAATCTTACCGGTAACCAAGGAGATGATTTTAATTCTCTTACTGCTTATGTGGATGTAATGACCATTGCAGGAAATCCAGGAGTAACCATTTCAAATGGACAAACATTATTTAAAACTGAAACAGAAATTATTGATCTTACCCCCCAATATGCAAAGGGGTACTTGGGCCAATATAATTTTGATCAAGCAAATACAACAACTAATCTTGAAGGATTGCAAATGATAAGAAGCGGTTTGGTAGATGTAGAAAATATAAATCTTAGTTTAACTTTTCATAATACAATTGGATCAGATATTAGCTTTCACCCAATAGAAATTAAAGCTACCAATACAAGAAATGGTCAAATGGTAATTTTAACCAATTCGGTTATTGGAACTACCATAAATATAAATCGCGCCATTGAAAATTTAAGTGTATTGAATCCGGTTACGGAAACCAACTATACATTTAATATTAATAGTGGGAATTCAAATATCGAGCAGATTTTAGAGTTACTTCCTGATCAACTATCATTATTAGCAGATGTAGAGTTAAACCCTTATGGAAATGTAAGTGGATATACCGATTTCTTTTATTACGATTATCCTGCATATATTCAAATGCAATTAAACATGCCTTTAAAACTTTCTGCTACCAATTTGCTATTGGTAGATACAATTGATAATCCTTTTACCGGTTTGGAAATTTTAAATCCGATTAGCGACGGAGAATTTATTGTAAGAGTAGAAAATAAATTTCCGCTGCAAAGTGATTTACAATTGTATTTATTAGATGGCTCAGGTGCTGTTATGGATTCTCTTTTTGCCAGCACTTTGGTTGCTGCTGCTCCTTTAGATATCAATAATAGAGTTATACAAGCAACCACCACCGATTTAAGCATTCCAGTAACAAGCAATAGAATACAATTGCTAAAATCAGCCAGTAAGATTAAACTGAAGGCTGTATTCAACACCCAACCTTCAGTTGCCGGTCGTTTGCAATTCTACAGCGATTATTATATGATCATACGAATGATAGCAGATGTAAAATTCAATATTACATTATGAGAAGAATTTTACTAATCCTTATCTTCTTTGTTGGAATGTTGAATGCTCAACAAACAAAATTCTTCAGAACCTATGGTCTTGGTTTATTTGATGTTGGTGAATGTGTAGTTCCTGTGGCCGACACCAACTACATTGTAGCAGGCACCACCAATACTACAGGCATGAATGGAACAGATCTGCTTATATTTAAAACCAACAGCATAGGAGATCTTATATGGTGGAAAAATTTTGGTGGGACCGGAATAGAAAGTGGAAAATCCGTTGTAATGACAGCAGACAGTTCAGGCTATTTGGTATGTGGATATAAAAATGATTTTACACCAAGCGGATATGACGTATGGCTCCTGAAAATAAATTTAAATGGAGACACCGTATGGACAAAAACCTATGGAGGCAATGATTGGGAAGTGAGTTATTCAATAAATAAATTACCTGATTCTACTTATATAATTGCCGGAGAAACTTATTCCTTTGGGAATGGCCAGCGTGATGCATATATTTTGCGAATAGATAGTAATGGAGATACTCTTTGGACAAAAACATTTGGAGGAGTTAATGATGATGTTGTAAGATATATTCACATCGATCGACACCAAAATATATTATTAGTAGGAAATACTGAAAGTTTTGGTGCTGGTAACTCAGATGCATATCTGGTTTATCTAGATTTAAACGGTGATAGCATCTGGACAAAAACAATTGGAACCGCTGATGATGATTTTGGTTATAGTGCAGACATGTATATTGATACTTCGGGTGCAATGAGTTTTGTAGTGGGTTACACATCATGGTATATTCCTGATCTTGCACAAAACACTTATTTGCTTAGAATTGATTCGATGGGAAATTCAATCTCGTTGCACCCGCAATACGAAGCAAGCACCGTAATATTGGATCATCCTCATGTGTTGCAAAGAGAACCAGGTAAAATTTCCCTGATCACAAACTATAAAGAAGCTGTTGATCAAAATTCAATTTTATTTCTCCAAAAAACGCAATATAACATTGTTCCTATTCTGGAAAGAACTTGTGCCGGTGGTGTTAGTGAAAGCACTTTTCAAAATGATTTTAAACTATCACTAGATAAAGGATTTATTGTTACAGGATATTCGGAAAACTGGGGCCCTGGTCCTACCTCGTGCATTTTATTGAAACTAGATACAATGATGCAATCTCCGGATACGCCAACTGTGTCTATAGAAAAATTAAATGTTGGGAATATAGATGTGTTTCCAAATCCTGTTATAAGCGAACACTTTTATATCAATTCTTCAAATGCGATTGAGTCAGTAACCATTTTATCTTTGAATGGCGAGTTAACCCATTCGTTTAAAATTCCAGTTGAACAAAAATCTCTAGCGTTGGAAACTCCGTTGATTGCTTCAGGAATTTATTTATTGGAGATAAAAACAAAGGAAGGAACTGTTTATAGGAAGATGATTTTCTAGTATAAGGCAGCAAGAAGAACTTCTAATTCGTCCGGCGTTAAATCTCTCCACTCTCCCTGCTTCAAGTTTCCCAATTTAATGTGCATAACGGAAACTCTTTTCAATTTCACTACCTGATAACCGAATTTATTACACATTCTTCTAATCTGTCGATTGATTCCTTGTTTTAGCGTTACTCTAAAAATTCTTTTTGATCCTGGCTCAATTTTTATTTCACAAGGAGAGGTTATCTCTCCTCCAATATCAATTCCTTCGGAGGCTGCTTTTATAAATTGTGTAGTTACCGGAAGATTAAGAGTAACCACATATTCCTTTATATGAGCAAATTTAGGATTAATGATTCTGTCTATTATTTTTCCAACATTGGTAAGTATGATTAATCCCTCCGAATCTTTATCCAAACGCCCCACCGGAAGAATATTTTCTTCATGCTTGATTGCATCAATTATGTTATCGGCAATCTTCTCCGTTGTACAAATAATTCCTTTCGGTTTATTATATACGATATAGGTTGCCTCTCCTTTAGATTTCGTAGTTTTCGATTTACTTTTAACCGGATAGGTTTTTCTTAAAGGTGATTCAAAAACACCTTTTAAATTTTTTCCGTCAACCTTTACTACATCTCCTTCAGTAAATGAGGTACTATGGGTTACTAATTTTCCATTAATGGTTACTCTTTTCTCATCGATCAGAATTTTTGCTTTCTGGCGTGAAGTAAAACCGGTATGACCTATATATTGTGCTACTTTCATTCTATACATTCTTAACAAAAAAGCCTTTCATTTCTGAAAGGCTTTTTATTATTGTGAGTGAATGCTAATTAAGCATTTACTTTTTTACCTTTTACTTTTGCAACGATATCTTCCTGTACGTTGCGAGGAGCTGGATCATAATGTGAGAACTCCATTGTAGAAGTTGCACGACCAGAAGAGATGGTACGTAATTGAGTTACATAACCAAACATTTCGCTTAACGGAACTTTCGCTTTTACAACACGAGCAGTACCACGACTATCCATACCTTCAATTTGTCCACGACGTTTGTTCAAGTCGCCAACAATATCTCCCATGTTTTCTTCTGGAGTAATTACTTCAATCTTCATGATTGGCTCTAGTAATACAGGATTACATTTCGGCATTGCTTCACGGTAAGCGATCTTAGCACAAATCTCAAATGAAAGTGCATCAGAGTCAACCGCGTGATAAGAACCGTCAGTTAAAGTTACTTTCAATGAAGTTACAGGGAAACCTGCCAATACTCCATTTACCATGGCAGCTTTAAATCCTTTTTCAACTGAAGGGATAAACTCACGAGGAATATTACCACCTTTTACGCTATCTACAAATTCCAATCCGCCTTTTTCAGGATCACCTGGTTCAATAGTAAATTGAATATCTGCAAATTTACCACGACCACCTGTTTGTTTTTTATACGTTTCACGGTGTGATACTTTCGAGTTGATACTTTCTTTAAATGCAACTTGAGGAGCACCTTGATTACATTCAACTTTAAATTCTCTTTTTAAACGATCCAAGATAATTTCTAAGTGAAGCTCACCCATTCCGCTAACAACGGTCTGACCAGTTTCCTCATCAGTATGTACACGGAAGGTTGGATCCTCTTCAGCTAATTTATTCAAAGCCATACCTAACTTATCCACGTCAGCTTGAGTTTTGGGCTCAATAGCTAATCCGATTACCGGATCAGGGAAATCCATAGATTCCAAAACAATTTTATGTTTCTCATCACATAGAGTATCTCCTGTTTTAATGTCTTTAAATCCTACTACAGCACCAATATCACCAGCAGTAATACACTCAATAGCATTTTGCTTATTTGCATGCATTTGGAAGATACGTGAAATACGTTCTTTATTTTCGGTACGTGTATTATATACATAAGAACCTGCATCCAATTTACCAGAATAAGCACGGATAAAACACAAACGACCTACGAAAGGATCGGTTGCAATTTTAAATGCCAATGCAGCAAATGGTTCTTTTTCGTCTGGTTTTCTTACTGTTTCTTCACCTGTATCAGGATTAGTTCCAATAATACCTTCCTGATCTAATGGAGAAGGTAACAACTCCATTACATAGTCAAGCATTGTTTGAACTCCTTTATTTTTAAAAGATGAACCACATAACATAGGAACAATTGAACCAGCAATTGTAGCCTTGCGCAAAGCAGTTAGTATTTCAGTTTCAGTTATAGAACTTGAATCTTCGAAAAACTTCTCCATGATTTTATCATCGAAATCTGCAATAGCTTCCAATAATTTTTCACGATATTCTTTCGCTTCCTCCATCATATCTTCCGGAATTGGAATCTCTTTAAAGGTCATCCCTTTATCATGTTCGTTCCATTGAATTCCACGGAAGTTGATTAAATCAACCACACCAATAAAATTATCTTCAGCACCAATTGGTAATTGTAATGGAACAGCATTAGATCCTAACATTTCCTTTACTTGTTTACACACGTTTAAGAAGTCAGCACCAGCACGGTCCATTTTATTTACGAATCCCAAACGGGTTACGTTATAGTTGTTAGCCAAACGCCAGTTAGTTTCAGATTGTGGTTCAACACCATCAACTGCTGAGAATAAGAATACCAATCCATCCAATACACGCAATGAACGGTTTACCTCAACGGTAAAGTCAACGTGACCAGGGGTATCAATAATATTGATATGGTAATCATTATCCCTGTATTTCCAACCTACTGTTGTAGCAGCCGATGTAATGGTAATGCCTCTTTCTTGCTCTTGAGCCATCCAGTCCATAGTAGCAGCACCATCATGAACTTCTCCAATTTTGTGGTTTACACCAGCATAATAAAGGATACGCTCTGTGGTGGTGGTTTTACCAGCATCGATGTGAGCTGCAATACCAATATTTCTCGTGTATTTTAAGTCGCGTGACATAAATTTATCTTGTCTAAATAATGTAATAAAATATTGAACTAGCCTTAGAAGCGGAAATGAGAGAAAGCTTTATTAGCTTCTGCCATTCTGTGAGTATCTTCTTTCTTTTTAAAAGCTCCACCCTCATTATTGAAAGCTGCAACAACTTCATTGGCCAATTTCTGAGCCATTGATTTATCATTACGCTTACGGGTAGCAACAATCAACCATTTCATACCCAACGCTAAACGACGTGCAGGACGAATTTCTTGTGGAATTTGAAAAGTTGCACCA
>Ga0163152_10006637_pt1 | contig 12975 bp, 11 predicted proteins | sample OliLakLV19MP8IB2_FD_148635 | JGI IMG/M metagenome (GOLD analysis project Ga0163152, IMG submission 148635) | Freshwater microbial mat bacterial communities from Lake Vanda, McMurdo Dry Valleys, Antarctica - Oligotrophic Lake LV.19.MP8.IB-2 | ecosystem: Environmental > Aquatic > Freshwater >... | reverse complement strand
ACCTTCGGCCAATCGCAGTTCTCGATGAGCCCTTCGGCCTCCCGCCACACGTTGCCAGTGGACCAGTTGTCGCGATCGGGGAGGCGCCGCAATACACCGCACACGAGCGAGCGCAGTTCGTGTGCGCCGATGTCGAACTGACCAGCGGCATGGAGCAACGTCGCGCGGACGGCCTCCGGTGCGTCATGCCGGATCGTCGGCTCTGGGTTCGGGGTGAGTCCGTGACGCTTCGAGAAGGTGTCGGTCATTGGCCTCGGTGCGGTGGCTCTTATCAGAGCCACTGATGCAACGGAAGGGTCCACGGATTCGTTAGGACGGGTCCGGTGCCGTCCACCCTGATCTGCTACCCATTTGCTACCGAGGGCGCCGGCGGCGCGGCTTTGTGATGCGGAGGCGCGGAGTTAGGCGGCGCGGAGCGGGGATTGAAAATCCCTGTGTCGGCGGTTCGATTCCGTCTCTGGGCACCAACGGCCCCCGAGTGATCGGGGGCTTTTGCTTTTGGAGTACGCTTGCTTCGTCGGTGGACGAGCTCGATCGCGTGCCGCTCCCGGATCTGCTTCGCGCGTCGGCGCACGGGGATCGTGTGTCGGTCGCCTCGTTGCTCGCGGCCGGCGCCCATCTCGAAGCAATCGACGGCCTCGGATGGACCGCGCTCATCGCGGCCGCCGCCGGAGGACATGTCGAGATCGTTCGTGAGCTCGTGCGGGCGGGCGCGAGTCCCGCCGCGAAGGCTGCCGACGGCTGGTCGCCGATGCAAGCCGCCGCGTACGGCGGACACGTCGCCGCACTCGAAGCGCTGCTCGACGCGGGCGCACCCATCGAGCCGCGAGCCACGGCGATCGCCGCGAGCCTCGGCCATCGTGCCGTGGTCTGGCTCCTCCTCGATCGCGAGCCCCGCATGTTGGAGATGAATCGCGCGCGCTACTTCCGTGCGCGCCTCCGCAGGGAAGGCCACCGCACGATCCTCGGCGAGAAGGAGGTGCTCGAAAGCCCCTTCGACGGCCCTTCGGACTACGGTGACTACCCGCCCCCGGCATCGCCGGAGGTGCAATACGTCGATCGGCCCATGACGCTCTCGGACCTCGACGCGTCGATGGCGCTCGTTGCACCGCCGTGCACCGCCAGGATCGAGCTCACCGTCGGCGGGATCGTCTTCCGTACCGTGCCGGGCGCTTTCGCCAACCCGCCGAGCGAGCCCGAGCATTCGACGATGGATCTCCCGTGGAGCGAGCAGCTCACGCCGCGGATCGCGCCGCACGTGCATGGGCTCGGCCGCGCGGACGAGAACGTGCGCCGCGAGTCGCTCTTGCTGGCGGCGCAGCACGGAATGCTGCCGGTCGTCCGCGTGCTCTTGCGTGACACGCCGCCCGACCCGCACGCGCTCACCCTCGCCGCCGGCGGCGGGCATTCCGAGATCGTGCGCCTCCTCTTGTCGGCGGGCGTCGACCCCGCGCTCGCTGCCGGTGCTCTGCGGCGCGCAGCCTGGAACGGCGAGCTCGAGACGATCCGCACCCTCCTCGATGCGGGCCTGCGCGACGAGCTCGCGCTCTACGACGCCTGCTGCAAGCCGAACCCCGAGCCGGTTCGCCTCCTCCTCTCACGCGGCGCGCGCGTCGACATCCAAGGGCCCTATGAATCCACGCCACTCCTCTCCGCCGCGTCGCTCGGTCACGTCGACGTGATCCGCGTCCTTCTCGAGAGCGGCACGCACGCCGACACCCCGAGCTCGGTGGGCGACACCGCGCTCATGCGTGCTGCGGTAGCCGAGCACAAGGAGGTCGTCGCGCTCCTGCTCGCGTCAGGCGCGTCCGCCGATCTCGGTGACGCGCACGGGGCCACGGCGCTCATGCACACCGTCGCGCGAAGGGACTATCCGAACGAGCGGAACACGGCCCGCATGCTCCTCGACGCGGGTGCGAATCCCGATCTCGCCGATGCGAAGGGCTGGACCGCGCTCATGCACGCGATCGACGCGCCAAGCGTCGCGATGGTGGAGCTGCTCGTGTCGCGGGGCGCAAACGTGGACGCGTGCGATGCGTCCGGACGATCGGTTGCGGAACACGCGAGGAGCTCGCCGTATGCGAAGGCGATCGCCGCGGTCCTGCGGCGCTGATGTCGCCGCAAAAGAATCGAGCCGGCTCGTCGAAGACGAACCGGCTCGAAGAATCTTTGTGCGAACCGCTTAGCGGTTGCCGCCGTTGGAGAGGATCTTCTTCACGTCGGATCCGAGGTCCTTCACGCCGGCCTTGAAGAGCGGTACGAACTCGTAGGCGGCGGCGACGACCGCGATGACGACGACGGAGATGATCAGCATGTACTCGGTAGCGGTCTGGCCTTCTTCACCGCGGATGAAATTCTTCATGGTCGTTCTCCTCGTGGGCTGGTTTGAGTGCACCGGCCCGTTTGTGTTTGGGTCCGTTGTCGGGATGTTCTGCAGCGGGTGTGCCGCCTTCATCGCGCCGACCCGTTTCCTGTGTTTCCAAGGAGTTACGGAGCCCGCCGAGCCCGGCCGCTCCCGCGATGTCGCAGCGACCGGGGGTGCGGGACCCGCCGGACCCCTCATTGGAGTTGCTTGATCACGAGCGATGCCGAGACCGCAGACGCCCCACCCGCGCCGGGAGTCACCGTCAGAGCGGCGGCGGCGGCGGCAGGGTTCCGGATGCTCAGCACCGTGTTCGCCGCGGTCGTCTCGAGGATCACGTGGTTCATGATCTGCGTCGTCAGGGTCGCGCGACCCGCGGTCGTCCGGGGCTGCTCCACGTTGTCGAGCGCGAGAACGAGCTGCCCCGCTTCGGTGATGCTCACCTGCCACGAGATCTCGTACATGCCGACCGCCGGCAGCACGAACTCGTCCGCGACGACGCCGACCCGGAAGATCCCGTTGGCGGCACCGTTCTGGGGGAAATCCACCGCACCCCCGAGCGCGATCGTCGCCGAGTTATCGCCCGGCATGAGGGCAAAGAAGTACCCGAATGGCCGGACGCCGAGAGGACCGACCGCGCCTGTCTCTCCCTGCAATCCCGTCGCGCCGGTTTCGCCGGGCAAACCGGTTGCTCCCTGAGGGACTCCTCCCCGACCACATCCCGCGACAGCAAAGGCGACGACGAAGGCCGAAGAGATCCGCATGGCAACACTCTACTGGGCGCTGCCCCCAGTGCCGGGCGATTCGCTCATGCGAAACGAATAAATACGTAATAACCCAAGAGGACCGACCAAGCGCGCCGCGAAGCGCCCGCTCCTGCTCGACCTGTTGGTCACAGTGGAAGCCGTACAGCAGAAACTCGACTTTCCAGGCACCGGAGAAAGAGGGCCGTAAGTAGCTGGAATCGCGCGGGTCCATCCCGGCACGTCCCCTGCTCCTCTCCAGGTATGCGCACCTGGAAAACGGCACTCACCCTCACCGCCCTCGCCCTCTCGATCCTTGCCCCGGCGACCCTCCTCGCCCAGCCGGCGCCGAGCTCGGGCCGCGACGTTCTCACGAGCAGCGGTGCGAACCAGTTCAACGCGGGCCGGATGCTGTCGCCGAGCGTCGACTTCCTCCGCTTCGATTCGAACAGCCGCGATCGCTGGTACCCCTCGTTCAGCTACGACGGCGGCCGCAACTTCACGCGCGATCCCGGTGCGTTCTCGGGCCGCGCGGATCGCGCCCACAACGCGCGCGTGATGACGGCGACGGAGTTTCGCCGCCAGCAGGCGCTCGCGAACTGGGAGCCCGGTACCGGCGTCATCCTCGTGCGCGGCGAAGTCGAAGGCGCGACGGGCCTCACCTACGGCGTCTTTCGCGACGGTCGCTGGACGATGGCGCAGGGCAGCGTCGGCGAGATCAACCTCGACGTGCTCCGCCTCGACGGCTCCGCGAACGGCAACATCCAGGCGAACCTCACGGACGGCCTGATGGCGCAGGGCAACGCGGAGGCGCGCGCGACACTCGTCGGCGTGAACGGCCGCACGAACGTGGGCCGCCTCGGTGGCTCCAACCTCGGCGTGGACATCGCGGCGAACGGCCGCGCGAACGTCGCCGCGGAAGCGACCGGCAACGGCGTCCTCGCGCTGAACGGCAACGGCCTCCGCGCCCGCGCCGACGGCGAGCTCTTCGCCGGTGCGCGAGCGGGCGGCGAGATCCCCGTCGGCTTCTCGCTCCTCGGCGTGCGCTTCGGCGCGACGGGCCGCGGACAGGTGAGCGCGGGCGCCGGCATCCAGGGCAATGCGCAGGCGGAGATCGGCAACGGCGGCATCCGCGCGGGCTGCGGACTCGGCGGCTGCCTCGGCGTCGGTGCCGGTGTCGGCCTGGATCTCGAGATCGACGCGAGCACCGCGATCGCGAACGTCACCGACTTCTTCGACAACCTCGGCTCGTCCAGCCCGCGCATGGTCCGCGAGGACTTCCGCCCGCGCATCATCGGGCCTGCCGGCAACGGGATGGTTCGCGTGTCGACGACCAACTGCATCGGCAGCCGCTGCGTGCAGCTCTGGTCGCAGGAGTCGGCCGACCGGCTCCGCCAGGAAGACGACAACCGCTACCAGAACCTCTCCGCGTTCTTCGCGAACCCGCCCGCCGGCAACCAGGCGCGGCGCTACAGCCCGACGACGATGTCCGACACGGATCGCGCAACGCTGCTCCGGTTCCTCACGCAGCCCGCGGGCAACGCGGGCCCGGCGCAGGGCGCCGGAACCGCGAATGCCCTCGGTCGCTGAGTCACCCTCACCAAGCGAGGCGGCGCTGTTTGCCGCCGAGTCGAAGGGCTTTGTGACCTTTCACAGCCCTTCGACTCGCTTCGCTCGCTCAGGGTGAAGCTTCCCACTCAACCCCGCGGAGCGGTGACGTCGAGCTCCATCAACACGTCGTCGCGAACGAGGTCGTCCGCCTTGCCCTTGTAGGCGATCTTCCAATCCTGGCGATTGAAGGAGAACTTCGCCTTCGCCGTGACCGCCTTGTCGCCGACGGTGATCGTCGCGGGGAACGAGATGTCCTTCGTCACGCCGTGAAGCGTGAAGTTGCCCTTCACGGTGTGCGTCGCGCCGGCGGCGGCGCCGGGCGTGATCGACGTGCTGGTGAACGTCGCCTTCGGGTACGTCGCGACGTCGAAGAAGTCGGGGGACTTGAGGTGGCCGGTGAGCTGCTCCGCGTCCGCGAAGATCGACGCGGTGTCGATCTCGATGTCCACCTTGCTCGCTTCCGGCTTCGCGTCGCCGAGCGTGATCGTGCCCGTGAACGTCTTGAAGCCTCCCTGGTGCGTCTTCGTCACTCTCGACGCGGTCCAGGAGATTTTCGACGTGGCACCGTCGATCTTCAGCGCTTCCGACTTCGCGGCGGTCGTCGTCGCGGCGCCGCCCGTGGTGGCGACCATCGCCGTCGCGGTGGGCGCGGCGGTGGCGGGCGTCTCGACGGTGGCCTTCGGTGCGTCCTTGGCGGGATCGGCGACGCAAGCAGCGAGAGAGAGGGCGGCGGCAGCGAGGAAGAACTTTCGGGTCGTCATGGGCCGGGAAGATGTGCGACGGAATCGTGCCGGTCAAGAGGCTACACTCGTCGGCGCATGGCGCGACCGCCGGTGGTTTCCCGCATCGCACACGGCGGCAGTACGCGCCGCGCGTCGAAGCGGCACGCGCGATGGTGGGAAACGCTCGATCCGGAGTTCTACCGGTTCCGCGAGCCGTTCGAGCTCCCCGAGAGCGACCGCCTTCGCGTGAGCGGCACCGCGGCGGCGGATCACCTCCTGCGCACCGCGGCGGCATGCCTCCTCACGGCGACCGTCGTGCCGACGTCGTTCTCGGCGAAGCGGCGCGTCGAGCAGGAGGTGGATCGCACGTTCTACGAATCGCTCGCCATCGCCGGCGACACGAAGAAGTTCTTCCTGACGCCGCCCGCGAACGTCGCCGTGACGACGCGCGACACGAGCCTCCTCGCGCGTTTTCTCCCCGGGCTGCCTGCCGAGAGCGCGACCGAGGACGTCGTGTTCGAGAGCCCGTTCGTCCCGGTGAATCCGCGACAGCGCGACGAGTACCTCGGCGCGACCGCGAATCGCACGGTGCACTCGCGCTGGCGGCGGCATCGCGAGGGCGGCCGCCCCGTCGTTCTCGTGCTGCACGGTTTTGCCGCCGACATCTACGCGATGAACGAGTGGCTCCTCGCGCTTCCCGCGTTCTACGCGCTCGGCTGCGATCTCCTGCTGATGACGCTGCCGTTCCATGGAACGCGCCGCGCCAAGGGCGAGCCGTTCTCCGGCTACGGGTTCTTCGCGGGCGGACCTTCGCGCATCAACGAAGCGGTCGCGCAGTCCGTCCAGGACGCGCGGGTGCTCGTGCGCTGGCTCCTCGACGAGCGCGGTGCGCCCGCGGTCGGCGTGACCGGCGTGAGCCTCGGCGGTCTCGTCGCGTCGCAGCTCGCGGCCGCCGAGCCGCGTCTGTCGTTCGCGATTCCCAATGTTCCGGTCGCGACGCTAGCGGACCTCGTCATGGAGTGGGAGCCGATGGGCACCGTGCTGCGGCGGCTCGCGACGCGCGGAGGCTGGTCGCTTGCGGAAGCGCGGCAGCACCTCGCGCCGTCGAGCCCGCTCACGTGGGATCCGGTGCTTCCGAAAGACCGGCTGTTCGTGATTGGTGGCGCGGGCGATCGCCTCGCGCCACCGAAACACGCGCGACTCCTGTGGGAGCACTGGCGCCGCCCGCGCCTGCACTGGTTCCCGGGCAGCCACCTGCTGCACTTCGACCGCGGCCGCTACCTCGAGGAGATGGCGCGGTTCCTCGTCGACGCGCGCTTCCTGCGCGTCACGGATACTCGGGGTCGATCTCGTCCACGCGCGCGACGACGACGGTGATGTTGTCGTCACCGCCGCGCTGGTTCGCGAGCACGACGAGCCCTTCCGCCGCCGCGTCCGGATCGTTCTCCACGACGATCGCGCGGATTTCGTCGTCGGTGACCATGTTCGTGAGGCCGTCGCTGCAGAGCACGTAGACGTCGCCGAGCTCGACCGCTTTCAAGAACGTGTCGACCTGCGTCTCCTCTTCGAAGCCGACGGAGCGCGTCAGCGCGCTCTTGAAGAGGTGCTGCTTCGCCTGCTCCGCGGTGAGCAGTCCCTTGCGGACGTATTCGGCGACGACCGAGTGATCGAGCGTCATCTGCTCGATGACCCCGCCGCGGATGCAGTAGGCGCGGCTGTCGCCGACGTTCGCGACGATCGCCTGGTTCTTCGCGAACGCGAGCGCGACGCACGTCGTGCCCATGCTCGCGACTTCGGGAACGGTGAGCGAGGTGTCGTGGATCTGGCGGCCCGCGACGCGGATCGCATACGCGAGCTGGTCCGCCATGAGGAGCTCGCGCGAGCGATCGCCAAGCGGCCCCAGCTTCGCGTCGGGCGGCACCTGCACGCGGCGCATCGTCACGCCGACGAACTCCACCGCGAGCGCGCTCGCGACGGCGCCGCCCTTGTGCCCGCCCATCCCGTCGGCGACCACGAACAACGGAAGGTCCTCGTCGACGAGGAACGAGTCCTCGTTCGCTTGGCGCTTCATCCCGGTGTCGGTGAAGGAGCAGGAGACCAGACGCATGCGCCCGGGATCTTAGCTGTACGAGCGAATCTCGACCGAGACGAACGGTGGCGCGGGCCGCGAGAAGAAATAGCCCTGCAGCATGTGGCACCCGAGGTCGGTCACGACGGCGCGTTCCTCCGCGGTCTCGATACCCTCTCCGATCACGCGCATGCCCTCGCCGTCCGCGAACTCCGTGATCCGGCGGACGAGACGGGCGGAGCGGCTGGAGAGGCCGATGCCGCGCAGCATCGCCATGTCGAGTTTGATGAAGTCGGGCTCGAGGAGCGCGAGCGAGTTGAGTCCGGCGTAGCCGGCGCCGAGGTCGTCCAGCGCGATGCGGAACCCGAGCGCCTTCAGGCGCTTGAGGACGGATCGCACCTTGTCGAAGCCTCCGAGCGCGGCGCCCTCCGTCACTTCGAGAACGATGCGCGACGCAACCGCCACCATCGCCGACTCGAGCTTCGGGTCCAGCAGGCGATCGCCGACCTCGAGCGGGTGGATGTTCACGAAGAGCAGCGTCTCCGCAGGGAGCCGGCCGATCGGCGCGACCGCGACCTCGCGCAGGGCCTGGCCAAGTGGCAGCACGCGGCCCGCGGTCTCCGACGCGTGAATCAGCTCGAGCGGCGACGAGAACACCGGATCCGTCGGGCGGCACAGCGCCTCGTACGCGGTGATCACGCCGGAGTGCGAGTCGACGATCGGCTGGTAATGGAACTGGAACGAGCGCTGCGCGATCGAACGGTCGAGCGCCGCGAGGCGGGCGATGCCGTCCTTGCGGAAACCTTCGCCGCGGCTCGGACGCTCGCGCGCTTCGCGCTCGCGCTCGGTCGTCACATGGATGTTGTTCGCGAGGGAGGGCTCGTAGCCGACGATGCGGTTCCGGCCGGCCTCCTTGCCCGCCTGCACCGCGAGCGCCGTCGCGAGCACGAGCTCGTGACGATGGCGTCCGTCGTCCGGCGCCGCTGCGAAACCGATCGACACCGTCACCTGCGGCAGCCCTTCGCCGGCGAAGTCGTGCGCGACGATGTCCTTGCGGATCTGCTCGGCTCGCTCGGCGGCGTCGCTCTTGCTCGACTGCGGAAGGAGGAGCGCGACCTCGTCGCCGCCAAATCGCCCGGCGATCTCTTCGACGCGCGGAGTGAACCCGATCTCGCCGACGCGCCGCTCGCCGGTCACGGTCCCCGCGATCGTGCGCAACACCTTGTCGCCGATGGCGGGGCCGTAGTTGTCGTTCAGCTCGCCGAGGTTGTCGACGTCGATGACGATGAGCGCGAACTGCGCTCCGGTGCGGCGAAAGCGCTCGAACTCGCGATCGAGGCACTCGAGCAGGTATGCGTGCGTCTGCAAACCGGTCACCGCGTCGCGCGCCACGAGCGACTCCAGCGCGCGGTTCTTCGCCTGCAGCTCGGCGAGGAGCTGCGAGTTCCGCCGCTTCTTGATGAGCGAAGCGATGACGCGCGTGAGCCGCTTCTCGAGCTCCTCGAGATCGGCGAAAGGTTTCGGCCAGTAGTCGGCGACGCCGAGCCGGATCGCGTCGACCGCCGACTCGACCGACGCTTGCGCCGTGACGACGACGACCTCGTGTTCGTAGGGGCGCTCGGTGAGCTCCTTCACGAAGTCGATGCCGCTCCCGTCAGGGAGGTGTTTGTCGACGAAGAAGAGATCGAAGTCCTGCGCATCGGAGCGAACTCGCGCGGCACCCAGCGTCGGCGCGGTCACAACCGCGACGCCGAGCCCTTCGAGAAATCGCGACAGGAAATCGCCGACGACGGGCTCGTCGTCTACGACCAAGGCGCAGAGTCCGGCTCCTAGCTGCTCGCTCAAGATGGGCTCGCACGGCGGGTTCCCTCGTTAACCCCGCCAGAAGACGCACATCCATTGAGAGGCTTTCGTCGTGCCCGGTCAATATCGTTGAAGTGGGGTAAACACCGGGGTTTCGATTCACTTCCGCCGGGTAGGAATTGCCGCCTCTTCGAGCCAGGCAATCAGCATGGGATCGTCGAAGAGCCTGCCGACCACGTAATACGTCGAGTACCACGCATCCGTCGTCGCGGGATCCTCGCACGCGACGCCGCCGCTCTTGATCCACGACGAGTGGCAGAACGTGACGGTCTCGCCCTCCTTCACGACGAAGCCGACGTGGTAGTCGAACCCCACTGCGAAGAGTCCGTCCTCCCCCTTGCGGAGGTCTTCGATCACCTCGTCCGGCGATTTGTTGCGAAAGGTGCGGATCGCGTCGGGAGGACTGAGCGTGCGCACGATGTTCTCGCTCGCCTGTTGTGCGAGCCGTATGCGCTCCACCTTGAACCCGGCGTCCCGCAGCACCGTGCTCACGAAGTAGCCACACGCGATCGTGCCCTCGCCGGGCGTCTGCGAGACTCCGTTGAAATCCCAGCGCGTGCCGAACCACGGAGGAAAGACCTCGCCGACGATCCGCCGCCGCGCCGCTTCGCGCGCTTCGCGCAAGATCTCTGCTCGCTGCGTTGCGCCCTTCGTCCCCTTCGCCAATTTCGCGACGCGCCAGCGCTCGGCGAGCGCGGCCCGCTCGGTCGCGATGCCGGTGAGGACGTCCGTGTAGCTCGGCGCCGGATCCGGTTCCGTCGCCGCGGATGCACACGCCGCGAGCGCGAGCAGTGCCGCCATCGGGATCGTCACGCGCACGGCGTCACCTCCTGCGTCCCGACCGCATCCACCTGCACCACGAGCACCGTGATGTTGTCGTCGCCGCCGCGATCGTTCGCGAGCGCGACGAGCCGCGCCGCCGCGTCCTCGACGCCCGACGCGGGACCTGCGATCGCCGGCATCTCGCCGTCCTCCACCAGGCCGGAGAGCCCGTCGCTGCACAGGAGGAAGCGATCGCCCGGACGCACCGGCGTGACGCACGCGTCCACCTCGACGTCTTTCTGGTAGCCGACGCTTCGCAGGATCCAGTTCCGTCGCGGATGTTTTCGCGCTTCCTCCTCGGTGAGGAGTCCCGCGCGCACGTGTTCGCCCACGACCGAGTGATCGTGCGTCAGCCGCTCGATCTTTCCGTCGCGGATGCGATACGCGCGGCTGTCGCCCACGTGCGCGATCGCGACGTGCGTGCGGCCGAAGAGCAGCGCGACCGCCGTCGTGCCGATCTCGTGTCCGGGAAACGCCTCGAGCGCGTGCTCGAACACCTGCCGGTTCGCCGCGCGAAACGCGAAGCGAAGCAGGTCCTGTCCGAGCAGCGTGATCTCGTGGCGCTCGACGCGATCGAGCACGGTGCCGATCGTCTCCACCGCCATTTGGCTGGCGACCTCGCCGCCGACATGGCCGCCCATGCCGTCGGCGACCACGAAAAGCCGCCGCTCGTCGTCCACGAGGAAGGTGTCCTCGTTCCGCTCCCGCTTCCGCCCCGTGTCCGTCACTGCGCAGGTTGTAAGGATCATTGACTCGCTCCTCCCGGGACGGAGGACCGAAACCCGCGACGTGCCTCGGTTACTCCATCCATGAGCCGGGATAGAGCAGGCCCCGCGCCACAAACGAAACGGCCCGAGCCTTTCGGGCCCGGGCCGTTCGAGAAGCGCTTCTGGCTCAGTAGTAGAGGTGCACCATGCCGCGAACGGCCGGGTTGAACGTCGCACCGAGCGAGTAGCCCGTGGTGTTCGTGCGCACGCGGGTCGCCTGGTCGTAGTTCGAGTTGTAGGCGAACGCGAAGAGCGGGTTGGTCGCGTCCATCGAAAGCGACCAGTGCTGCTCGAGCTTCGGCGGGAAGTACTCGACGCCGAGGCCCCAGCCGAGCGCCCACACGGTCGTCGTGTCGAACACGCGATCACGGGCACCCGACGGGTTGTCGACGGAATCGGTGTAGCTGACGCCCGGGGTGACGAGGGCGTGGAGCTCGACCGGTCCGCGACGCTTCATCGGCTTGCGAATCTGCACCGCGAACCCGAGGTTTGCCGTGTAGTCGCGCGCGGCCGTGCTGCCGCCGCCGCTGACCGCGAGGTGCTGGTGCGTGAAGGACTGCGTGAACGACGCGTTCGCGATCGGCTCGATCGTGGTGCCGCTCTTCATGCGGAAGCGCACGGAGACCGTGTTCGGCGTGAAGATGTCCTGAGGGAAGAGCCAGCCGGCGCCGACGCCGACCGTCTTTTCGTTCGGATCGCCTTCGCCAGCGACGAAGCGGGCCATGGGCATCACGACCTCCGGCTCGGGAGCCGGCGTCGGATCGGGCGTGGCGAGGAAGGGTGCCGGCGTGGGGGCGGGCGTGGCCGTCGCGACGACCTTCGGCGTGGGGGTCGGACGGGGCTGGGCGGCCGCGAGCGAGGGCACCACGAGGGCGACGACGAACGAGGCGGTTAGGAAGTTCTTCATATGCGCGCGTGGTACATCAACCGTGCGCGTCGCGTCAAATCTGCGCCGCTGGAAAATGCGTATCCGGCTCAAGCGTATACTGATTCCGCATGACGATCGCCTGCGCCGCCCTTCTCGGCTCCGTGCTCTTCGCCGCTCCCGCGCGCGTCGGCGTCGTGGTGGTGGGTGACGATCCCGGCGCCGCCGGAGACCTGCAGCGCACGATCGAGCTCCGGCTGTCCGCCAACAAGCGACTCGAGCTCGTCGGCGCCGCGGAGCTCGGAGCGGCGCTGCCAGCGGCTCCGCCGCGTCCTGCGGGCACACGTCCGCTCGACCCCATGTTGCAGAAGGAGGCCGCCGGGCTCCTGCAGGAAGCGACCGATGCGTATTACCAGGACCGCGCCGCCGTCGCGCTCGACCGGCTCGGCGTCCTGCAGGCACTGCAGGAGCGCACGCAGGCATTCCCCACGACCGAGCGCGTCCGCATCCTCCTCTGGCGGACCGCCGTCTTTCTCGCGCTCAAGGACGACACGCAGGCGGAGACCGAAGCGCTCGCCGCGCTCACGCTCATGCCCGACGTGAAGGTGGACCTGAACGAGTTCCGCCCGTCCGTGAAAGACGCGGTCGAACGCGTTCGCGCGCGCGGCTTTCGCACCGTGACCGTCGTCGTTTCGGGCCTGCCGGCAGGCGGAACGCTCGAGCTCGACGACCGTGCAGTGGCCGCGCCGTTCAAGGCGAGCGCCGGAAAGCACCGCCTCACCGCGAGGGCGCCGGGGCGTCGCGACGTCGTGCGCACGTTCGACGCGAGCAGCGACATCTCGCTCTCGATGGTGCTGCCGTTCGCGATGGATCCGGCCACGGAAGCGGCGTTCGCCGCGCTCGCGGCGAACACCGATCCCACGAAGGAGCAGCGGCAGGCCGCGGAGCAGGTCGCGTCGCGCCTCAAGCTCGACTGGATTGTCGTCGCGTCCGCGGGAACCGACGCCCGCGCGATCGCGCTCTCCTCGAAGACACACCAATCGGCTCCGCCGTCGTCGCCCGCGAACGTCGCGGCGTGGATCGACGAGCGTCTCTCCGGCGGCTCCGTGGCCGTCGCCACGCCCCGCACCATCGCAACGCCGATGCCCACGC
>Ga0163152_10006632_pt1 | contig 12979 bp, 13 predicted proteins | sample OliLakLV19MP8IB2_FD_148635 | JGI IMG/M metagenome (GOLD analysis project Ga0163152, IMG submission 148635) | Freshwater microbial mat bacterial communities from Lake Vanda, McMurdo Dry Valleys, Antarctica - Oligotrophic Lake LV.19.MP8.IB-2 | ecosystem: Environmental > Aquatic > Freshwater >... | reverse complement strand
ACCGTAAGGAGCCTTAATCTGAATCTTTCCAGAAAGAAAAATCTTTCGGCCTGGCTTGAATTCCTCCAACACCCAAGGCTGATTAAAAAATGTTGCGGTGAGCTTTCCTGACTCATCTTCAAACTGAAGTCGGAAAACAGCAAAACGTTTTCGGAAAGTATTAAGTTTAAAGCACGCATGTACCGTTCCCTCCAGTGTCACGACATCTCCATTCTGCGCATCTGCGATCTTTGTGATTCGAGAAAAATCGTCGTAACGTCTAGGGAGGGTGAGCAAGAGGTCGCCTATCGTCCGAATACCTAAACTCTCCCAGGCCCTCCGGACCGGAGCCGTCGCCCCTTTCACAAAAGAGACAGGTTCATCCCAATGCAGCATGATCTCCATCCTAGGCTCTTTTCATGCTACAATCCAGTCATATGCGATCTTTCCCTCCGGAAGTGGAAGAAGCGATGATTCTTTCCCAAGACAAATTTGCATGGGAGACTCCAGCTTTTGAAAAACACGTGCGCGGAAAAGCCTGGTACTTTGGCCTCGCTGTTTTGGCCGTTCTCCTTATCGCCTACTCGGTTTGGACGGCAAACTTCCTGTTTGCCTTTATTATCTTTCTTTCTGCCATCATTCTGCTACTCGTAGGCGGCCAAGAACCGAAGACGCTTTTGGTTCAGGTGGGAGACAATGGCATCGTGGTAGACGGAAAGCTTCGCCTATTTCAGGATATCGGCAACTTTGGCATCGTTTACCAGCCTCCAATTTCCAAGGTTCTCTACATGGAGCCTCGCGGGACGCTTTCCCAACGCATGCGCATCCAGCTTGAGGACACCGATCCAGTAGAATTACGTAATCACTTGCGCCAGTACTTACAGGAGGATCTGGACTTGCAAGGAGAGCATCTCTCTGATATACTCGGGCGGCTTTTGAGGATCTGATCAGCATGCGGCCATAGCTCAGCTGGATAGAGCGCTTCCCTGCGAAGGAAGAGGTCAATCGTTCGAATCGATTTGGCCGCACCATATAAAAACACCCCGTTGTACGGGGTGTTTTTATTATTTCATCTCCTTCGCATCGATGAGCACTTCTCCTGCATGTTTAGCAGGCTTCACCTCTTCATAGATCTTTGCGATCTTGCCCTTATCATCGATCAAGAAGCTGACACGATTGATACCCATATATTCCCGGCCCATAAACTTCTTTTTACCCCAGACGTCATACGCTTCAATCGCTTCCTTGTTTTCATCGGACAAAAGCGTAAACGGTAACTCGTATTTCTCGGCAAACTTGGCATGTTTTTTTACAGGATCAGCACTCACTCCAAAAACGGTAATACCCATCTTCTTAAAAGACGAGTAATTGTCCCGAATCGTGCACGCCTCGACCGTACATCCTGGTGTATCGTCCTTTGGATAAAAGTACAGCAGCACCCATTTCCCCTTCTGATCTTTCAAAGAGTGTATCTTTCCATCTTGATCTGGCAATTTGAAATCCGGTGCTTTGGATCCAATCTTAATCATATACGTCGATTCTAGCACCAAAAACCCCGCTTGTGGCGGGGCTTGGAGCATTAGGTGATGATGTCTTCCACCGTGCACTTAAACACGGAAGCGATTCCGAGCAAGGTCTTGATCGTCGGGTTCTTATTGGCACCGGACTCAAGCTTGATGATGGTGTTATAGTTCACCTTTGCCTTCTTAGAAAGCTGTTCACGCGTAAGTTCATGATCAGCACGCATGGATTTCACGTTAGAAGCAATCTTGGACAAACTGTACTTTGGGAGCGTCTTGCTCATAGCGTTCAAAGACAAAATTATAATGGAATAACAGCAAGGGATTTGCCCATTATAAGAATATTCTCAAATTAGTCAAGACCCACTATTTGTATATGGGTGAATGCTTGCGAACAGCTCTTGATGGTTAACGTTTCAAGCTAGAATTGATACTGGCGCGAGTCAGTGGTCCGAGAATTCCCGTTGTCCGTATTTTGTGCGCTTGCTGGTATCTGATGAGTGCATTTCTGGTGAGCGCGCCAAAAAGTTTGGTCTCATTGCCCGGTGAACCTGGTCCTTCTTTTGCGATAAGAAATCCGTGTGAGTTCAAATATTTCTGAAGCTCTTTTACGTCATCTCCTGTAGACCTGCTCTGAAGTTCACGTATAAACTGGTAAGATGTTGCGTTTTCTTGACTTGGGATGATGCTGCCTCCGTGTACAGGTATCAAGGTTAGCTCAATGCGGTTTATATAGACATTCGTAAATTGAATGGATATGTCTTGAATGCCATCAGAGTTTAAATCAAGAATGCGGCTGTCCTTGATCCTAAGCTGCAGGACATGAGGAGTCCCAATAATCTTGAAGCGGACCAAAGGCTCGCTCAAATCTACATAGTCAAGTGACAAGATGTAGGGTTTAGACGCATCATTATTTATCTTGAAGGTAGATTGACTGCCTGTTTTTACGAGCAGATTAACACCTCCCGCATCAACGATACCAACATCTTGTGCTTCATTAATTTCAACGACTGATTCACGCTTTCCTGCGCCAATGCTCTTAGGTGGGATAAATGAACCACCTCCCTTTGGAACAGCAGCTGGGATTGCCTCGAAATAGGCAGTTAAATTCAAGGCGTTTATGACATTCTGATCGTATCGAGGATTATCGACCCTTCCATCACTCCAATGCGAGAACTGATTTAATGAAAAAGCGGTTGCGGTTACGGGTATAGTTGAAGAGTTGTAATTGATGAGTTGTGTTGTTGAGCCTGAGATAAAACCACCATCGGCCGCCGTATACGTGACGGTATGAGTATATATATTGACTTCCCCAGACAAAGCAAGATCATCGCCTGACAATCTTCCAAAAGCAAATGTACCTGTGGAAGCAGCCGCACCCCAAGCGTAAAGACGATAAGAAACATCCGTTGCATTTTGAAGGCTCAGAATATCAAACGGCGATGTATTCGTTGCAGAGCGACCGTTCAGATCGACCCCTGTATACACTTGTGGAGCGCCAATTTCATTACCCGGAGTCGAGAATTCATCTAAACTGTATTGCCATTGATAGGTCGTCGGACCGGAAGCAGTACGTAAATTATTTTGAAAAATACTCGTAAAATCAATGTAGTAACCATTTTGAGAATGAACATTGAATTGATAGTACTCATCGGCCAAAATAGCTGTTGTTCGTGTAGCGGAATCAAAGCCGGTTGATGCAAATGCATCGCTGGAAAGTTGCGATGTAATTCCGGAACCTCTGCTGATCTGAACCGACTGCAAGTGAGAATTCAATGTCGTCGCGGATAGGGACGGTTCATTGCCTGCTAATCCGTTTGGGTCAAAACCAATAATAATGTTCGGTGAAACCGTACCGGCAAGCTGAAACTCTGGTCCGCTGTTTCTTCCAAGTGCAAATGTTCCGCCACCTGATGTGGCTCCCCATGCATAGAGTCTCAGTGTGACTTTTTTCTGTGTCTGCAGGCTTAATACTCCACTTAGATCGATAGGCGCTTGAACAACCCCCAAATCATCTATTCCGTTATAGAGTACCTCAGGTCCTATATCGGTTCCTGGAGTCGAGAATTCATCTAGACTGTATTGCCACTGAAAGGTTGTAGGGCCTTGCGGACTTCTTCGAATAATAGAATTTAGTCCATACAAAGACATTCGATACCCACTCTTGGCGACGATGTGTACTTGAACGTAGTTGCTATTCTCGATCGCTATCGTTTTTGTACCGCTGACGACAAAGCCATTTGAAGAGAATGCATTTAGCAACCCCGATGGATTAAGTCCCGAACCACGTGTGAGCTCCGCTGTTTGTAAGGATGAGTTTAAGGTGGTCGCGTTATGGTTTATCTGGTCCCCAGTCTGACCAGCTTCCTCAAAAGCAACGATACTTCCTGGCCCTAACTCCCCTGCAAAAGAAAGATCGTTACCCGCGCGCCTTCCAAGCGCGATGGTTCCGGCTGCACCCGTTGCTCCCCAAGCGTACATTCTAAATGTAACGGCATTTCCGGACTGTACTTGTTGTAATTCTGTGACTGAAGACAGATCGATTGCAGTCATGGCGGCACCGTTAGTTCCCGTGCCTGTATAAGAGCCTTCTGCTCCCACGTCTGTCCCAGAAGTAGCAAAACCATCAAGGCTATATTGCCATTGATATGCATTAGGACCGGTTGCGCTTCTCCTGAGGTTGAAATTGATAGTGTGAAATGAAAGAGATTGGCCATTCTTAGGCTGTAGGACAACTTGAAAGTATTCGTTACTCGATATTGAGTTTGATTATAATCCGCCCACAACAAAAGCTGTTGCAGAGTAGGAATTCGCAAGAGCCGCTGGTGTTATTCCAGAGCCACGTGAGAGAGAAACGGTTTCTATATCGGTATCATTCGTCGTAGCATTAACGGTGATCTCTGTGCCCGCTGAGCCATTTAATTCAAAAGCGGCTACTGTAATGGAAGCGGCTCGCGCGGGCTGTGGGCCCGAAGAAAAAAAAGTGGCAGTTAATAAAAAAAATCCCAAAATCAACTTGTAGGGGCAGTTCAATTTCATGACTGTAGTCTAGCAAAAAAGACCGTCAGTCGCGATCAAGGTGCTCGTTAGTTACGCATCATGAGCGATGTGCTAGGCTTCCTTGCGCTTATGGAAATCAATGTAGCCACCCAACGCATTCTTCTGCTCAAAGACCAGATTTCCCCACAGGATGCCAAAGAACGCGCTTGGCAAAAGAAAGTCACAGCTTTTGATGCTATTAGTAAGGTAACAAGCCTTTTGAGTAAACCTAAGGACGAGGACTTTGCGCTCACTTATAGCGAGCATCGCTATGAGCCATTCTGGCATGTAATCACTAACGCCCGTTACGAATACACGCGTACGGCCAACTACACTGTATCGACCAGCGGCAAAGAGGTTAAAACGATTACCGTCCATGACGTAAAATATGACGAGCAAGACGGCCGTATCACGATCCCGGTTCTGGAATACTGTCTGCAAGAAGAACGAGAAGAAGTTATTGTCGATGGCATAACGGTTAAACTGGCTCCTGAACTTAAAAAGTATCTTTCGATGCTGCCACATGAAGTGAAGGGACAGCTGAAAGATGAAGTCGAGGACGGCGCGATTCTCGTTCCTCCACAAGCCCGTGTTTCAGCGATCATGCGCGACTCACTCGCTAAAATGATCAAAGGCATTCAAGCCGATACGATACTAGCGGAACAGGTAGAAGTCGTATGTGTTGATCTGTACTATCGTCCAATCTACGCATTTAAATACACTTGGGCATCTAAAAACAAAGAAGCAATTTTGGAGGTTGATGGACTGACTGGAGAAATTCGACAAGGAAAGCGGGTATTCAAGGAATACATGGGAAAGATTTTAGACCAAGATTTTCTGTTTGACGTCGGCGCCGATGCCCTTGGCATGTTTGTCCCTGGTGGAAGTATCGCAATGAAAGCCGCTAAAAAATATATGGATACGCGGAAATAAAAAGAATAAGAAAAAACTCGATGCATGTACATCGAGTTTTTTCATGGCGGTATGTTCTGGACAAAGTTCGAATGTATTTCGAGCAAAATCCGAATGATGAATGAATCGTTCCGCCACTGCCTCGCAGAGCCTCGGCAACCCCGAAAGAAAAAACACTCCTTGCATTTCTGATTTGGCGGGGGTGAAATTTCTTTTGAAAAAGGAAAGGGTGTTTTTCTTTCGGGGTTCTGCCTTCCAAGTATTCAGGCAGGTGGCGGAACAATGCGGACTCGGTTTTGCGAAAACTATTTTTTGGGGAAAGGATTTCGCAAAACCTCGGCTCATTTGTTTTTGAATTCGGATGTCGCAAATGGAAAAGGAGGGGTTTGGGGAGGAATTTTCCATTTGCTCCTCTTTTTGTTTTGGGGGAATTCGGGGCGGACAAAAAACAGAAAATACAAATTCGATATTGTGCCTCTACCATTCTACTATTTTTCGTCCACGATCTAAAGGAGTCCATCCTCGGTATTCGCCTTGTTCTTTGGTTATCATAAATATTTTACGATCGCTCTAGATCGCCAAACTGACTGTAATATGCGATTTCTTCGGAAGAGATCGAGGGGTTAAACTTTTTGATAGCATCGGACAGTAATTGCTCGTCGATTAAGCTTTTATCTTGGGAGACAGCCGCTCGTGCCGCTTCTGTAACAACAAGTTCAATGTCTGATCCTACATAGTTCTCGGACATTTTGGCGAGTTTTTCAAAATCGATATCTTTGTCATACGGCCGACCAGAAAGACAAATTCTAAAAAGGTCTCGCCTTGCCTCAAAATCTGGCGGCCCAACAAAGATTCTCTTATCCATACGTCCTGACCGAAGTATAGCCGTGTCAATCATGTGAGGACGGTTTGTTGCTCCGACAACCAAAATCTTATTTTCACCAGCATTATTAAGCTGAAGTAGAAACTCATTTATTTCTTCCTTTTTGATATCCGCTGACGAGCTAAGTTCCTCCCGCTTAGGAATAAGACCCTCGATTTCGTCAATAAAAACAATGGAAGGCGCTTGCAATCTTGCCATCTCAAACACCTTGCCAATATTTCCTACAGCGCCGTGAACATAAGAAGTGGCGACCGACGATGGGTTCATTTCAACAAAGTTATACCCGAGTTCGTCGGCTAGTTTTTTGACTATAAATGTTTTTCCGCAACCGGGCGGCCCGAAAAGCAAGATACCATTCGGGATGCCGAGTTTAAATTTCTTGTATTTTTCTGGATTAAGAAGTGGCTCGATAACCTCATTGATTAGTAAGTTTTTTAAGGGCTTCATTCCAGCAACGCAATCAAAGCCTCGCAAGGTAGTGAGATTGTCTATGACATCGGTAATCTGCTCGTGAGAATGCTCATCATTAATAACTCCGAGATATTTCTTACCAGCGACTTCAAGAGTTACTAGATCATATTTTTTGCTTCGATCAATAACCTCATCGTTCTTAATATTTGTAAAAACATAGAGATATTTCTCGTTTGAAAGAGAATAGACTTCGGTAAAAAATATTCTTTCGATACGACTCTTAACTGTGAGATCATCCCTCACTTTGAAGCCATTATAAAGGATTGGTTTTGTTGGTGTTGCCATAAAATTATTGCGGGCTACAGTTAGTATCTAGAAAATTGTTATATGTATCAATTGATCTATCGAAAGTATTGCTTCTTGCTTGCCAACTATTGACAGCATTGATGAGTTTTTGGCGTTCGGTATTGTATCTGTTCACTCGATAGTTGTAATTATCGATCGAGGATTGGTCATATTCATCGACATACATCCCGTCAAGCGTATTACCCTCAGACTTATTAGCGGCAATTTGAGCATCTAATGTATCACTTTCATTTGCCAACTGCGCGCCCAAAGAGGCGCTTGGTCGCAATTGCATCGCTCTGTCATAATTCGAATCAGAACACCGGAATGTTTGGCCTCCTTCAGACAGGAGATTGTTAGAACCGAGCTCCGACGGGGTGTATGTGTTGGAAGAGGATGATGACGAATCCCCACTATCAGAAAATATTGCCCATCCAAAAAATAGAACAATGCCGCCGATGATTAAAATATTTTTCCAATTGTATTTATAACCAGTAGAGACCGGGGTGGTGGTCGGCTTTACTGGAGGAGGTGTGTGCGAACCCATACTACTCGTTGGAGAAGTTTTCGCCGGAGCAACGTGTGGCGTCTCTTTCTTATCCAGAAAGTCGAGGTCAATATCTAAATGTTTCTTATCGTCTTTCATATATTTTATGCTCGGTTAATACACGCCTGAACCAACTCTGGTAATACCACAGCATTATCGGTCGACATTGCTATTTGCTCGAACAACACACCTTTGCCGTCTTTATCTTTCCAAAGAACGACCTGACCTGAATCGAACTTTGGAATGTATATGGTGTCAGTCCAAAGCACTGTCTCAGTCTCTTTGCCACCGAATAGTTTCGTCCTTGTTTTGGAATAGCCCTCTTTGCTGAATTCAACATTGCCGATCTTTGTAGGTTCGCCTCGGTCAAAAATTTGATCCACGTATCGCTTGACGATATGTGGCTCAATAAGACCTCCAGAAAGTCCGATTAACTTCCCCCAAACATCCTGTTTTGCTTTCTTACCGATATGTAAAGTCGTTCCAAAAGAGAATGAGATTCTTTCTTTCTCGGACGCAACCATAAAGCTAAATGATTGTGATATCGGAATAAAATTAATTGACTGATTCTGTGCGTGATACGAGACAGCAGTCGCATCCTTATAAAATATCCTCTTGTTGTTGTATTCAAGGTAACTATTCTTAAATAAAACAGTACCGCCGCCGAATGTCCCAGGAACGTCTATTGCAAGTGAATTTTCTGCGTCGTCGGTCAGATTCTTATTGATCTGCTCTAATTCACTGGTAAGTTTATTTTTTAGACTGTCTGTCCCAGCGATACCGATTGCGACCTCCAAAAGCTTTGCCGACTTTTCAAGTTCACTGAGATTATTATGTAAATCTAAAACAATGGCTCGAAGTGCATTAGCGGCACGATCACGCATTATTTTTGTCTGACTGTCGTCGTATAGACCAAGATCAATCAGTTTGTTCATCTCGGCCTGGATGTCTCCTACTGCATTTCTGATGCTCTCCGATTCTTCCTTATCCAACTTGCCATCTTCGCTGACCTTTAACTTTTCGAGCTTTTCGACCGCACCATGAATAGTCTGGTACACGGGATTAAGAACATTTTTCTCGATCTTTTCTCCTCTTGTAGAGAATACGCTCTGGAATTGCTGAATGTAGTCGTTGTCGTTGTGGAACTCGTGCAATTCCGTATAGATATCCGAGAGATAAGAAACGACGTGCTTCTTAAACTCTGATATCACCTCATCACTGGCAGTCTGCTCATCATGGAGTCTGTATGCCTTTGAGAAAGCCGACCAGAATTTATCTGAATCAAGAATCGACTTCCAAGTAGTAAGAGAGTCTTGGAGATACTGCTTGTCGTTTTCTACGGAAAGTACCATGCAGTAAAGAATCGCCAGGTTTTTACGGTAGAAATAAGACTTCGCGCCATCGCCATCGGCGGCGTTCTTCCAAGTGCGGATCGCATTGAGATAGTCTTTTTGTTTAAGCAACCCGAGTGCTTGTTCGTCTACGTTGTCTGATATCTGAAACCAAAAGAAGTATTCCCTGATCCTCTTTTTAGGAGCTTGCAACTTCTGCAGAGCCTCTTTGACGGAGTCTTCAGTGCGGAAGTCCTCAAACATTCCAAGATCGAGATCGTACTCTGGAGTGTCGTCGATCTTGATTCGGTTAATAATCTCCTTTGATCGCTTAAGGAGTTCTTTCTCGCTAGCAGATGTATCCAGTCCGAGGATGTGGTATGCGTTATTTTTGAGTGATATGTGTGCCATAAATTTAGCGGGTGATGCCCGAAAGGTTATTTTTAATTGATTCTTGCTCGTCAGACGGAAGCAAGAGTAGCAATTGGTGTACACACCGCTTCAATTCGTCCACATCGCCCAGCTCGATCGCTCGACGTCCTTTCTCTATGTAGTAACCAGCCTCTTTTTCGTTGATCCATTTCTTGCCGCTCGAAGTGAGTTGACGAAATTGATAGACCCACGTGGCCGGGTTAGAGAACAATGCCTTTGCTCCCAACTCCTTGATCTGTTGATTGACCATGATCAAGAGGGTTTTATCGTTTTCTGCTATGGCCTTTTCTCCCTCGGTTTTCATCTTTGCCATTTGCTCTTCGTGCTTTACCTTATCTTTGTCATCACCGAGTTCGGTAATGATTTTCTCTGTACTTTCGATGCTCTCCTTAAACTCTTTGACCATTTGTGGCATCTCTTTTTCTTTTTCAAGCCGGTCTAACATACTCTTAAGATCCCGTAATTGCTTATTGGCTTTACTCTTCTCGTCCTCATCGAGGTGTGCGTTTTTCAAACTTGTCGAGACATTTCGTATAGTATTATCGATCTTACCTTTTTCTTCTGTAGAGCAGTTTTCAGATACCGATTGAGCGCGTTCAGTCTGCACATCAAGTTCTGCTGTAACGTCACTCACATCAACAAGTTCATCCATGAATGTGGATCGTGCGTTGAGAGTCAGGTCGATGAGAGGAATGTAGGCGGTGACAAAAAGCTCACGAGACTCGTTCACTTCAACGGTTAATTGCAAATCAGTGCCTTCCGGGAGATCGTAAGGTAAAGCACTACCTTTGATTCCAAGTTCGCAAACGAAAGCATTGCGATCAGGAATATCAGATTCTCCTTCACCAACCCTAATCCAAAGAGGGTTTGAGTCCTCATCCTTTTTCAAGCGACGAGCTGTTTTGAATGTCTCGGTTTTTTTAACCGGCAATACTGCGCCCTTTTCAATTAACTTCTCGAATACCTCCGTTGCGGTAAATCCGCTCTTGATATCTTTTCGAGATACAGCGACTCCGATCGAGTGTGGAATTGGAGCTCCTGAAACTGACAGACCGTGAGTGATCGTGAACGAATCCGGATCAACCGGTACAGTGTTGCCTTGCTTGTCGAAAAGATACACCCAAAAGAGATTCGACTTATTTGCCTCTAAAGCAACTGTGTCGAGAAACTTGCCGGCCTTTAGTTTTATTTTTGATCCGTTATACGAGCCACTATCCGATTGAATTTGCACGTAGTATTCCTCTTCAGAGTCTTTAAGATCATCAATGATGCCGGTGACAGTTTCTTCTGTCTCGGATGTAAGACTGTCGTAGTTTAGATTTAACGATTGAGTACCTTTCTTAAGTGGCTTCGCATCCTCATCCATGATTTCTTTCGGGATCTTTTGTCCGAGTGCATATATCGAAGCTCCTCTAGCAACTACGGTAAGAGGGTCGACGGTCGCATCGACTTCGATCTTAAGTTCCTCTGCCAACCTTTGCTTGATATAAGGTATTTGAGTAGGTCCACCGACAAGAATAATCTTGCTTACAGACGAACTTTTAATACCGGCTTCCTTGAGAGTATCTTTTGAAAGCTCGATGGTACGATCGACCATCGACTTGATCAGTTTCTCAAATTCCTTTCTAGTAAACTGGAAAGAAAGATATATATCTTTACCCTCGTCATCCTTGCCCAAACTGTCGAGCTCGATAGGAGTCTTTTCGTACTGCGAAAGCTCAATCTTTGCCTTTTCAGCAATATACTTAAGGCGAGAAAATACACCTCGGTATTTCTTATTCTCACGGTTGAAATCCTCTAATGAAAACTCTTTGAGAATACGAGGTGTGATGATTTGATCGACAATCTCCCAATCGAAGTTTTTACCACCGAGAAAGTTATCGCCATTATGCCCAAGTACCGACAAAACCCCGTCCTTTGACGAAATAAGAGCGACGTCGAATGTGCCTCCACCGAAGTCGTAGATAAGCCAATTCTCATTCTTGGAATTTGAAAAGCCGTAAGATATTGCCGCCGCAATAGGTTCTTGGAGCAAGACTACATGTTTAAATCCTGCGAGATTGCCGGCTCGTTTAGTGGCTTCAGACTGCAAGACAGAGAAAGCTGCGGGAATTGTTATGACGGCGGCTGAAGTATTAAAATCAGGATACTTACGCAAGATATCCTCTTTGAGGTTTTTGAGAATCTCCGCAGAGATTTCTTCGGCATTCATCTCGGTATCTGCTCGTTCAAAATAGAACTTCTCCGGAGTACCCATCACACGCTTCACCTCCGGACGGTAGTTCTTCACTTCGTCCTCGGAAGCATCTCGGTACAATGCCTCGTATGCTTTTTGTCCGACGACTTTATTTTTCGCTTTATCGAAACCGAATACAGACGGCGTATATTCAACACCACCCGGCTTTTTCACGATCTCAATGTTGCCATTACTGCTGATGGCAACAGACGAATTTGTCGTGCCGAGATCGATTCCAATTTGTACGTTTTGGTTAGCCATAGTGATTATTGATTAGTTAGTAATATGATCTTCGCCTTACGAACGACCTGACCTTTAACAAGGATTGTTGGCTCTATCGTTTCCTTAACAATAGGAGCAGGCAAAGAGGGGTCTTTTTCTACGGACAAAATATCTAGATTCAGTCCGTCGTTAAACTTTTGATTTGTATAATCCAAAATCTCAATATCGTACTTGCCGACGTACCTCTTGAGTTTTTCGATTGATATCTGCAAACCTTTCTGCTGGTTCTCTGGGAGAGCAGACATCGACTTTACGAGTCTTTGATCCATCCTCCAGATTTCAACAGCCAAATCAACCAGATCATTTACACCCAAAGAAAGCTCGATATGTTTCGGAGCAACAGCATATTTAATGTCCTGACTGATTTTCCTATAAAGTTCCTCAAATTTATCGGGTCCAGATGATTGACCACTGCTTTTGCGAGAAAGAAAATATACGAATGCGAATATAAAAAGTATTACTAGAACAAGGATGACTATAACGATTGGATTTGAAAGAATGTTCATAAATTTTATTTTAAAAGTTCACTACTTGATATCCCTAATGCCCCAGCGATTTTTTCCAAAGTCGAAAGAGTAGGATTCATGCGACCATTTTCAATGTTGCTGATATACGCTCTATCCACATTTAAAGCCGTCGCAAGGTCTCCTTGCGACATATCCTTTTTCAAACGCAGTTTTCTTAGGTTTTCGCCAAGTTTCTTTCCTGAAGCCATGGATACATAATAGGAAAACTTGCATTCTTTTGCAAGAGTGCAGTATAATGCATACATGTCCGCCCCGAATTCCCCCAAAACAAAAAGAGGAGCAAATGGAAAATTCCTCCCCAAACCCCTCCTTTTCCATTTGCGACATCCGAATTCAAAAACAAATGAGCCGAGGTTTTGCGAAATCCTTTCCCCAAAAAATAGTTTTCGCAAAACCGAGTCCGCATTGTTCCGCCACCTGCCTGAATACTTGGAAGGCAGAACCCCGAAAGAAAAACACCCTTTCCTTTTTCAAAAGAAATTTCACCCCCGCCAAATCAGAAATGCAAGGAGTGTTTTTTCTTTCGGGGTTCTGC
>Ga0163152_10006631_pt1 | contig 12980 bp, 7 predicted proteins | sample OliLakLV19MP8IB2_FD_148635 | JGI IMG/M metagenome (GOLD analysis project Ga0163152, IMG submission 148635) | Freshwater microbial mat bacterial communities from Lake Vanda, McMurdo Dry Valleys, Antarctica - Oligotrophic Lake LV.19.MP8.IB-2 | ecosystem: Environmental > Aquatic > Freshwater > Lake... | reverse complement strand
AATGTAAAATGGCACCTGCCCGAGCGACGCCTTTGCGTTTGACTGCGTCTTGAAGCGTGCGGCCGTTTCCTTGTCGAGAGCTGCGATGAGTTTCTGCGCCTCGTCCTTCTTCCCCTCGGCTTCGAGTTCACGTGCCTTTTGCCAAGTGGCGTGCCACTTCGAGTACAGCTCAATAATAGTGGGGCCCTGGATGAGCGTCTGCGCCGAAAGAAGCTGCCCGCTGGTTTCGTTGCTCACCGATGGCCCGAGGCCGCCGTAGCTCGCCTTGTTTGCCAGGTCCCATTCAAGAGTATTGTAGCGAACGTCACCGCTGATGATGTTCTTGTCGAGTTCGCTGCCCGACTCCAGGTGTTCCCAGGTCAGAATTTCGCGGCCTGTGAGCATGCGAAACGACGCAGCCCACGTGGCGAACGAATCGTCGAACGACTTTTTCCACTGCTTGGGAACGTTCTTCACGAAGTAGTGGATGGGTGCGGATTCATCGTAGCTCGTGAGCGAGAAGCGCGCGATCTTTTCGTTTTTGCTGCGCAGCGTCGTGAAGAATCCGACGCCATCGGTCTGCGAACGCGGCACGAAGCTGGTGTCGAGCGCGTTTTCCATGCGCAGGAAATAGCGTGTCGTGAGTTCAAACGGACGCTGCGTGGTGGCGTCGCCTTCGCCCTTTTCCGTGAGTTCCATATCGCTTTTGATGTCGAACACGAGCGTGCTCAAGCTGTAGTCCACAAGCGCGGTCTTCGTGGATTTGGTGATGACGTCTTCCACCAGGTCTTTGGAATAATCCTGGATTTTCAGGTTCGCCGACAGCGGTGCGAGATCGACATAGACCATGTCGCGCGAAGCGCTTGTGCCGAGCACCGGGATGTCCAGAATGGGCATGCGCTCAGAACCTTCCGAGCAGGACTCGAGACAACCCACGAGGCTCAGGTAGGTCTGCCCTTTGTATTGCGAGAGCAGGGGGCGCACCACGATGCTCGGAAGGCCCGAGAGCTTGAGGCGGCCGAGTGTTTCGGACTCTTTGTCGGAAACGCCGGTGATAACGCCACCAAACACATACGAAAGTCCAAGCGAGTCGGTGGGCAGGCCCACGATGACGCCCTTTTTCGAGGCTGTGACATCGGGAGTGCCTGCAAGTGCAGCCGCGCCACGCGTCCGTTGGTAACGCACAGAGTCAGGAAACTTTTCGAGGTCGAGGGCCGAGACGGGCGGCACTTTGCCTTCCGTTTGCAGTTCGGAGAATTTTTCTTCGCCGATGGCCACGATGCCCGAGTCGCCGAGCGACTTTTGCGTGTCGATTTGCGCAGCCGTCACCACGTTCTCGAACGAGGGACGTTTCGCCATTCCTTCCTTGCGTTGCGACGCCTCGGTGCGATCGCTGACGGCTGCCTGTTTGGAACTCGCCGAACCGCACGCGGTTGCAAGCAGTGTGAGGCCCGAGAGGCAGGCAACGGCGGGCAAGGTGACGACGCGGGAAGCGAAGATCGGACGGTTCATGTGTGGACTCCCGAAGACACGGACAATTTGAGGGAACGTAAAAAATGAGCGGGGTACCACGCTCGTATAACCCTTCGTTACTTTGTTGTCACCCACCCGGTTGCAAGGAAAGAGAGACATTCCCGCCGCGCGTTCACGGTGAGAGCGACTCCAACGTGTCGGTCCGCGTGCGGTAGCGCGAGTTGGTGAGCCTGTCGGCAAGGCGTGTGGGCTCGCGCAGTCGAACTTTCGCAGCGAGTTTTGCCTTCTGTGCCTTCAGTTCAACCAAAAGTCCGGGCGCGATGGGACCCACGGGGCGACGGTCGTACAGCATGGCCTGGTGTCCTCCTGGCCATCAATTTTCGGAGATCCTCCCGTTGGCCGCAAGCGATTGCAGGCGCGCGCGCACGCGATCCCACTGCGCCGCCAACGCAGGTGCGGACACACCCAGGCGGCCAGCCTCATCAAGCAAGGAAAAAGTGGCCGCCGGCTGACGAAACACCCAGACTCCATCCACAAGGCGTTTGGTTTTGCGCTCAAGCCATGGCTGACGTTCCACCACGAGCGGGCCGCGATAGGCTTTGCGCTCCATCTCCTCCAGAGCGATCGCAAACGCGGAACGGGGCAGTGTCTTGTTTCGTTGTTCTGCCCAAAGGGTCAGCACATCGAGACCATCGAGCACATCATAAAAATAGAACCGCGGAAACGTGAGCCTGCGCCAGTCGAGTTCGCTCGCGCCTTCCTCGGCATTGTGTTTCGTACAGGAGCCAAGCACGAGCTTGCGTTCGAGGAGGAATTCACCGGCTGCGTCCACGAATGCACGCGTCGTTTCATCGGAGCGCAGGGCATCAAACATCAGCATGGCGCGCAAAGGTGCCACGGTGCCCACCATGGAACTGGGCGTTTCGCCCTTGGCGAGATACGCACTGCCATCGCAATTGAGCCCTCCGTCGCCCATCTGGTATCTGGCAAACCAGTCACGCACCCACGCAAAGCGAGCGTCCACGTCGACACCGCACTTCGCGAGCAACGGCATCACTGTTCCGAGCATGCAGTGACAAAAGGTTTCGTATTCATCCACGCCGTCAGGAATGTCTTCCTGACGCAGCGGAAATTCCCGATAAGGAAACGCCTCGATGCCCCGTGCGAGTGCATCCACCGCGCGAGTGGGAATGGAGTCGGCCAGACCCATCTCCGCAAGGAGATGCATGCGCCACCAGGGCCCATCCCATTTCGGCCAATAAACACTTGCCTCAAGGGCTCGGATCGTTTCGTTCGAGGCAAGGCGTTGCAAGGAGTCTTCGGTCGCGGAAATCAGTGCGGACATTCCGTTTTCCTTTGCCGTGGTCAGCATTTGTATCCGTGTGCAAGCGCGAGGGCAGTGCACGGTCCACCCGCTCGTTCCAGTCCGTCGGGACGTCGGCGCTGTGTTCCGTAGACGCGACATGCGACACAGCTGTTTCGACCCTCTCGAAAAACACACCCTGCACGCGCAGAGCACGGCAGTAAACATCGTTGTGCAGCTCCTTGGAGAGGAGCGCGACAACGTCGGGAAGGCTGTCCAGCTCTCTGTGAGCGGATGACGTGTGCCTCTTTAGTAGGACACGAAATGCCGACAGACAGGAACCTTTCCGAGCCCGATGTGTAAAATTCTCTGGATTTTCACGGGCTGCCACTGGCAATCAGGGCAAACATCCCATAATGATTTCCACACAGGCGTTGCTCTCACACGCCAACCGGGGGCAACATGCCACATCCTCTCCTTATTGTGGAAGACGACTCTGACAGCGCTTACCTCTATGAGCTGTTTCTCGAAGGGCTCCCGGTTGAGATCTCTTGTGCCGAGTCCATACCCGACGCGATCGAGGCTCTGGCCGGTGGTTTAAGGCCAGAAATAGTTGTGCTCGATTATCATGTGGGCAGCGGTGACGTTCATGGGTTTGCTAGCCAGTTGCGCGACTTGGCCGGCCCGCGCTCGACGCGCATTCTGTTGGTTTCGGGTGAAGACGGTCTTGCTGCCAAAGCCGAGTCGCTGCGCGCCGATGCATTTTTGCGTAAGCCTGTGGATCTTGGCGACTTCCAGACCGTCATCCTGCAACTGCTGGGAGAGCCAGTGACACAAAACGCAATGCCCGGCTCCGCCGCCCCTGGCACATCATCCTCTCTCAGCTTCGCGGCAGTCCGGGAGCTCTGAAATTTCGGGCGGCTTCCTCGATGAGGCTGCGCGTGCGCGCCAGCGTCGCGAATGCCAGTTCATACAGATGCACAATCCCTTGCACATGGTGAGGCTTCCACGGGAGCGAGGTGTGGCGAATGTCTTCGAGCCAGGTTTCGTACGACACCCGCGGATTGACCTCCTTGCCATACCCTTGCGAGCCAGGAACTTTGCTCGAGTCACTGCCCCATTCCACGGTGCGAATGACCTCCGAGCGAAACAGCAAGAGCACACTGTCCTGAAGATCACCCACACGCACGGCAAGAACGCCACTTGCGAACGAAGCCGCCGGACCGCGCAGCTCGCCATCGAGCACCGTATGAGAATTGGTGACGTAGGGAACGGGCAATTTGTCCTCCCGTGGCGCTGGCACGTGCTCGCGCACGACCTCGGAAATGCGTTCCACATCGGAACGCGCGGGTGTCTGGCCCACGATGTCGGTTGACTTTTTGCCGCTCAAGGCTATGCCCGTGCAGGCAAACAGTGAAAACACCTGGCTTGATGCGCGAAAGAGTTCTTCCACGGGATCGGACCGCGTGCGAAGTCTGCGAAAAAGATCTCGCATGGCATCGTCGAATGCGATGCGCTCATTTTGCTCCTCGAGCCGCTCCGAGCGCGGCAGCCACGACGACAGGAACCCCGCGAGAGTTTCGCACTTACTGCGCACAGCACACGGCACCAACGTCACGTCTTTTGAATGACAGGCAAGCAGCCCCCACAGTTTGCCATCCACCTCTATGGCCACGGAAAGTGAAGTGCGGTGGCCCATGTTTGTCATGTAACGCGTGTGCACTTGCGACACGGCGCGCAGCCGTGCATGGGTCAGGTCGAGCTGCGTGCCGGCGTCCCGTTGCACGATGGGCGAGTCGACGCTCAAGGCGTCCCGGATATAGCGCACCTTGTTTTTCAAGTAGAGCGCGCGCGCGGGTTCGGGGATGTCGGTGGCCGGGTAATTGTGATTGAGGAACGAGCGTGCGCTCGCCACGCGATCTTCCGTGACCACTTCGCCATGCATGTCGGGCGCGCGGAAACGGTAGAGCATCACCCTGTCCATACCCGTGAGGCGGCGCAGGATGCCACAGGCGTTCTTGGCCACACGCAGCACGTCTTCGGGAGCGGTGGCGTTGGCGGTCGACAGCAGCCCGCGGAACGCTTCGTCGAAGTCGTAAGCGCGCCCTTGCCCACCGTCCTCCGCGAGGTCGTCGATTTCCACGCCAAGGAACCTGTCTCCCATACGAAAAAGGTGCACGTCCAAAGCGCGTTCGCCCATCGACGAAGAAAACACGTGGCGCTCTGCGCGGTCCAGCACACCCGAGGCGAGGACCCGTTTCATATGCGTGAGCAGCGAATTTTCGAACAACGTTTCCACACCGCGCCCCAAAAAATCTTTGGCCGCCTGCGTCAGTCCGAAGAACTTGGGCGCGTTCGCGCTGAGCGCATGGACGGTGAGATCGCCCTCACGCAGCTGCAGGAAGGCACCGTACTCCTGGACGGCCTGGATGAGGTGGATGGGCTCCTTGTCGCACTCAAAGCCAGTGATTGCCACTGCTGCTTTTTTCATTTTTCGACTTCCTCCTCCACGAGAGCCCGGGCGCCGGCTCGGGCGCCGGCCGTTGCACCTACGCTTGCCGTCCCACCTGCCGTGGCCTCATCTGTCGCTGGCTCAGCCGCCTGCACGGCCCGGCCGCGCAATTCTGCGGTCCATTCATCCACCTTTCCACACAGTAGGGCAATGTCGATGGGCTTGGTGATGTAGTCGTTCATGCCGGCCGCGAGGCATTTTTCCCTGTCGGTGCGCATGGCATTGGCAGTGAACGCGATGACGGGAACCCCCGAAGCGGGCTTCTGCATGCGTCGCAGTCTGCGTGTGGTTTCCAGGCCGTCGAGGCCCGGCATCTGCATGTCCATGAGCACCACGTCAAACATACGATTTTCAAGGATATCGAGCGCAGCCTGACCGCTCTCGGCCGTCACCAGATTCCAGTCGCGCTCTCGCGCGACAATGCGCAGCAACGCCAGGCTGTCGGCGTTGTCGTCCACCGCCAGCACGTTCGCATGGCCATCCTGCCGCTTGCGAATCTCTGCGTTTTCTGTGGCCTCCACCGGCTCCGTGGCAACAGCTAGAGGCAGCGTGAACCAAAACAGGCTCCCTTCACCTTCCGCGCTGTCAAAGCCCACGGTGCCGCCCATGATTTCCACCAATTCCTTGCAGATGGAAAGGCCTAGGCCGGTGCCACCAAACTTGCGGCTCGTGCCCGAGTCCACCTGCGAGAAGCGCTTGAACACCTTGGATGAGTCTTCCTTGCGGATGCCGATGCCAGTGTCGCGCACTGACACGAGCACGTTGCACATTCCGCCTCCCAGGTCGGTTTGCTCCGCCACCCGCAGGTCGATGGATCCACGCTCCGTGAACTTGATGGCGTTGCCCATGAAATTCACCATCAACTGACGGACACGGCTTGCGTCACCGACATACTGGCGGCCTTCGGGAACGGCACATTCAATGGTGAGACGCAGACCCTTTTGCACTGTCTGTTCGCGGAACGCCTGTTCCACTTCCACGGCAAGGTGCGCTGGCGAAAACGGGGCGGCGTCGAGGTTCACCTTGCCGGCTTCAATCTTCGACAGGTCGAGCACGTCCTCAATGAGGTCGAGCAGCACCTTGCTCGACCGTTGGATGGCCTCCACCGGACGCTTGTTCGTTTCGGGCAACTGCGCACGGCCGAGCACTTGCGCCATGCCGGTGATCACGTTGAGCGGCGTACGCAACTCGTGGCTCATTGCGGCCAGGAAATCGCTTTTGGCGCGGTTGGCCACGTCGGCCTTGCGCTTTTCATCGCGCAGCGCCTCTTCGGCGCGTTTGAGCCTCGTGATGTCGCGCGAGAGCGCCGCCACACGGCCGATGGAAGAGTCCATGCCTCGCAAGGGGACAACGCTGGTGGAAAGGTAACGCGGGCCGCCGGGCGCCTCTTCGAGCTCCTCAAAGGTCACAGGTGTGCCCGAGCGCACCACCGCGCGGAACCGCTCGAGCACGAGACTCAGCTGCGAAGGTGCCGTGAGGTCGCGCAGATTGAGGCCCTCAAGACGCGTCGCCCCCTGCACGAGACTGGAGCTTGTGGACATTTCGCGGGCTGCGCTGCGGTTGAACGACTCGAGGAAAAACTCATCGCCAACGCATCGGTACACCGTAAGGAAATCGGCGGTGTGCTCGAGCACGTTGGAAAACAGTGTTTCCTTTCCCATGAGTTCAATGGTGCGATCATGCGAAGCCGTGACATCGAAGCCCACGGTCTGAATTTCGAGTTTCGTGTTGTCGCCCGAAAACAGCCCGCGGTGGATCCAGCGCACCCAGCGCGGCGGCGCATGGATTCCGGGGCCTCCCGACACGCGCGTCTCATGCTGCAAAGTGGGTTCCGACCGGCTGAGGGAAGCGAGATCGCCCTGGACCTTCTCGAAATCATCCGCCTCCAGGAGCGAATAAAATGAACGCGGCCGGCCCGGTTCGAAGCCCCAGCCAAAAAACTCGCGGAATGCACCGTTGGTGAACGTGAGGGCACCCTCGCGATCAAAACGGCACACGAACACCGCCTGATCCTCCACGATGGCACGGTAACGGCGCTGACTCTTTTCGAGTTCTTCCTGCGCCACCACCTGTTCGGTGACGTCGATGCTCACCGTGCCCACCGCATAGGGGTTTGCCTCGCCAGGAGCCGTGAGTGGAAAGCGCGACGAGAGAAGGCAACGCGAGGTGGCATTGTCCTTGCCCAAGTGCTCGCGTCTCTCGGTGACCTCGTTCTTCAACAGGACTTCGAGATCGTTGTCACGCAGCATGTTTGCCGTTTCAGCATCGAACAATTCGCGGTCGGTGCGATCAAGAAGGCTCTCTTCGTTGAACCTGTGCGCTTTCAGAAATGCATTGTTTGCAAGAAGGTAACGGCCAAGCGTGTCCTTCACGCTGATGGGCGTGGCGGCGCCGTCAAGCATGGCGCGCATGCGGCTCTCGCTCACCTCGAGTCGGCGCTGCAGTTTGATGAGGTCGGTGTTGTCAAAAAACACAAGGACTGCACCCAGGATGCGCCGACCCTCGTCGCGGCAGGCGTGCACGCGCATCTGAAACGTGCCCTTGCCGGCGGTGCAGATCATTTCTTCCGACACGCCCGTGCGCAGCGTGCGTTGAATGCGTTCCTCCAGATCAGGGAGCTCGCACACGCTCGAGGCATGCGTGATGGGGAGGCCCACGTCGGCGCGTGTCAGGTGGAACACGGCCGCCACCGCGTCGTTGTAGCGCTGGATGCGCAGTTCGGTGTCCACCACAACGAGGGGCGAGCCCATAGACGCCTGGATGTTTTCCAGGCTGGTGTTGGCAAAACGCAGCTCGGAGGTTCGGACACCCAGCTCCTCGTTGAGAGTGGTGAGCTCTTCGTTGCTGCTCTGCAGCTCCTCGTTGGTGGTCTCAAGCTCTTCGTTGCTGCTCTGCAGTTCCTCGTTGGTGGCCGACATTTCCTCGTTGAGCGCCTGCATCTCCTCGTTGGCGATCTCAAGCTCTTCAATCACCGAACGCAGGTGGGCACGCGTGTTGGCAACCTCCTCCTCCAGCTCCGCAAAACGGGCGGCCGCGGCAGGACTGAGAGTCAGGTCGACTACGCTGGCGCTGGCAGCGTCGACGCCGGCAGCGGCCGCGGCATCGACTGCCTCGAGCGCAACAAGCACATCCGCCGCGTTGCCTTTGTGCCATTTGTCGTGCGCCACGGAGAAGTGATAGCGCGGGTCCACCTCGGAGAAGGAAACAAGGCAGTGACTGGCGTCAAATGGTCTGCCGAGAGGTTCCACCTCGATACGGTACGCCTTGCCCTCCAGGGTTGGATGGTCATGTACGACGCTGACGTATGCCTCGCCTGCGCGATCATTTGCGGGATCAGTCAGATGTTCACGCGAGGCCTTGCGCAACAGAATATTCAGTTCGACGCTCACGTCTTCCGCCACCACGTTGGTGAGGCGAAAATCGGGCGAACCCTGCGGAAACCGAACATACCGCGAAAGCTCGCCGATGATGTGGACGATACGCGCATTGCCATCCACAACGGCCGCCGCGATTCCCTTACGGCGCAGCAGATGCGTGAGGGCGATATCCTGAAGTGGCGGGTTCGGGGAGGAGGAGCGGCGCGGTGCGTTGCTGGTGGAGGAACTCGAACGCGAGAGCGCCGTGGCATCCTTGGACAGGGCCGGCGGCAGCATAGGGCGAGTCGCGACGTCCTTGCGCACGTAAATGCGCAGTTTTTTGTCGAGGGCCTCGAACGCATCCGAAGCCACACCTTCGCTCGCGCCAAGCAGTAGCAGCCCTCCTCGACGCAACGCGTAATGGAACATCTCCACCACACGAGTTTGCAGCGGTGTCGAGAAGTAGATGAGGACATTGCGGCAGCTTACGAAGTCGAGCTTCACGAAGGGCGGGTTCTGCACGAGGTCCTGATTGGCGAACACGATGACGTCACGCAACGCCTTTTTGACCTCGAAACCGAGCGCATGCGGTTGAAAGTATTTGTTCAACATCGCATCGGGGAGTCGACGTGTTTCGGCATCGGAATAAACACCACGGCGCGCGTGTCCAATGGCCGATGTGTCCAGGTCGGTGGCGAAGATGCGGATGCGCAGGTCAGGTGCCTTCTCTTCCGCGAGCTCGCACAACAGGATGGCGAGTGTGTAAGCCTCTTCGCCCGTGGCACAGCCCGCGGCCCACACACGGAATTCCTCCATGGGAGGTTTTTTCATGACGGCATCGGCAAGCAACGGCCGCAGAGCTTCAAACACTTCCGGATCGCGGAAAAACGAAGTGACGCTCACGAGCAGTTCCTGCGCAAGGCGCTGCGCTTCGCCCGGACTCTTTTCCAAACGCTCCAGGTACGCTTCGAGCGACGGGGCCCCAACAAGCGTCATGCGCCGTGCGAGCCGGCGCTTGATGGTGCTGGCCTTGTACTGCGTAAAATCGTTTCCCGCGAAAGTCCGGATCTTTTGCAGGGCGGCTTGGAACTGCTCCTCGAGGATGGAGTCGAAGGGGTCGGCAGCAATGGCTTCATGCCTGGCGACGTGTTGAACATTGAGATCAGGTTGTGTCGCGAGCAGGCCAAAAAGCTCCGCACCCAGGCGATCAGGAGGCAGTTCCTTGTCCACGAGCCCGGTGTCGAACGACGCGCGCGGCATGCCGTCGTACTTCGCCGATTCGCTTGTCTGAGTGTAGATGCGTCCACCGGATTCTTTGATGCGGCGCATACCGTCGGCGCCATCGCTCCCTGTCCCTGAAAGCACAATTCCCACAGCTCGTTCGTGCAACGAGTCGGCGAGCGACGAAAACAGCGTGTCGACAGAAGGCTTCGGCCGCGTTTCGAGCCCCGCCAGATGCAGACGGAGTGTGTCGCCGTCCACGGTGGCATCGTAGCCCGGAGGAACCACAATGATGCGGCCCAGCGTGAGCTGCATAGAGTCCTCGGCTGCCATGAGCGGAATGGACGTGTGCCGCGAGAGAAGTTCGGTGAGCATGCTGCGCGCGTGGGGGGCAAGGTGCTGCGCGATCACGAGCGCTCCCGGCAGAGGATACGGGAGCGCACGCACGAAAGCGGTCAGTGCCTCCAGACCACCCGCTGAAGCGCCGACTCCGATGATCCAGTGATCTGGTGGACTGGCAGCAGAAGGCGCGGATTTTTCGTCCGAAGGCATCGAATCCAAGTGGGACTCCTGGCAGACAGGGCAGACGGCAGAATACGCCGGTAAGTGCCAGCCCCGCCATCAGCCATCATTGTATGAACCCGCATCCGCTCAAAGGGGCTCAATCGCTAGAATAGCGAGACGAAAATGAAGCGTCAACGAAACAGGACTCACGACCACCTGGATGAGGTTTTCGCCATCGCCCGATCCAAGAATTCCGTCGACTTTTGGAATCTCGATATTCGAGTCTCAATACTTGCCACCTGCTCCGTGTTTGCCTTGTCCGGAAGCTGTGGACGCGTCAGGTTGAAACGGACCGCTTCGACCGTTTCCGAGGTTGAACACACAAAAAGGGTTTTTTGCCATGACAGACTCAACCACCACACTGAACCGTGCTGAAGGCCTGCAGAAGTTTGCGAAAATGGTGAAGGGAATTCGCTTCGCCATGCTCACAACGGTGGACGAGGATGGCCACCTCGATGCGCGTCCTATGGCCACTCAGGATTCGGATTTTGAGGGGAAGCTGTATTTCTTCACCGCTGAGCACTCGCACAAAGTGACTGCACTGAAGGACAACAACCAGGTGAACGTGGCGTACGCCGACCCTTCGGACAACCGTTACCTTTCCGCACGCGGCACGGCGCGCCTGGTGGACGATGCGGCGAAAAAGAAGGAACTCTGGAATCCCATGCTGAAAGCCTGGTTCCCGAGAGGCCTTGAGGATCCCGAACTCGCTCTGCTGTGCGTCGACGTGGAAGACGCACACTTCTGGGACACACCTTCGGGCAAAATGGTGCAGTTGTTCGGTATGGTGAAAGCAGCCGTCACGGGCGAAGGTTACAAGCCATCGAAGGGCGAAACCGGCCACATCGACCTGCAACACTGACAGCGGCGTTGAAATCCAGGAACCCCAAGGATGCACTCGATTGGTGCGTCTATTTTTTGCGCTGTTCGGATGGCTCGCTTTACTGCGGCATCACCAACAACCTCGAGGCGCGCCTGGCAGCGCACAACAATGGGACAGGCGCGAAGTACACACGAAGCCGTGGCCCCTGCCTGGTTGTGTACGTGGAACAGGCAGAGGATCGGGCGGACGCCTCGCGCCGCGAGCATTCGCTCAAACGCTTGAGTCGGGCGGCAAAATTGACTCTGGTGGACGCGCACGCGCAAAGAACCCGAAAAGTGGACGCCACAAATATAACGTAACGATACCCGAGTCAGGAACTCCGAAAAAATCCGGGCGTTCTGGCAGTTGCTTTGTCTTTTGTCTTTTGCACGCGCATCTTTTCAGATGCCGCTCGTGTTGTGCGGACGCGAAGGAGAGGGACATGAGCAACAAAAATTCGGACAAAAAGTTCAAAGGCATGACCGTGCATGACGCAAACGGCGCTGAAATCGGAACCGTATCGGACATGGAAGGCAGCACTCTCATCGTTGAATATGGCCCCTCTCTCAAGAAGAGGGCGCTTCAACTGTCCGACATCATATCCATAGCCGGCACAGACATCCGCGTGCGCGTGCAGGCCGCCACGGGCCCGCACGCGGGTTAGACGCCAGCGAACGCGACGGGATCTTCACCAATCCAGAAAAGGAAATCCCCAAGCGACATGCGCGATCGAATGAACGGCGAAAAACGCAGGGCCCAGCGGTATTCAAGCGCGGTCGTGGTGGGCTCCATGTCCTCGGGCGAGAGGGGCAGCTTCGCTTTCACGAGCAGAGTCTCCATTTCACGCGCGGGCAGCGTGAATGTGCGCATGCGAGCGCGGATCTCGGGCCAACGTTCCAGGAACTCGGGCAGTCGAGGTTCAAACGCCTTCCAACGCACCTGCTTTTTCAGGTACTCGTTCGTGAAATGCGTGCGCGCCTCTTCCACACTGTCCTGGAAGCCCGCGATGCGTTTCTTGCGTTCCTTTTCGGTCATCTGCACCTCTTCCTCGCCAAAGAAAGGCGCCTGCTCGAGCAGCTGCGCCACGAGGGCGGGCACCCGCTGCTCGGTGAGGAGACGGAATCGCGAGGGGTCGAAACGCGGCTGCTCGAAGAGCTGATCGAAGCTCGATGCGCTCGACAGGCTGCCAAGCGCCACCTGTTCGCCGTGGAGCACGAGGCTTCGGCCCGATGTGAGCCTCAGAAAATCAAGTGCATGGCTGATGACGTGCTCATAGCCCGAAAGCGGCGTGGTTTCGCCCGAGACGCTCATGGCGATGCCCGCCATCGAAAGAGCCGCACTCACACGTTCCACACACCGCGCGGGCAGCACCTCGAACGCGAAGTCCGAAGCACTGTCCTTGAGGATCTGCGCGTAAGGTTCCATGAGCCGGTAAGCACGTTCATCGTAATGCTCCGCCATGCCCAGTTCGTGCGAGAGATACCAGTCGCCATAGGCCACAAAACGCGCGAGGAGGTCGCCAAAACCTGCGCGCGACATGGAGCTGGGCGCCTGCGCGATGACCGGTGCGAACCAGATGCAGCCGGTGACGGGGCGCGACACCCGCGTCCGCTTCGCGCCCGACTCCTCGAGGACTGCAAAGGTGGATGTGTACGCGGTCACCGTTAGAGCTGTGGGCATCACAAGCAGAGGCCGGTTGTCGCCCTTCTC
>Ga0163152_10006630_pt1 | contig 12983 bp, 7 predicted proteins | sample OliLakLV19MP8IB2_FD_148635 | JGI IMG/M metagenome (GOLD analysis project Ga0163152, IMG submission 148635) | Freshwater microbial mat bacterial communities from Lake Vanda, McMurdo Dry Valleys, Antarctica - Oligotrophic Lake LV.19.MP8.IB-2 | ecosystem: Environmental > Aquatic > Freshwater > Lake... | reverse complement strand
CTCTCGACAAGTACACTGCCAAAAAAGGCGGCGCGGCGGCGGGTCCGAAAGCTGCGACGGCGGGCACGGCAAGCGCTGCGGCTCCCCAGGCTCCCGGCAAGTCGACCGCAGCGCCTGGCGTTGCGGCTGTGAAATCTGCACCCGCACCGAAAGCCGCGCCTGCAGCACCTGCGGCCGCCGCATCCAGCACGGATGGCGATGAAGGCCGCGTGAAGGCCAGCCCGCTTGCAAAGAAAATCGCGGCCGACAAAGGCATCGATCTGTCGGGCGTGGAAGGCAGCGGCCCCAATGGCCGCATCATCCAGCGCGACGTGGAAGGCCTCGAAGCCAAGGGCGCAGCGCAAGGAAACAAGGCCGCGCGCGGCGCCGCAGGAGCGGGCGTGCAGCTGCCTGTTTTTGCGCAAGGCGAAACCGAGAAGATCCCGCTCACCAACATGCGCAAGGTCATCGCCGAGCGTCTGCTGGAGAGCGTGAACACGAATCCGCATTTCTACCTCACGGTGAGCATCAACATGGGTCCGCTGCTCACATGGCGCAAATCCATGCTGGCAAAGCTGCCGGAAGACCAAAAATTCAGCGTCAACGACCTGCTGGTGTTTCTTGCGGCACGCGCACTGCGCAAGCACCCCGGCGTCAACTCGTCGTGGCAGGGCGATCACATCGCCCGTTACCACTTCGTTCACATGGCCGTGGCCGTGGCACTTCCCACGGGACTCATCACGCCGGTGGTCAGAAACGCCGATCAGCTCACGCTTTCGCAGATTGCCGCCAGCACGAAGGATCTCATCAAGCGCGCGCGCGACGGCAAGCTTGGTCCCGATGAGTACAAAGGCGGAACGTTCAGTATTTCCAATCTGGGCATGAATGGCATCGATGAATTCACCGCCATCATCAACCCGCCACAGGCGGCCATCCTCGCCGTGGGCGCAACGGTTCCCACGCCCGTGGTGAATGAGAAGCGCGAAGTCGTGGTGGAAGATCGCATGAAGGTGACACTCAGCTCCGACCACCGCGTGATCGATGGCGTCGTTGGCTCCGACTTTCTCAAGACGCTCAAGACCTATCTGGAAGACCCGGCAGCCGCGCTGTTCGGTTTCTGATGCCTGGCTTCGACGCATCCTATGGCGAAATCGTCCGTGCACGCGAGTCGTGCACGCGCCGGCTGAGCGGCTCCCGTTGGCTGACGCCGCGTGAAGAACTCGCGCGGCTTGCGGCCTCACGTTGGGCGGAAGGAACGGCCGACAGCTACGGAAAAGGCGGTGCGCTCGCAGCGCTGGAAGAACGCACCGCCTCGCTTCTTGGCAAGGAAGCGGGCCTGTTTTTCCACAAGGGCGTGGCGGCGCAACTTGCGGCTATCAAGGCCTACGCCCCAGAAGCGGGCGCGCGCATCGCGATTCATCCCCTCTCGCACATCGAAGCCGATGAAAATCATGCGGCTGAACTCGTCCTTGGTGTGTGTCCCCTTCTCCTCGGACAGCCTGACGCTCCCTTCTCCGTCGCGGATCTGAACGAAGCCACGGCCCGCGGCGAAAAACCCGCCCTGGTCATCGTTGAGCTTCCACTGCGAAATGCGGGCTACCTGATGCCGGAGTGGGATGAGCTGGTGGCTCTCTCGTCTTGGTGCCGTGCACAAAACATTCCACTGCATTTCGACGGTGCGCGCCTTTGGGAGGCGCATCCCTTTTATGCCCGTCCACTGGCCGAGGTCTGCGCACTCGCGGATTCTGTCTATGTTTCGTTTTACAAAGGGCTTGGCGGGTTGGCGGGAAGCATGCTCGCGGGCAACGCTGACTTTCTCGCGCGGGTGCTGCCGTGGAAGGAAAGGCTCGCTGGAAACATCGTGACCCAGTTTCCGTACGTCGTGTCCGCGCACGAAGGGCTCGACGCCGAGCTTCCGCGCATGCAGGAGTATTTTGAAAAAGCGCGTGCTCTTGCCCTTGCAGTGCAGGCACTTCCCGGGGTGGAAATCATTCCGCCCATTCCTCAGTGCAATTCATTTCAAGTCCACCTTCCCGCTCCCGCGGATAGGGTCAAAGCGGCCTTGCTCGCCTTTGCCAAGCGCTCGGAATTCTGGCTGGCGGGCCACATCCAAGCCTCACCCTCGGGAGCGAGCATCCTCGAAGCTTACATCGGCAGCGCCAGCGACGCCTGGAATATTTCCGAAGCAGTGACCGCACTTGCGGAAGTGCTGGCCGAGGCGCGCGTGCCCGGCTGAACCGCGCAAGGTTTTCGATTTTGGCATTCCATTGCGGCATTTGATTGCGTATGTCGAACGAATCATCACGTGCAGACCTGTGCGTGAGATCATCCACCGCAAGGGGCCCGTTGCAATGAAAATTTCCCTGTTCATCCGAGCGTTTTCCACCATGGGCGCCACTGCCGTGTTGGTCTTTTTGGGGGCGTGCGGCCCGGCCGGAAAATCGACCGATGCGCTCACCACAAGGAGTGCGGTTTCACAGGTGAGGGCGGGCACACCTCACCTCGGCCTCGTAGGATTTGACGGCTCAACGTCCACACCTGCAAAAAACACAACCATTTATCAATTCGTGCAGGCATCGCCTATTGCCGACAAACGTTACTTTGCGGGCACTGACATGCTCGCCACCGATTTCGATCGGATCGTGGACGAAGCCACGCGTTACGTTTGCTCCGTGCACGACGCTCGCCCGTTCGACGCGCTCGGGTTGATCGGCTACAGCCGCGGAGGCGGTGCCGCTTTGCGTCTGGCCGTCCGCTTGAAAACCGCATGCCGCACGCCCGTGCCGGTTCGCTGGCTTGGGCTGCTCGACGCAAACGTGACTTCGGTGGAACAAGCTCTTATCGAAGGAAATGCGGGACGTGATTTTCTTTCCACACGCTGCTTCCACGTCACGAAAAAAAGCGACCCGCGGCCGTTTCTTGGCACCGCGGGCGTGCTCTCGTGCGACAGGCGAACAGTGGACGGAGATCACAACACGGTCGCGCAAAATCCGCTGTCGCTGTCATTCCTTGGCGCGGATGCCGCTTCGGTGATGCCGGGCCTCGTGGGCATTGCGCAACCCAGCCTCGACGCATCAACAAAGGCGTGCCGTGTGAACAACACGCCTCGGGATTGCCTTTCGGCCGGATGCAGCTGGACCAACGCCCGCTGCGAGCCCATGTGAAACTCAGTCCACAACGCTGGCGAGAGGGCATGTGAGCTCTTCGATGTAACCATCGATGGCAAGAGCGTGGCGCAGCGTGCCGTTGTACTTCTGCAGGTTGATGAACATCACTGAGCCCGTGTTCGGGTTCACGGCCTTGATCTTTATGAAGCCATACCAGGTGCCTGCCGCTTCAGCCTTGATCGCCTGGCGGATGGCCCAGCTGTACGATTTCACGGGAAGAGCCACGCCGTCCTTCGAAAGCTCCTTCACCTGAAACACTTTGCCAGGATTGTCGGAGTCGTCGGTGCGGATGATGTTCACTTGCGAAACAACATTGTCGGCGCCCGTGATCGACCAGAGCTTCAGGTAGGAGCCATGGTGGTCGCCGGTGCACGAGGCAAAGTTTTTGCTTTGCGTGGCGAGTGCGAACGCAGGAACCAGCGACACGGCGAGAGCGACAGCAGCAGCGGATTTGGAAAACATATGACATCTCCTCGAAAAAAAATGAGTGGGAACCACCCCGCTGCGCCTGTTTCCCGGTCGAGTGAACAACCAGAAAACCAGCACCGCATCGGGGCTACGACTGTTGTAATCTCTGATGAGAAAATGCGAAAGCGCCGCCCGGTTTCAGTTTATACAGTTGATTATACTGTCTATTTATTCGGCGCCGCACGATTGTTCCACACTCTCTCCCAGTGAAGTCTCATGGCAACTGCCTTTTTGGCCGATAGAGCCACAAGGGAGGGTCCATGAAACCCAGACAGCTCAACTCATTCGCGACGACGATTGCATCGGCCTTGGCCATTTGTGCGCTGTCTGCCGCGTGCAGCCAGCCTTCGAATCAACGCGGCGCGGCCACGGAAAGTGCCGACTCCTCCCAGACCCTGCCGGCAGATGCGCACATCGGTGTCTTTGGACTGGACGGGACAGGGGTGAAGACCTCGGACAACACCATCCTCCACCGCTTTGTGAAACAGGCAAAGGCCGACGAGTCACGCTATTACGAAGGCACAAACCTGCTCGCCACCAACTTCGACCCCATTGTCGAGGGCGCGCTGGGCGACATCTGCACGCTGCACAATGCCCGCCCTTTCGATGCGGTGGCACTCATCGGGTACAGCCGCGGCGGTGGCGGGGTCCTGAGCATCGCCGCGCGTTTGGAAAAGGCATGCCCGACGCCGGTGAAGGTGAGGTGGATCGGCCTCATCGACGCGGTAGTGACAAGCATTGAAGAAACCCTGGTGGAAGGGAACACGGGTCGCAACTTTATGGACATACGCTGTGTCCACATGGTGAAGACCTTCGACATGCGGCCATTTTTGGGGACCGCAGGCGTTCTTTCGTGCGCGCAGAAAGTCATTCGCGGAAACCACAGCCAGATTGCACAGAACGAAACAGCTCTCACTGCCCTGAAGGACGATGCGTCCTCAGTCCTGCCCAGCCTTTTTGCGGTGTCGGGCGCGTCCCCTGCGGGAACCGAGGCGGGAATCGAGGCGGGTTCCACGGCCAGCGATCCAAACCTGGCCCTGTGCCGTTCAAAAACCAGCGCCCTGGCCTGCCTGCAGGCGCAGTGCAGCTGGAGCAATGCTCGCTGCGATCCCATCCAGGGTTCAACGAGACGCTGAATGCCTTGGGTGCAAAATCGGGGTTTCCCTCGGACCGACACTGTGGAAGAGTGCGCCTTCGATCGACCCTCCCTCCGAGCCGTGATGGCTCCAGTCACCGAAGGACGTTTCATGGCCACGCCTCCCCATTCCAGCTCCCCCGCAACACGCTCCATTGCAAAAAAACCGGCAGCCGCAAAACCGACCCGCGCACCCGCAAAAAATGCCGCGGCGGCTTCTGTTCCTGCCGAGGACGACGGCCTTGTGCGCTTGAATGTTTACCTCCAGGAACAGGGCATCGCCTCTCGCCGCAAGGCCGACACGATGATCGAACAGGGACGCGTACAGGTTGATGGCGTGGTGACAAAAAAACTCGGCACGCGCATCCCGAGCGACGCAGTGGTAAAGGTCGACGGCAAAGCCCTGAAGGCGACGCCCTTGGCAAAAGTCGTGTTTCTTTTGAACAAGCCCGACCTGTGCCTCACGAGCCGCAGTGACACTCAGGGGCGCAAAACGATTTTTGATCTTCCTGCCCTCCACCGCGTGCCTCGCAACGCGCAGGCCGTGGGCCGCCTCGACTACCGCAGCGAGGGATTGCTGCTGTTGACCAACGATGGCGATCTGGCATTTGCGCTGACGCACCCACGCTTTTCGGTGGAAAAAAGCTACGCGGTTCTGGTGGCGGACGCCGTGAACGCAGAAGACATCGACAGGCTGCGCAAAGGCGTGATGCTCGACGATGGCTTTGCAAAGCCTTTGACCGTGCGCCTTGGCAGCAAGGAAAAGATGGGCGCCTCGCGCGGACAGTGGGTCGAAATCGTGGTGACGGAAGGACGTAACAGACTCATCCGCCGCATGATGGAAACCCTGGGGCTGAAAGTTGTGCGCCTGGTGCGCATGGCCATCGGAGATGTGCGCTTGCCCGAGCGTCTGGGTGAAGGCCAACTGATGACAGTGGTGGGCGCCGAGCTGGCGTATCTGAACCGCGTGAAGCTCGACATGCTCAAAGAGCGCGACGGACTTGGCGCAGAGAAGGGACCCGCAGGGTCGCCGCTCACGGCTGCGGATCGCCTCAAGCGCCGCCTGAAACGCAAACTCACACTGAACGACGAAGAGTATCTGGAAGAACGCCAACGCAGTTCTGCAGCACTCGGCGCGCGCAGACGCGAACGCAAAGAGGCTGAGCGCGATGTGCCCGCCGCTGCGGCTGCGGCTCCTTCACGTGCGCGGCCTGCCCGCGATGACCGTGATGTGCGGCCTGTGCGGGATGACAGGACTGTGCGTGATACGCGGCCAGCTCGTGATGATCGCCCAGCACGTGATACGCGGCCAGCGCGGGATGAACGTCCTGCACGTGATACGCGGCCAGCGCGGGATGACCGTCCTGCACGTGACACTAGGCCGGCGCGTGATGAACGTCCTGCACGCGACACAGCCCGTGACAGCACAGCGCGCGCACCCACACCCAGACCAAAACCCGCCGACGCACCTCGCCCAGCAGCTCGCCGCAACGAAACAGTCGATGCCCCGCGTCCCGCTGCGCGCCGCGCGGCAACAGACGACAAAAAACCCGCCCGCGCCAAAGCAGGCGGCTCCCGCCGCTCTCCTGGCAGACCGAAGGACTGAGGTCACCCTCAAAAGAGATCTTCAGCCGGCACGCACTCGAACCTGAAATCTGCGGCCCCTCCTTTTGGAGGGGCTTTTTCTTTTGCGCGAACGACGGCACACTGGGTGGAGCATTCCAACGAAACAGGTCACCTGCTCAGTTCCATACGGCCCCACCGATTTGGACAGCCAAAGACATATGCACACTCATCTTGGGCGAGCCCCCCAGGCAGCATCCGCAGAACGATGTACGACGGCCAGCGAGGCAGTCTGCAACAAAGAAGCTTACGGCTACATGGAACATTTCGAAATCATGAAGAAGTGAAGCCTTATCACTAATAATAGGCGAAGTGCGGAAGCACGATCGTTAGGGCTTCGGAATCTGGCGCTTCTGCTTTCTCATAGACGTCCGAGTAGAGCGCGCTTGTTGGAAAAGACAAGGAGCTGGATTCAATCGAATGCTCTCTGGCATCTGCTCGGAGACGCTATCGTTTCGTTGGAGGCGCACCGTTCTGCAAAACCCAAACGCCACCAGATACCCTGGAGAGGAGGGTGTCGCCAACGGCCACCATCTCACCTTGAGTGATCTCTCGATCTGATGAATCGCTGCCTTTCGTGCGAATCCGTTCGACAAAAGAAAGCAGGCCCTCGTCATTCAGAACAAAACTTCCAAAAACGAGGTCGTCTTCGTTTCGAAAGGAGACTCCAAATCCCGACCACCCAGCGACGTTGATAACCGTGAGGTCCTGCCATCTTTTCGCATCCTCATCCGCGAAGGCGGAGCCGGGAACATTGGGATCTCCGATAAGCCCCTCCGGCGTCCAGGCAATGCATTTGTGAAACGCTTGCGCTCGCCCACAAGCCATTGCAACGCGACCCTGAGTGAAGTTGCCCTTTTGATCATACATTGTCTCGTCACTTTCCCAAGGTTCACCGAGCACAGAGACGTCGCGGCGTTCGATTTTTCCATGGTCATCGATCCGAAGGAACACCAACCGCTTCGCCTTGTCCTGAATGAGTATCCCATTCTGCGAAGCGTATATCAGCCTCTCATTTTCCGAGAGACGTATAACGCTTTTATTCATTAGTATATCTTTGCCTGTACTCGCAGAAATAACGACTTGTGTGGCTAAAGTTTTTTCCCACCCATAAACGAAACGGTCAACCGCATCGGCGTTCAGCCATGGAATCTTCAAAAGTGCACTGCGGCAGTCCAATAACTGATCGAAGTTCTCGTTGAAGTTTCGACGCGTTTTGAAAGGAAAACATTCTAAAGATGGAATTGAGAACGATGTCTGCAATTCGTCGAAAGTGTGAAGCGTCACCTGACGGTCATCTCTTTCGATCAGCAAGCGTGGTAGAGAGGATGCTGAATGGTTTACGCTCAAAAAACGGTAGCGCTGATCTATTTCGTTCCATGTTTCCGCGGATGAATCAGCATCATGCGGCATTCCATCGCGTTCAGTATTTTTGAACAGAAGTCCGTAGCGGGCGCTATGGTACACGACCCGCTCCTCTTTTATCGAAGGTACTGCGCACTCGCCCCTCCGATCCGAGGAGATTCCGAATGGAGAAGACAGATTTCTCATCACTCCTTCTGTATCAAATGCGACACCCTGGCATCGATAATTTATAAATGTAACTAGACCATCAACTATAGAAAAAACAGAAGGGTATGCACGATAATCAAATTCAGGATCTACTGGCCATGGGAAAATATTCCTTTTCCAAACCAGCTTTCCACTCAAATCGAATCGTGCCACAAAAACATCTGTAGATTCATACGCAATGAAATATGCATCACTCGTAGATTGTACACCAAGTATTTGTGTTTCTTTTATGAATGGTAATCCGAATTCCGAAATCTCGAACTTGACGATCTTGTCATCTTGCAAAATCCGTATTTCATCTTCCAGAATGCATGCGAAATAACCTGTTGCGGGAATAGTGCAATGAGTCGAAGAGTCATCGGCCTCGGTCAAATCGGCGGGCAAATCTTCTCGCGATTTGTCTGCAACGTTATGGATAGCGAACTTTCCGCCTATCTCGGTAAGAAGCTTCCCGGCTGACAGAAAACGAAGCTTGGCAGTTTGTGAGGCTCCCAGACGTTCAGCATCCGACAGTGGCAATTCAAACTCGTCTTGCCCTCTCATACGTACAACCAGACGAGGAGGCGCTCTATGGGCCCAGTCAATGAACAAACCTGCAATTGCATTATCAGTTCTTGCAAGTACATGGAGCTTTTCGTCAGTCTCGCTTTGCGTGAAAAGGGATTCGCATTTTCCAAAGGAACAAAGTTCAGCAATCTGTAACCATCGATTGACCCCTCCAGGTTTCTGATTCGGTGAAATTACGAGCAGTGCAACTGAATCCCAAGTCTCAATGTTGACCGGGTCGCAGGTCTGCCACGGCACAGAAGCATCCACAAGGAATTCGGTCGCCTGCGACTTCATAGTGGCAAAGGCATCCCAGCCGTCGAAGCTGCGGCGAAGGATATTTCCGTCCGCCATGAGTGCGTACTGCGTGCCATCGCCGGCACGGGCCGTTCCGCAGATGTCCATGCGCCGCGCTGCGTCCGGAAGGATGTCAACGACAGGCGCATATCCTTGCAAAACGTAACGCGGAATTTCGGCTTCCAGGAAGCGCTCCCGCCTGTCGACCTCATCTCTCCCCACGCGCACGACGATGCGCAGTCGCCGGCCGACCCAGCTTCTGAGGTCGACATCGGTAAGGGCCTGCGTGGCAAAACTCACTCGCCCTTTGAGAACTCGCAGGCGGCGATCGGGTTCAAGCGAGCACGACAGCGCCGCATTGGTCACTGGCGAACGATCGATGATGAACACATCGCAGCTCGCATTTGCGGCGAGCTCTTTCCAGGGCAGAACGTCGTCCCGTAGGTCGCGCACTTCAAAGGGAACGGGCGCACGGAATGAACCGATGGTCGGCACCGGAGCTAGCTGTAGCGGCTCGATCCAGGCGAGCTCGAAGTTAGGCACGGAGCTGGAAACGGAAGCGCGGAAAGTCCAAGGGGCGGCAGAGCCACCAGCAGGATTGCAGGCGCGAATAGAAAGTCCAAAACGGCCTGAAATCAGGAAAGTTACGATGCCGTCGCGGACTTCCTTCCACCCTTTTTCAGCAAGGCAGGAGGCGCCGTCGGCAAACCATCGTTCGCCCGCATCAGGCGCCATAGGGCCGAAGGCGTAAGCATAACGGATGCGTTCGTCTTCGAGTCCAGGCGCGGTGCGATCGATGCCCAGTTCTTCGAGCGTGCGTAGGCTGTCGCGAACAACAGAGCCAAGCTCACGTTCGGCCACATCGACTTTGGCCACCGACGCGGGCCACGGGCTCAAGCGGCAGCCGCCGGCCTCTTCCAACGAAACAGTTTCACCAGACGGAAAGCGGACTTCGAGCCGCGCATCGACCCACTCAGTGGACGATGTCGTGCCGAACGGAAATCCAATGGACTCAAAAGGCAATGCGCCAAAGGGCTCGTTCAGCGGAAACGCAGTCTGACGTGTCGTTCCGTTTGAGGCGTGCGCCGTCCAGATGAGTTTTGACGGTACGAACGAACCAGCGATCCCATCCCTCTCTCCTCCGGCAAGGCGCGCGTCAAAGGACTGCTTCTCGTGAACATTTCGCACACGCCCGGCCGGATCAACGAGGCACCGTCCGATTTCGAATCGCACTGTTTCACGAAACCGTGCAGCCGAGGGAATTTCCATGACGCGCAGAGGTGCGATAGGAGGCGCCTGTGTCGGTGCTTTTTCAAGGAATGCAAAAAAAGCACGCCCGTTCGGCATCGAAACCCGGAGGCTCGAAAGCGCGCGGCCCTCGTCTCGTGACGCCAGAATGCATGCGCCTACGCGCCTGAGTTGGCGAGGGGCCGCAGTGCGAGAAATGTCTTTCCAGGCGGACTGCGGACAGCCTTCGGCGCTGCCTGCCGTGGTGCACACGGAAAAATTGGCTGTCACGATGTCGGCAGGCGCGGCTCCTACAACAGACAAAAGATCGAGTCTATTTTTTTCATCCACTTTTCCACTGAGGGTCTTCGAGAGGAGCGCACGCACATCGTCATCGGGGTTCACTCGGCACTTGCGGAAAAAGTCGGGGCCGAGCGCCGACTCCACACGCAGACTTGCCGTGCCGCTTTCCTGCAGGCCAAGGTATGCGGCAAGCCGTGTCGATTTTTGAGTCACTAGGCGCGGCGTTGCCGCAGAAAATTCGGAGCGGGCAACACAGCCAAGAGGCGACACGCGTTTTGCATTCGGAGGCGAGTCAATCGTCTCTCCGACGCCGTTTGCACCGGGTGTCGCGTCCAGCGGCTCAAAGGTCAAATCCTGGGCAAGAAGTGGGCGCCCCTCACTTGTTGTCAGGGAAAGCCAAGCGGACGCATCCGCCGTTTCCGCCAGCCCACACCGACGTGCCAACGGAACATCAGCAATGGGTTCGAGCGTGGCCCGCGCCAGGCGAGGCCGACTTTCAAGTGCCGATGACGGGAGTACAAAGCCGCGCCCGCTTTCACGCAGATGCACAAGTACGAAAGGCCGCAGCTTGGGAACGATAAGGCAGCCGCGCGGCGTGACAATAGATGCGCCCGAATGGGACGACAGCCCCACAAGGTGGAGTTCGGAGTCGCGCCCATCGGCGGGTTGAAAGCCGCTGTCGCTCCACGGCGCAACGAGCGTCGAGTCCTTCAGTTCGTCGGAGCGGACACCGCACAACGCAAAAGACTCGTCGAGCTGCAGAGTCTCACGCGTGCATCCGATAAAAAGGACGACAGCGCACAACAGAAGGCCGGTGCCCAAACAGCCAAGCTTCCTCCATGCCCACATTCGCACCCATCCCCCAGCGTCCAGGATTCCGGGGTGCGTTTCGGCAGATAGCCTGGGAAGTTGAGGGAGGCCATGTCAAATCTGGAAGCGGCCAGAGTGGCCTCCTGAGTCAATGTGGGAATCAGGGCTTCTTCGTGAATTCGAAATGACTTGTGAAGACGTAGGCTTCTTTGTCGAACGACGGACATGCGATATCAGCGCCCGTCAGCATGAGCTTAGTGTGACTGCCGTCCTCGGTTTTGGACGAGTATCCGAGAATATTGCCCGCAGGGAACGGACACTTGTCAGCGGGCGCTAGAGCGCTGGAATCGGCAGGGCTGCGCTTGAGCCATGTAGAAGATTTTGCCTTGGCCTCTCCCGGATCAGGGATGGCCACAACCACTGAACCCTTCGCAAAGTCGGAAGGTGCTCCCTGGCGAAGCCCAGGCACAAGGCGATCAAAAACCTGTCCCGCCACGTGATGCATGTGCTCATACTTCGCATTGCCACGGCCCTTCGAATTGCGAAAGTGCACATACACGGCAAGCTCACGACCTTGAAAAGAAATGGTGGAAGATGTGGTCTTGGGGAAACACATCCATCCAATGGCGGCTTCATCATCTTTTCCATTGCTTCCGGCGCCCGAGCCTCCCTTGCCCAAGGTTCTCCAGCGATCGCCGAACACGTTCGTAAGGGAAGTCGTACCGCCAGCCATGTGAGGCCAATCGCGCAGGCCATCCCACATCATCCCGCCACGAGGCTGCCCACCGCTTTCACTGAAGGTAGAGCCAAGTTGCCCACCGCAGTCACTGCCCGAGAGGCCGCGTGCTTTGAACTCAGGATCGCTGTAGGCCGCTGAGCCGTAGAACAGGATTTCAAGATCACGCGTGGTGAGCGAACTCTTGAGTTTGCGAGCCTGATCCCGCGTAAGCGGACCATTTGAGTAGTTCCAAAGCTTGGGCATGGTGTCCGGGTCGCGCTCGTTCACGGCGATGCGCTTCATCCATTCGGCGAAAGTGAGGCCCGAGATAAGGTTATCGCTTGAAAGAGCGGCACCATCAGCAGGCAACGAGGCCACCTTTCCGGTTGCAAGGTCCTTAACTGTTGAGGCAGGGGAGTTTCCACACGGATCTACCCTCGTACCCCAAGCACCTCCGAAAGTGTCGAGTGAAACAGAGTTATTGTCACGGGGTTCGCGCTTGCCTGCGAGAAGCCAATTTTCAAGCATCTCATCGGCATTCCTATTCCCGCCAAGCATCTTTGTCGCGTAGGCATACCTATTATCGCTTTCCTTACCGATAATGTCGAGATCGCTCGCCAGAACGCGCCCGTTGTATCGAATGTCTGCGCCAACCTCACCATTCGACCGAACGCGGACATTGTGAATGCCAAAAGAGGCTCCCATGAACTTAGTCGAAGACCAGTTCTGCGTGGTCCAGTTCTCGGTGCCGTTGGTGAAGTAGTGATAGGCAGGCTTGCCACCAACGTTGCGAATGTCGACAACCGTTACCTTGATTTCGGACGTATCGTAGAAAGCATTAGCATTTCCAAGCACTGTGAGCTTGTCAAAGAAGTCCGTTGTGCGAGCGATCCTATTCTCCCACCCCTTGGAAAGGTAGTCGACCTCATCAGACGTCTTATACCAATCCCAGAAACCCGATCGGCTCAAGTCGTGCAATAATTCCTCGCGCACACTCGCTGAATGATTTCTGTCGTCACTTGCCTACAGGCATGCACTCCAGCCCTCATCAATTCTTTCAGCCCTCTGGTGACTTTGTTGCACAGATAGTTGTCTTTCATGAAGTCCCACAAGTTCTCGATGGGGTTTAAATCCGGTG
>Ga0163152_10006628_pt1 | contig 12984 bp, 9 predicted proteins | sample OliLakLV19MP8IB2_FD_148635 | JGI IMG/M metagenome (GOLD analysis project Ga0163152, IMG submission 148635) | Freshwater microbial mat bacterial communities from Lake Vanda, McMurdo Dry Valleys, Antarctica - Oligotrophic Lake LV.19.MP8.IB-2 | ecosystem: Environmental > Aquatic > Freshwater > Lake... | reverse complement strand
GAGCAAGAGCTGGATTCCGGCCTTCGCCGGAATGACGAGCAAAAGGCCCGGCCGCAGGCCTGCCTGTCCTGAACTTGTCGAAGGGCCAGAACAACACCCCCCTCATCACGCAAACCACCCATGCAACATCCAAGGCCCAACCTCCCCAGGTGCGCAATAAATCCAAGCACGCTGACCATTGCTGGTTTGCGCGATGTAGTAGTCACGACGCACGTCAGCGCCATCCCACCAGCCGCTCTCGATACGCTCAGGCCCGGCCAGCAACTGCGGCGGCAAGCCGCGCAATGGAATGGCGCGTGGCAACAGCCACGCAGGCCGCTCTGCGGCAACGGCGGAACGAGCAAGTTGCGCTCGAGCGCCCTCGCCTGCCTCAGGCACGCTCACACTCGACGTGCGAGTCGCATATTCCGGTCGATGCTCAGCCACCGCGTGCAAGGTTTGCACCGTGTCCTCCCCCAAGCGTGCGCGCAGGCGTTCGCGCAATGCTGGCCACGGCATGGCTTGGGCGGGGCGTTCATCAAACAGGTCACGACCGGCCGGGACGAATGGCGGCAACTGCTCGGCAAGCAAGCGTAAGCCGCGCACTGCGGCTGGCATCGGTGCACGCTCAAGCCGGCTACGGGCCAGATCAAACAGCAATGCGGGATCGCGCTCAGGGGCCAGCAGACCGATTTCCAACACAGTGTTGCGCTGACCGTCGTGCTCGAACTGCAATTGGAAACGCTGTACGCCGCCATCGCGGCCGGCCAGATACGCCGCCAAGTCGGCAGTCAGCCGACGCAGCGGAAACAGCAAAGCCTCGACCAGCTCGACGTCATAGGCCAACTCAATGCGCGCCTCAAAACGATCCGGCGGCACGTACAGCGGCAACGGATCAGGCACCAGACCGCGCAGTGCATCCAAATGGGTCAGCAAGCCAGGCCCGAAACGCCGCGCCAATGCGGCCCGCGGCAATGCAAACAGCTGCCCTAGTCGGCGCATGCCCATGCCGCTCAACGCCTCGGCGATGCTCGGATCAAGCTCGGCGTGCTCGACATCGACCTGCGCCAGCGCACGTTGTTGCGATTCGCGATGGGTAAGCGCCAGACCATCCTGCACACCCGCCAGCACCCACGCCGCACGCGCGTCTGCGGCCAGCGCCAAGCGATGCGCAAACCCCAGATCATTGAGATCATTGCGCAAGCGGCGAGCGAAAGCCGGCCACGGGCCAAACAGGCCAAGACTGGCCTCAACCTCCAGCAGCAACGATTGCGTGCCCAGCCGCGCCACCATGCCGCTGTAGCGATACGCCCAGGCGCATAACAGGTCGAGCAGACGTGATTCCTGCGCCGGGTCGTGATCGATCGCCGCAAACTGCGTCAGCAGCACCTGCGCACCGGCCAAGGCCTGGCCCGGAAACAAGCCAGCGGCCCGCGCTGCTGGGTTGGCATCAAACAAGCGCCGACGCTGCGGCGGACCGCTCAGCAACACCAGCGGCAGCTCGGGACTTGGGTGTTGGCGGAGTACGCCATCCAAGGCCAACTGCGGCAAACGAACACAGGCCCAGAGCACGTCGGTCGTTCCTTAATAATCTACGGGCTATCAATGCAGCGCTGACAACGCAATCGACCGTGCCGGCGGCAGCCCACCGCGGCATTTCAGCACCCGGATGTGGGCAATTGCGGTGGCTGCGGTGGCGTCAATACGCAGCCGCAATGCGGCGGGTGAGGGCTGCGCTTCAACATTGCTTGGACGCGTGCAAAAGCCCAGACAGCGACCGCTTTCCGCCGCCACCTGCAAGCGCCGCAAAGCGCGATCATTGGCTTGCCCCGGCCAACACAACACGGCACCGCAGGCGGCGGAGCGCAATGCTTGTTCGGTCGCCCACAGCGCCTCTTTGGGCGCGCAAGACACCACGTGCAGATGAGCCAACTCAACCCCTGCTGCCTGCCATGCGGCGGCATACGGTCGATACGGCGGCGCGATCAGCAGCACGGGTGTGCCACTGCTGGTCAGGCGGGCAATGGTTGGCAACAACAGGCGCAACTCGCCGACACCATCGGCGGCAATCAAGACCTCAGTGAGCGCCGCCTGCGGCCAGCCGCCACTGGGCAGTGCCGCATCCAGCGCCTGATAACCGGTGGGCTGGCCACCGGCAACCGGCGTGGCCGGCCGACCTCGCCACAAGCGCGGATCGCGCAGCAACGCATCCAGCCCGAGCACAGAACTGACCATCACAGCGCTCTCAACACACCGAGGTACACACCCTCGATAGCGAAATCGACCACGCTGTCGTCGATCACGATGGCCGCGTAATCCGGATTACGCGGCAACAGGCGCAGCTGATCAGCGCTCAACTGCAGCCGTTTGACGGTCAGCTCACCCTCGACTCGTGCCACCACCGTCTCGCCATCGCGCGCCGTGTTCGTGCGCTGCACCACCAGCAGATCGCCATCCAGAATGCCGTCGTCACGCATCGAATCACCCACTACCCGCAGCAGACAGTCCGGGCGCTGCCGGTACAGCGTCGGATCGACCGTGATCCAGCGTTGCACGCCGGCATCGGCGCCGATGGGTGCGCCGGCCGCAACCCGTCCCAACAATGGCAATTGCATGCCATCGCCGCGCTTGCCGCTGGTCTGATCGCTGGTCTGATCGCTGGTCTGATCGCTGGTCTGACGGCCAGTCCGGCCGGCATTGCCAGCCACCAGTTGGATACCGCGCGCCTTACCAGGCAGCAGGATCAGATGCCCCTTGGCCGCCAGCGCCTGCAAGTGCTTCTGGGCTGCCCGCGTCTGCCGAAAGCCAAATGCACGCGCGATCTCCGCCCACGTCGGCGGTAAACCATCGGCAGCAATACGCTCACGAACAAAGGTGAGGACAGCCTGTTGGCGGGCGGTGAGATCATCGGTCATGGTAATCATATTAGTACCTATCTGGGCGCAAAGCATCTCTCATGCTTTCGGCTGACAGGAAATGCGGATGCTGTCTCAGGGGGTGCGACAAGCAGCCGAGCAAGCTCGGCGCTACTACTGCAAACACGGCCCACACTTGCCTTCGTAAAGCGGCGTTTGCTCTGCTGCCCCCAAGAGCAGTAACGCGCTTGGCCGATTTGGGGCCGAGGCTTGGGCTTGGGCTGCTGGAAGTCCGCTTTTTTGCTAGCCCTGCGACCGCTTCACCGGCGTGCCGCCAGCGACGCCCTTGAGATCGGCTATTCGCCACAAGTACAGACTCGCCAAGGTGCGATAAGGCCCCCAACACTCGCCGCGCGCGGCTAGTTCTCGCGGCGTCGGTGCTGCTTCCAGTGCGTCTACTCGCTGCAGGCCGCGACGCACGCCGAGATCATCAATGGGCAGTTGATCGGGCCGACCGAGACGGAACATCAACATCATCTGTACCGTCCAGCGGCCAATGCCGCGTACTGCGGTCAGCGCCTCAATGATGGCGTCGTCGGATTGACCAGCCATTTGCCGCAAGCTGGGAATGGCACCACGACGCTCGTGCTCGGCCAGATCACGCAGCGCCCGTGTCTTGTTGCCGGAAACACCACAGCCTCGCAAGGTCAGATCGTCGACTCGATCAAATGCTTCGACGTGTAGTCGAGTGTTGCCTAGCGCGACTTCGACCCGACCGACGATGGTCGCCGCCGCCTTGCCGGCCAGTTGCTGATACAGGATCGCGCGCGCCAGTGCATCGACCACATCAAAGCGCTTGCGCCAGCGCGGATCCGGCGACACTGGCTCGACACGGCTTAACCAGCAGGCCAGCTTGGAATCCGCCTTGAGCAAATGCTGGGTGCCCGCCGCCACGTCAAACCCGCGCGCTATTCGCGTCATGTCGCTCTCCGCATTCTGCAATCCTCAAACGCAGCAGGGCGGGAAATCCCGCCCTGCTGGTGTTGCAATTGCCTGTCCGCAAAGCGGGTGGGCGACTGCCTTGGAAGGCAGTCGCCACCGTATTGCTCTAGCGCGGAGTGAACTGGATCTGCGACACCGTCGAGGCATTCGACGCCGCCTGACCCAGAATCAGTGGCTTGTACTGATTGGTCAGCCACAGCGGCAACTGGCTGATGTACGGCAGGCCGGTGCGAATATCACCGCTCTGGCCGCCAGGTGCTGCTTGGAAGATGGACGGTGACAACTCCATCTCACCGATGAAGCGGCGTACTGGTCCGCTGTTGAACATGAAACCGTTGACGGTGTTGGCACGGGTGCTGTGAGCGGCCACATCCACCGTTTCGAATCCGCCCGCACGCGCCAGGCCGGGCAAGCCGGGGCCGAGGTTGACGAACGGGAACAGATTCACGCCCGCTTGCTGACTCGGCACGCTGAGCTGTCCGCCCAACGTATGCGCAAACACGATGCGATGCAGGCGACCCCAGCGATAGGTGCTGATGTCGGTCGAATTGGCGAACGCCGGCGTGAATGCATTGCTGGCCAACAGATCAAGCGAACGACGCATGCTGCCGAGCAGGATGCAGTCGCGCCGCTGCGGTGCGGTCAGCGTGCTCGGCACACCACTGCGGAAGAAGTCGAGGCCGGATGCACCGACGCCCTGCCGCTGGGTGAAGTTGTCAAGCAGGTTCTGCAGCGCAGTCAGGGCTTCACGACTGCCGGGCAGGAAGGTGCTGAGTCCCACCTGTGACAAGGTCGCGTCGATGGTGCTACGGATCACTTCGCCGCGCCACACCGAGTACAACGTCGCCGCGACGCTGTTGTCGATTTCGGCTTGACTCGGCGGCTGCAGCGCAAACGGGTTTTCGAACGGATCAAAACCCTGCTGGATGCCGGTTGGGGTCGAGTAATTCCAAGTCCGCAGGTAACCGATCGCTGTGCGCACCCCGGCGTCTGTTGCCGCCGCGCATGACGGTGCATTGTCAAACGCGCGCAGCAAGTAGGGGGCGATCAGCTCGGCGTCAAGCATCTGATTGTTCGCCTGCAGCTGCGACATGTCCAACAGCGTGACATCACCACGCGCCGTCAAGCGCTGCAGCTCGCGGTCAATACGACCCATGCGGTAGGCCGAATAACCCGGTGCGTAGTAAAGAATGCCGCCGCCCGGCCGCGCCTGGTTGAGTGCATTGTTGTCGAGCGTGGCACCGGTCGGGTCATTGTTGGCATTCGCGATATAGCCGCGCGCCGGATTCACCACATTCGGCATTTCGGTCGGCGACAACACCTCATAAGGCACCGCCTGATTCGGATAGGTGTTGGTCCGTGGCAGCCACTCGTTGCCGCCAAAGCCATTGCGCACGAGGAACGGCGGTGAGCCCGCTACCGTGTTGCGCTGCAGGTCCTCGCGAATCGGTGCCTCAGCGGTGGCGATGTAGGCAAAATTGCCACCACGATCAACAAACGCAAAGTTCTGCGAACCTACATCGAAGAAGCTCAGCGCGTCGCGGAATTCGGCCAAGTTGGTCGAACGGTTGACGCGACGGAACGCCTCCAGCTCCTGGGTAGCGCCCCAACCGGTGTACTGGAAGCTGACGCCCGTGCCGTTCACGGTATCAATCGAAACCACCGGACCATTGTTGCGACGCGGAATGATGACGGTGATACCGCCGTTGGTGTAACCGATCGAATTGACCCGGCCCACGTTGTTGGCAACCGCATCACCGGTGCTGTTGGCAAAGAAGCTCTGGAATACCCACAGCACGGGTTCGATACCGGTGCTGTGACGCGTGTGCGTCGGCAAGCCAAAGGTATTCAGCACGAACGTCTCGAAATAGGCGTCGGTGACATCCAAGGGGTTGGTGGTCAAGCCCCAGCAGAACTGGGTCGTGCAGCCGAGAATCGGCCAAGGCGTACCCGGTGCCACCGAACCCACCGTGTTCATCGGCTCGGGGTAACGCGGGTCGGTCGAGATCACGTGACCTTCGTGGAATAGCACCGGCGTGCTCAATCCAAGATGTGGATCGTTGGCGAGGATTGCCCGACCCGAGTCGGTGTGCTGCCCGCCGACCATCCACCAATTGCTACCGGCGCGATTTTCACGGCGATTCAATTGCGGGGCAAGGATCGGATTGTCTTGGATGGCATCGACATGGCGCTGCAGCAGGGCGATCTGGTCGCTGGTCAGAGCCGGCAGGGAACTGATCGTCGCCTCTGCAGCCGACTTCGCATCGCCCGCCTTGGCAGCTGCCGGGGTAAAACCAGGAATCGAGACTCGACCGTCGGGCGGTGCGGTGCGATGGGTATCTTCGAAGAACAGGGCCGCGCCATTGAATCCGGCGGCGGTACCGGCTTGCTGATAAGCACCGGCGCGCAAGGTATTGCCGGTTTCGTCGTCGAAACTGAGCTGGAACGCGAGCAGCTTGGCGATGACCAGGGAATCGACTGGTGTCCACTGGTCGGCGGTGGTCAGCTCCAAACCGGCGTACTCGACGGGCAAGCTGTTCTGTGACAGCCAGCTGTTGACGCCTTCGGCATACGACTTCAATTGTGCTTTCAGCAGGTCCGGCGTGCGCGCCCATGTCGCCCAAGCGGCACGGCGCAGGCCAAGCGTACGTAGCTGCACGTCATTGGCCAATGCCGGTGCGCCAACCAATTCGGCCAGCGTGCCGCTGGCAGTACGCCGCAGCGTATCCATCTGCCAGAAGCGATCACGCGCATGCGCATAGCCCATCAACCACGCGGCGTCCTCGTCATTAGCCGCAGTGATGGTCGGCACACCACTGGGATCATAGGTAATGCTTCCCGGCGCACGTAGGCCGGCAGCCGTTACCAGCGCTGCTGGCGGGGTGGCGCTGATGGCCAAGCCAACAATCTGCGGATTGCCATTGATGGCACCGATGCTGACTGCAGCACCGGAGCTCAAATCGATCTGATACAGACCGGTCACCCCGGCCGAACGCAGCGCGGCGATACCGGTATTGTTGCGGCCGAAGAAGACGATATCAAAGCCAGCATCGCCTTCAATGGCAAGCCCAAGCGAGCCAATCGCCACCTGCACGCCGTCATTCGGCGGGTTTTGCAAATTGAGCACGTCAGCGTCTGGCTCGATCACAAACAACGCGGTGCTGGCAGTGCCGGCAACACTGTTGATATAGGCGACCGCCGTTGGTTTGGCGCTGCTTGGGCTGATCACGCCATCAACCACGGCGGCACCAGTGGCAACATTGATGCGCAGATTCTGACCAGCACTGCTGATCACGCGCAAACGATCCGGTACCGGATTGAAATCGATGCCATATGCGCCGCCGCCCAAGGCAACGCTGACCAGCGCGCCCGGCGTGGCAGCACCGGTCTGCGTATTGATCGTATACAGACGACCGGACGCCCCGAGGCCAAACAACACGCCTGTTGCCGGACGCACGTCGATGCCGACCAAACTGTCGCCCGCATCAAGCCCGCTCACCGGCAATGTGGCTTGGATGACGCCAGGATTGTTCACCGCAAAACGCAGCAGGCGATTGTCAGACGTGAGCGCCAAAGCCGTGGCCTGCGGCGGCGGTGGCACCAGCACGGGGGCAGCCACTGCTGCCATGCCAATCAAAACAGGACTACTACCGGCGGCACCCACGACACCGACCAAGGTCGCGGCACCGGAGGCGAGATCGACCCGATACAGGCCGGTGTTGCCGCCGACGCGCAAGGTCGCGAACGCAGTGTCTTGACCGCCAGATGAGCGCACATCGAAGCCAATCGCGCCGCCCGCATCCAAGCTCACGCCCAGCGAACCGACGGCGACCACGGTGCCGTCGTTGGGCGGGCTTTGCAGATTCAGCGCACCGGTCGTTGCGTTGATCACGTACAGCGACGTCGTCGTGGCACCTGCGACACTGTTGATGTAAGCCGCGCCACCAAGCGGGGTGCCCGCAGGGTTGATCGCGCCATCGACCGTGGTTGCGCCGCTTTCCACGTTGATGCGCAGGTTCTGACCGGCGTTGGTCACCACGCGCAAACGATCAGGTACGGGATTGAAATCGACGCCCGCAAAGGTGCCGTTGACGGCAACGCTGGTTTGCGCACGTGATGTTGCGACGCCGGTGCCCGCATCGATGGTGTAGATACGGCCGGATCGGGTGATGCCGTACAGCAGGCCAGTGGCGGGTCGAACATCGATGCCCAGCAGCAAGTCGCCCTGCTCAAGATTGGTCACTGCGACTGAGCCGATTATCGTGCCGGGTGCCACCGCGGAAAACCGTACCAGACGATTGCCATCCGTGAGACCGATGATGGTCTGCGCGAACAAGACGGGACTCGCCAACAGCAATGCGAGCGCAAAACAGATCCGATTGAACATGACTTTCACCCTCCCCAGGTCGAAAAATCTTGAGCACCGGCTGAAGCAGCCCGCTTTGCACCGGCACGAGCCTGTGCAGAACACCGGCACCACTAAGACTTGTTGATCCGATTCCAGTCAACCTGACCGAATCGGTGCTCTTACTACAGGGCCGACAGCACCGCCGCGGCCGCGCCATGACTATACGCCGTGAAGGGCATCGGCGGGCATCGGGATGGGGCGAAAAAGACGCTCAGCACGTCCACGACTCACCTCGCGCGGCGCGCCTGCGAGTAAGCGGTAAGTAACCAGGCCAGGATGAGCATGATTCCGCCCAATGGGGCAAGCGTGGCCGGCGCGCCCAGCAGCGCCAAAGCGCTCAGGCTACCGCTGAAAAAGCCAGTGCCGAGCAACAAGCCAGCGCAGGCGAGGCGGTGAGTGAGCGTTGAATTCTGCTGCGACAGCAAGGCGAGCACCGCAATGCCATGCACCAACAGATAAAGCGACGCTCGTTCGAGCCGATCGCCATCCGCGGGCGCGGCGGCGTGTGCGGCGTAGGCGCCCAACCCAATTGCTGCGCTGCAATACAGCGCAGCGATGGCCGCTGCCGCGCGTTCGAACGGCGGCAGCGGCGTCCGACTCATGCTTTCGGCTTCAAATAGTCTTCCATGCCACGATTCAGGCTGCTGGCCTTGAACGCCGGCAACTCGAATACGCGACCGGCGAAGCGTTGTTGCAAGGTATCCAGCTCGGTCCGGAGGGTAACCAGTCGGGTCTCCGCAGTCTCGGCAGGCTCAGTCAGTGCTGTCGCGTCGGCACTCGCCTTCGGATCAGCTTCTGTGGCTACAGGCTCTACCGCCACCGCCGCGGTTGGCGGAGCTTCTGCCCAAGCGGTCGCCACTTCCGAATCCAGATCGGCAGCAAAACGACCGTATGTTTTTCCGTTGGCTTGCCAGGAACGCATGGTCACCGTCAGTCCTTCGTTGCTGACAAAGCGGGCGACACGCACGCCGTCTGCGGGTTCCGCAAGCGCATCCACCGCCACGACATCATCAAATCGCAGGCTGTCCAGCAATCCAGCGGTCGCGTCGGCGACGAACTCGCTTTGCGGCTCGCGCCCGCGCGCCATGTTCTGCACGCGAAAATCGCCAGCAAGACCTTTCTCGCGGGCAATGCGAATCGGCTCGCCCGCTGGCGGCGTCACTTCAACCGTGGCAATCCGCGAGGTCGGGAGGTGAATCAATTCGCGTTGCAACCACTCCACCGGTCGCCGCTCAACCGCGATATTGGTATCCACCAGCCAACTGGTTGCGTCGCCGTCCAAACGCACATAGGTGCCTTTGCCGCGTGCGTTGTTCTCACCCACGATGACGCGGAAAGTCGGGCCAGCGCCAGCAATCTCCACGGCCACGCCTTGCGCCTTTTCACCAGCAACGTCCTCGACAGCAAGCCGCTCGTGCATGGCTGGATTTGCGGTCTTGGCCTCGACGCGACGTGCATCCGCCAACGCGATCAGCAAGCCACGTAGCTTGCCTGCGTCGACCGGGTAGCCATTGCGCTCGCGCAACTTCCAGCCGTCTTCAGCGCGTTCAATCGTGGCCAACGTAACGTTGGCGGCGCCGACGATTTTCACCTCCCGCACAGCGTTCAGTTGCGCCTTAAGATCAGCCAGCAATGGTCCTTGCAAGCCCACATCGCGTTGCGGCGCCCGGCTGTCCATCGCCCACCATGCCAGCGCCACGGCGAGCACCGCTAACGCGCCAGTAATAAGACTTTGACGAGCGCTCATGCGCCTTGCTCCCGACGCCTGCGGCTGCGCCAAAAGGCAAATCCGAGTGCGCCCAAGGTCAGCAGGATGGGCACACCTGCAATATTTAAAAACTTCAACTTGGCGCCAAGCGATTCGATGTCCGCATCCAACTGGCGACGCACTTGCCGCAGATCACTCCGCACACGCGCCTTTTCATCCTGGAAGCGTTGCAGCTCTTGCTGTTGCTCGACACTCAACAGAGTTGAACCGGAGTCTCCACGGGCGCTCTGCAGCTCCGTGAGCTTGCGCTCGGTCTCTGCCAACTCGGTCTGCAGTTCTTGCTCCTTGGCGCGATAACGATCATCCGCTGCCCGCCGAATCGCCTCCACGGCGACAAACGGTCGGCTGGAAGTCGCCCGCGTGCGCACACCGATGAGATCGGCGCTGCCGACCAGATTGTCGACCGCGTTGATAATGAAATCACCGTTGCTGGCAAACGCATCCACCACGTCCTTGCCAAAGAACGACTGCACATTCACCCATAAGCGATTCGAGAACACGTCGGTATCCGCGATCAACACGATGTTGGCGTCCACTTGGCTGGACGCCAAATGATCTTTGCCAGTGCGATCAGGGAAGGCCGTCGTCAGCGGGCCAGTCAGCCGCCCAGCGAGCACGTAGCTCACACCCGTCGCTGAGAAGTCTGCAAACAAGGCTTGTGGGTCGGGCAGAAAGCGAATCCGATCAACCGCCACCAGCGAGGCATTGGCTGAGCTTTGCGCCAACGGCTCAAGCTTCACCTTCGCGTTCTCGGCCAACTGGAAGTGACCGACACTGGACATGTTTACGCTTTCCAGTTGCGCGCTCACCACATCGCCCTGATTGAGAGCGGCGCTGCCAAGCCCAAGAATGCCGAGATGGCGCGTCGGCTGGGCGTCTGGCCGCGCTTGAATCTGCAAGGCGTACTGGGCATCCAACACCACTTGCGCGGGGTCGTACTGCACGCCCCAAGCGGTGAACAGCTTGGCCAGATCAGACGACTTGCCCTCAAACATTGCCTGGGTCGGATCCACGCCCTGCCCGGCTTGCTCGGCCTCAGCATGCGGGTCCACCAACAGCAGCAAGCGTCCGCCGCGCAGCACAAACTGGTCGATCGCATACAGCGTGTCGTCGGAGAGCGCCTTGGGATGGACCAGAAGCAGCAGTTGCACTTCAGGTTCGATCTGCTTGGTCGTGGTCTCCTGTCGGCGCATTTCGAACAGCTTGCCCAACTCGGTGTACATCACCCAGCCTTCGTTCACTTTCTGGGTGGTCGGCTCAAATCCGGGGCCAATGTCCAAGTCGGACATCCAGCCGACCACCGGCAGCGCCACCTCCGAAAGGCTCGAAATCACCTTGGCGATGTCGTACTCGAGAAAGGCTTCCTTGCTTGGCTGAAAGAACGGAATTGCGGCCACGCCATCGGTGGAATTGCTGCCGGCGAGGCCGAAATACATGTTTTGGCCGCCACTGCCGATCGGCACTCCTTGCAAACCGCCTGCCGTGGCGCGGTCTTCGTCTTCGCTGAATGGCAGCGGATCAATCACCTGCAACACGACTTTGCCAGCTGATGCGGCGGCGATCTCTTCCAGCAGTTCCCGCACGCGACTGGCGTAGGTGCGCAACTGCGGTGCGTCTTGCGCCAACGAATCCGAGAAATAGAACGTCACGTTGATCGGCTCCTCCAGCTTGCCAACCACGTTGCGCGTGCCGTCCGACAAGGTGTACAGCTTGTTCGCCGTCAAATCCAAGCGCGCGCCACGAAACAAACTGCCGCTCAACACCACGGCGGCAACAAACAGCAAACCAAGCGCGAGCAGGCTGCTGCCAGCAAGCGTTCGGCGGTCGAAAGTGGACATGCTCATATTCCTCAGTCGGCCTTTTTGAGATCAATCACCACCGCCGTGGCGTACAGCCAAAAGCCAATGGTGAGCAGGAAGAACAACAGGTCGCGAAGGTCGATGACGCCTTTTGCGATCGCGCTGAAGTGAGTCAGGAAACTCAGCTGGGCAACCGCGTCGACCACGATCTGTGGGAAGAACGCACGGAACACATCGAGCACCAGCGGAAAGCCGGCCAGCATCATCAGGAAGCAGACGACCACGGTCAGGATGAAGGCGATCACCTGGCTGCGCGTTGCAGCCGACAAGCAAGCACCGATGGCCAGGAATGACCCCGCCATGAGCCAGCTGCCGATGTAACTGGCCACGATGGTGCCGTTGTCGGGTTCGCCCAACACATTCACGGTGACCCAGATCGGGAAGGTCAGCGCCAAGGCGATGCCTACGAAGGCCCATGCCGCCAAAAATTTGCCGATGACCGCTTGCCACATCGTGACCGGCAGGGTCAGCAACAGTTCGATGGTTCCGCTCTTGCGCTCTTCGCTCCACAAACGCATGGCCACCGCCGGTATCAGGAACAGATACAACCACGGATGGAAGCTGAAAAAGGGTTGCAGATCTGCTTGGCCACGTTCAAAAAACGCGCCCAGGTAAAACGTCAACGCGCCAGCCAGCAACAGGAAGATGACGATAAAGACGTATGCCAGCGGCGTCGCAAAATAGCTGCGTAATTCGCGGCGAAAAATGGCCGACGTGGGATTGTTGGCCATGTTCATGCGGCGGCCTCCGTGCTGGCGGCAGTGGTAGTAATTTGTCGAAACACTTCATCCAGTCGACCGCGCTCCAGCTGCAGCTCAGAAAAGTCGACTTTCTGGGTGCGCAGAAACGCGGAAACCGCTTCAAAGATCGACGCGCCAAGCTTTGGAAACGCCGTCAGTCGACCGTCCTGCGCATCGATCTCCACGGCGGCCACACCATCCAGGCGCAGCATGTCGGCTCGCAACGCGGCTGGGTTGGGCGCAGTCAGCGACACGGCCCGGTGATAGCGCGAACGCGCCTCCAAGGCAGCTGGTGTGGCATCGGCCAGCAGGCGGCCACGCGCAATGATCACGGCGCGCGAACACACGGCTTGTACTTCTTCCAGAATGTGGG
>Ga0163152_10006626_pt1 | contig 12986 bp, 13 predicted proteins | sample OliLakLV19MP8IB2_FD_148635 | JGI IMG/M metagenome (GOLD analysis project Ga0163152, IMG submission 148635) | Freshwater microbial mat bacterial communities from Lake Vanda, McMurdo Dry Valleys, Antarctica - Oligotrophic Lake LV.19.MP8.IB-2 | ecosystem: Environmental > Aquatic > Freshwater >... | reverse complement strand
TTACCGCTCCAATTGCCCGCGCACATGTGCCCGTAAGCGCCCGTCCCGGCGACAGTGGCATTGAACTGTCCTGTATTGCCAAAGGCCTGCGGCGGCGCCAGCGAGTAGTCGTAGCACTTCTTCGAATCGAAGTAGCCGACATAGTCGATGTTGTCTTTGTAGGTGGTATCGATTGCCGCATTGCCGCCCGGTTTGCCGTTGTCCAGATCGACGATATCGTTGTAGCCCTTGAAGAACAGCCGGTGGTCTTTGGTCATCATGAGCATGACGGCGGGAGGGACGGACTTGTTGATAAACGGCGGATAGGCCGTATAACTATTCATCGTCTGCGCCATGGCCTGGTGATGGCTCACGGTTCCGACAATTGCGACCAGGAGAGCGATGATGACGCGTTTCATACTGCTACCCCTCCTTCTCGACCCTCGACTTGTCTCGAGGTTGTGACAATGCACTGCACACCTTCGTCTGCTTTTCAGATTTTCTTCTGACATTGGCCGTTCAAGGTACAGGCGTAGATAGCCACTACACGACTTTCGGTTCCAACGGCCGTCAATGTTGCCCGGCAATCGATGCGATACACGATGTCGGCCCCGCCGCCCGCCGTCCCGCTTCCGGCGCCCTCATACCCCGCCGCAAATTGCATCCCGGATCCGGCTTTTCCCATAAGGTACAAGCGATCGATATCGCCTAAGACGCTGTACCCATTGATTTGGAGACTGTAGTCAGGCCCCGTGACGCCCGCTCCCGTCACCATATCCGGATGGTTGTCCGACTGCCCCGAGATTTCCATGGACAACGTGGGATTCACCGCCACTTCCGCTGAGGTGAGAACCGGACCGGTCGCCGAGACGAACGCTGCGGGCACGGTGAGATTGTTCGACGCCAATGTCTGCTGAATAATGTTCACCGACGTTCCCACACATGATTCCGCCGCACTAGTCGCAGATTCTCCGGTTCGCTGGAACCCGGCGATCCGATTTTCCAACGCCGTGACGGCCACGGCCCCCATCCCCAATACGGTCATCATGAGCAAAATCACCAACGTCGTGACGAGCGCAATGCCCTCTGCGCCCCGCTGGGGCACGACGAGATCCTGCCGCATCATTCGTATCCTCGTTCTCATTCGGATTCCCATGCGCATGATCACTGCATATTCCTGGTGTCGACGGTTCGTGTCAGGATACGGCGGCGGAACGACTGATAGTTCGCCGCCGCGTATCCTGCATCGTTCGAGGGCAAATGGTCGCTGACCTGAAGCGGTGCGCTCAAGGCCCCTGCTCCAATACCCTCCCCCGTACCTTGATCGATCGCTGTTTGGCGCGCGACGATGTTGATCTGTGCGAGTCGAATCGTCGCCGGATCAAACGTCCCGAATGCCCAGACCCTATTGGTTTGGAAGTCGGCCACGTCGAACGTATTGCTGGCGTTAAAGTCATCGATCACACCGTCGGGGACACCCGCCTTGATCGTGGTGTTACATCCATCGCACCCAAAGGCAAATTGCAGGTCTTCAACGCCGTCCACGAGGGAAGTAGTGACGGTCGGAGCCGTCCCGCTATCCACCGTTCGCGTCAGACAGGGACCGGCAGAGCCACAGGCCGCTGCCCCGGTTGCCACTGAATAAGTTACGCACTGTAGAAGGTAGACCTGTGTCCCGAGCCCGGGCGTAACGCTTCCCGTGAAGTTTATTGGGGCATACGTCGGACTCCCGAGTGTAATCGTCGCTCCGCTGCTCGATGTCACGGGCAGAGTGAGCACCCCTCCCAGCGAGACATAGGCGCCTGAGCCGTCCGCCATCCCTTCGGCCACCATCTCGGTGACCGCCGTGCCCGACAAGCTGATGGTGGTAAATGACCCTGCCCCCGCCGATGGAGCCGGACTCGTTAGAACCCAACCAAGCACTGCGCCGTTCGTAGCATTCGTTCGTGGAACGACGAGCGAAATGGTATCAGCGCCCGTATCGTTGACGGCGGTTAATGGAATGGCGGAATTGTTATCGACCGGCCTGATCGCCGCGGTGGTTGTGCCCGTTGCGTCCGTCGCACAATTGCCGGCAGTTCCACCCACAGGGGTATTGGGAGCCATCGGCATGCCAAATCCAGCTTGTTTGATGTCTCTGGCAATCAACTCCATAGCCACCCGAACGTTTTGCTGCGTTCCGACCGCTCGCTCATTCGAAATCGTGGCTTTGTGTGTCGTGGTCAGTACGGTATATCCGGCCGCAACAATGACTGACGAAATCACAATTGAGATCATCAACTCAATGAGCGTGAATCCTCGTTCACTCTGGACCCGCACATTCTTCACATCATCCACCGTGCACCTCTCCATCCTTATTCAGGCGCGATTACTGTGTCCAAGCGTATTGTCTTCGAAGCCGCTGCTACCTCTGCGCTCCCCGCCTCATCCCATGTCACCAAGACTGTCACGGTATTGCGGTTCAATCCGAGGGGGTCCGTGGCCGGAGGAACCGGATTCAGCGTGACAGTCCCTGTGATGTTTTGAAGGCTGGAGCTCAGCAGCAACGTGCGCCATTGCGTGCAATCTCCGTTCGCCATCACGTCGATTGCGACGGTCGGACATGTCGGCGCGCCCGAACTCACATTGATGTTGTGATAAATTGCCGCCTTACGACGATTGAATTGAATGCGTTCGAGCATATCCGCCGCTAAATTCGTTACCCGCGTTTGGTTGTTGGCATCCACGTTCTTTCTCAATGAGAACGATTGTATGCCCGTCAAAGCCAGGAGGCCGATCGTTAGTATCACGGCAGCCACCATGCTCTCGATGAGCGTAAAGCCATCGTGTCTCCAGTAAGCACGAGTCATCATGCGGAGAAGTCGCGCATTTATGGACACGTAGACGTTGGGCACCATGTCACCTTCCCTGATGGCATTACCGACACGGAGTAGACTAATCCTCTCGCATTTGCGATCTGAATGACTTGACTCACAGCCGCAGTACTCAAACCCATTGACGAAAATGCCACATTCGTTGTGCCACCTGGCAATCCCGTCACACTTCCGTTCATCGTTTGAGCAGGAAATATTGCCAGCCCTGAAGCAGTTCCGCTGGCTTGAACAACCCCGCTGCCCAATAATTGAATTATGACCACCGCTTGACGGTTGCGATTCATCGCTACGACTCTCGCCAGGTTTAAGTTACTGGAAAACTCGCTCACGGCCTCCCGCAGATCATGATCGGATTTCCATTGCGTATAGGATGGGATGGCGAGCGCCGAAAGAATCCCGATGATCGCCACGGCAATCATCATCTCGATCAGTGTAAAGCCGCTCTCGGAGTTCTTAAGCCTATCCATACAATCTGTCCTATTTTGCACCCGTACACCCATAGCGCCAGTCACCCTCACGCAAAGGACATGCCGTTAGGCACAAGGGGACAATCCTGCCTAAGCTATTGATTTACAATCACGCCTTAGGGACTGCCTCCCTTCTACATGAACAGTTTTCGGACCTGTGAGGGACAATTTTCGGCGAGGAAGAAAACTTAACTGGAGGAGTTCATGAGTGGGAGAGGACGCTGTGAGAGAGAAGAAGCGGCCTAATACGGATACAACACATTGGCTATTTCATCGCCACGGCTCTGACTTGGCGATAGGTGGTGAGCCCTTGAAGTGCCTTTCGGATGCCGTCTTGGACTAGTGTGACCATCCCATCTTTGAGTGCAAGAGTCAGCATCTCGGTCGTGCGCGATCGAGCCTGGATGAGCTGCTTCATGGTTTCCGATGGAAGCAGCCATTCATGGAGGGGCACTCGTCCCTTGAAGCCGGTTCGGTTGCAGGCCTCGCAACCTCGTCCACGGTGCAGACTCCAATCGGCTGTGTACTCAATGCCGAGTGTGGACCAGTCCTGCGCTCCGCAGCCCTGTACTAGTTCGTCGTACTCCTGTCGACTCGGATGATAGGCCTCCTTGCACTGGGTGCAGATCCGTTTGCACAGACGCTGGGCGAGCACTCCCAACATGGCGTCGGCAAAGTTGAACGAGTCGCACCCGAGATCCAACAAACGGATCACCGTTTCGACTGCACTGTTCGTATGGAGGGTACTGAGCACCAAGTGGCCGGTGAGCGAGGCTTCGATGGCGATGTCGGCCGTTTCTTTATCACGTATCTCACCAATCATGATGACATCGGGGTCGGCCCGCAGAAACGCCCGCATCGCAGCCGCGAAGGTGAGACCGATCTTTGGGTGGATCTGGACCTGGCGGAGGCCGTCTTGTGTAATTTCAATGGGGTCTTCAGCCGTCCAAATCTTTCGTTCGTCGGTATTGATATGCTTGAGAATCGCGTGCAGGGTCGTCGTTTTTCCGGACCCGGTGGGTCCGACGCACAGGATGATCCCGTGAGGTTTCTCCGCGATGGCTTGAACGGCCTGTAAGGTGGCGGGTGTAAATTCCATCGCCTCCAGCGGCATCGGTTGTTTGGCCGTAAGAAGACGCAGCACGACGTCTTCGTCCTGTCCGGCAGTGGGCAGGGTCGCGACGCGTAATTCGATCTCTCGATCCTTCGTCAACCGGTACCGGATCTTGCCGTCTTGGGGTTTGCGCCGTTCGGCAATGTCGAGATTGGCCATGACCTTGATGCGTGACACGACCGCGCGCCGATAGGCCGCGGGAATTCCCATATAGGTGAAACACGTGCCGTCGACGCGCAGGCGCACAGTCATGTCTTTACGGTTCGCATAGGGTTCGATGTGAATATCCGACGCGCCGAGGCGATCGGCTTCGGCGATCACTTGATTGGTCAGCCGCACAATGGCCGAGTCGTTCTCGTCGATCCCGCCGGATACGCGATCGATGGCAGCCTCAAGATGGATTTCATTGACCAACTCACCGAGGATGGCGCCGATGGAGCCGCTGGTTCCCTGGCCCTTCGCCAGATGGAGAAATTGCTCGATGTCCCGACGCAGGCCCACGGCATAGCGAATGGTCATTCCAGGAAATGTGCGCCGCACGTCCCAGCCCTTGTCAAAATCGTGCGGATCGTTGGTGAGCACGTCCATTAACGAACCGCGACGCGCGATCGGTAGCCAGAGGTTCTTCTTGAGATAGTCAAGATTGAGTGTTTTCAGCAAGTCGGCATCGATGACTGTTCGTTCGTCATACGGCAGATAGGGACATTGATAGAAATCACTCAAGGCGGACCCCAGTGCCTCCTTCGGAACCTCGTAGCGGTCCAAGAGCAACGCTTCGAGATCAAGCACACTGCCAACCGATTCATCGACGGCAGCCGTCATGCTGGAAAGGCTGATAATCCCTCGATAAACCAAGCTATCAAGCACGTTTTGTTCGATCGTACAACGTGTGGGTATCAATGCACGGCTGCGCTTCTTCCCTTCGGTTCCACCAGCCACGACGTCTGTCTCGACCGTCATATGCGATGCCTTTCGTTCTCGCCTTCCTGCTAATAGAAGCTTCAGAAACGATTATAGCCCCCTGGCGAAATCTAGAGATGAAAGATGCCACGCACAGCGCCAGCGCACTCACAGGCGGTTCAAGATGGTCGTCCAGCAGGGCCGCGGCGAGCTAAGAGACGAGGCGTACACTTCTGTACGTTGAGCCTCTGAGTGATACGAAAACTCCCCTGACGGACTTTTCAACAGTCTGCTAGTATTTTGCCAACCACGTGCCGGGTGCCCGATACACCACGGGTACCCCTCGAAAAAGTCCGCGCGCCAAATCTGCGTTGTACCAGACCTCAATGCCGGTACCGGTTTCAATCGACGTCATGCTCTGTCCTGCCAGCACTGCTCCATACAGGCGAGCGGATCGCTCAATCCTAATCGCTCCCGCCGCAAACAGCAGCCCGTTGAGGTGGATGCCGGACAATTGTACCGGCACCCTACTTCCGATCGACTGTGTCCCTGGCGGAGACGGACTAAGGACTGGAAGAGATCTCCCTCCGGCACGAGGCCTAACCACCACATGACCCTGCACGACCAACAAACCTTCGACGTAGTCCGTGTCCAGCACCAGCGTTCCCATATTATCGACCAGTGGCGGTTGCCCATCGATCGTATCGATAAACACTAACCCGCGATAATCTCCGATGGCCTGAGATTCCAGCGCGTCTGCAGCCGTGATTCCCTGATCCGAGTCCGAGGCCCCCTGCGGATGAAGCTGCCCGGCACGATCGAGTCGATAATAGGTCCCCCACCGCAACGCGATCTTCTTGAGCGAGTCGTAGTCCCACCGATCGAGCCTCACCCCGGGTGTCGGGTATTGGCGCACGTGCACATTCTCGGGAAGCGGAGGATTCGCACCTTGGCCGGGTGGAGGTGCGATAACCGAAACGGTCCCTCCGACCCAATACTCTATCCAACGATCCTGTATAGAGATCATCTGGTCATACGACTGACCTGTCACTGACGCGCTGTTGCTCTTGAGAACCAGATCCTCGACTCGCTGCACAGCAAGATCGCCCAATACCCGTTGATCGCCCCAATGGACCATGACGGGAGAGGCACCGCCTGGTTGCATGGTGCCAAGCGCTTGTCCTACCTGCACTGCCGCACGGACGGCGGGAATCGACACAGCCCCAAGCTGAAGCTGCACCGTTCGTGTGACTGGGCGGCGATCGACCGTTGTGGCCGTGACCTCAACCGTGCTCAGCAAACCAGGCTGCAGCGGGCCATACACTTTCACCGTAAGAATACGGCCGAGCCCTTGCAGAGCATTGTAGAGGCCGTTGGGTGAATCATTGAGCGTCTGATTGTCCGCTTGGTTCGCCGCATCAAGCATGATGTCTGGGCGATCCACGGTCCCGACAAACTGTGACCGCCCGGCCTCGCCGAAGAATGACGGCCCGCTCACAAGGTCGCCTTGACGCTTGGCGAGCAATCCGGCAATGCCTGTTGGAGTGACTGAGGGATCGTGGAACCAACTCATCACCACATCCGCAGCACCGTCAGCCAGCTGTTGCGTGACGTTGTCCTCTCGCATGGCGCTCACACCAGGTCCATCCTGACCCGCCAGGTACAGAGAGGTCATCCCGGCGATTCCAAGCAAAAAGATCAGCATGAGCGCCGCAAGAAGCACATGGCCCTTGTCGCTCTGGTTCATGAATTGTGATGCACGCCGTCCTTCCATCCCCATATCGTCACTCCTATTTTTATAGGAAATGCGCCATTAAGACCTCAGGCTCATTTCTCGAACCTCTCGTGCTCCTTGATCGGACATCATCACTTCAACCACGACCCGCCTGACAAGTGCTGGTTGTGTCACCACCTGCCCGCTTGCATCCCAGTAGGAGAATCGCGCTTCCCTAATATCTCTGACCAAGACACTCGCACCACCATCGACCTGTCTTAGCAACCTCAGCCCACCCAGGTCATCGCGGCGGCTGTAGTAGCGGACACGATTCAGGAGAACGACATAGGCTCCAGATGGAATCGCCGTGGTCATCGGCTCCGTCACCGTCAGCACATGCCGTTGTCCATCACGAGCCAGGGCCAGCGTCTCGCAGCGCTCAGCCCAACAAACCACAATGGTTCTCCGATCATCCCACCCTCGTCCGTCTTCGACCGACAGCGCCGTTTGGCCGATCGCTGCCGCGGACGTGATCGTCGTTGAGAGTCCTTGCAGATTCGCCGAAAACTCCACTGAGTCCGAAGCCACCATGGTGAGAGAACCGGATCCTGCGAGCCGCAATTCCTGCTCAAGCACTTCCAACCCAAGGCGAAGATCTTGCTGTTGCGCCACCTCACGTTGTTGCCTCATAAACTGTTGCTGGAAATAGGATAGGGCCTGAAGCGTGGCGCCCAAAACGACTAACCCTGCCGCCATCGCAAACATCAGCTCGGTCAAGCTGGTCCCTGCCTCAGTCCTCGCTCCGTGGAAAATATCTCCTGTTTGTTTTCCTAGGCGCATTTTGTCTCCCATGAGTGGCGGCATATTAATGGCTCCCAACAAACACGGGATTAGCTAGCAACGTTCCGACTCGTACTTCGCGCGAGCCCGACCCGGTAGCATAGGCTGCACGAGCCTCGATCACGACATGCCCTGAAGCCGATAGTGAACTGGACCGGCTCGTCGTCACCGTCCAGATCAGATGGACGCCATCCTGGTCCCAACTCCCGAAGTACGTTCCATCACCGGCCACTACATCGCCGCCTACTCCGTCGTCATGCATGACAAGGTCCGGGACACCATCGTGGTTCAGATCGTCCAGCAAGAGACGATCCCATCGCGCAGATCGCTTGGCCTCAATCCGCGATTCCGCCATCGCCAAGGCACGTGTCGCCAACATGTTATTTCGAAGGCTCCGTTCTGCTGCCTCAAACGCTCCCATCGCCCCAGCTAGCCCGATTAACGTCAACGCCATAGAAACAAACACTTCGGCAAAGCTGGCTCCGCCCTCTGCATGAAATAGCCGGTCTCGCGTCATGAGGCGGACACTCTTCCTGTGATGCTCACCGTGAATGTGGTTTCCCGGCCCTGGCTGTCTCGCACGCGAATGGTAGTGGGAGTCGCAGACCGACCACTGGGATGAAACAGCAGTTCAGGGCCGACGCTTGGCTCCTCCACGACCACCCCCTTGTCCCCATATTGATAGACATGCAGGATGCCCTCGGCATCCGCACGCCGGAGCGTGATCGTGCGGCCATCTCGATCGAATATGACCCGAAGGCGCTCTCGCCTGGCCATCGCCAGCTGTCTAGCGAGCCGGAGCTCCGACGCAATCTCTGCGATAGCGCTACGCGCCTGACCCCTTGCGGTTAACGTCTGATAACTCGGCACGGCCAACATGCTCATGATGCCCATGATCGCCAGTACGATGAGGAGCTCCGGCAGGCTCCAGCCCTGTTCCTGCATCCGTAATATTTTCGGCATGCTCCCTCCTCTCACAGACAATTTCCACCTACGATAAAGAACGTGGCTTCCAAGACTCGTGCCCACGTTGGTCCACATCCACATCACTGAATACTTTGCGAGGAGAGGGAACAAAATACTTCGCAAGTCCGCGCAGTTTTGTATTGTCATGATGAAACATGGAAACGGAGGGGAGGCGTGTGCCGACCAAGACAAGGAAGGAAAACTGAAAAACACCTGTCTATTCAGATACAGGGATTCGTCCGAAGAGATACGAAGAGAGTCGTTAGTGGCCAGGGCCGAGGAGGCCTTGATACCAATCGAGAAGCGGTTGGGCAAAAAACATGGAGAGGAGGGCACCCAACACAAGAAAGGGGCCAAAAGGGATATAGTCATCGCGCTTGATGATGCGCAGAACGATCAAACTGATGCCGATGATAGACCCAGTGAGCGAACCGATCATGATCGTAAGGAGCGCTGGCTTCCAGCCAAGAAATGCACCGACCATCGCCAGCAACTTGATATCACCGCCTCCCATTCCCTCCTTGCCGAAGAGATAAGGGCTCAACCAGGCTAGAAACCAAAGGATGCCGCCTCCAATGGTGAGGCCAAGCACCGAATTAATCACACCCACGGGAAGGACGGTCGCCGCGCCCAGAAGTCCAACCACCATTCCCGGTATGGTAATGACATTGGGGATTATCTTATGGGTGAGATCCGTTCCCGTCACCACGACCAACGCCGAAAACAACAGGGCATAGAAGACGGCCGTCCAGCTTGGACTGAAAAACCATACGATCGTGAGATAGCCGAGAGCATTGGTGACTTCGACCAAGGGATAGCGTATCGGAATTGGCACGCGGCAAGCCCGACAACGGCCCCCAAGCCAGAGATAACTGATCAGAGGAATATTATCGTAAAACTCGATAGGGCGCGCGCACGAGGGGCAATGGGAGCCAGGCCAGACAATCGATTCGCCTCGTGGCAATCTGAAGATGCAGACGTTGAGAAAACTGCCGATCAACGCGCCGAGGGTCCCGACCACAAGATAGAGCAACCATTCTTGCATCATCAACTCAGGAGCCGACGTCTGCTCGGAACACACGAGCCGCTTCGCATGCCAAATAAACGTAACTAGGTAGCGTCACTAGGGCTAATCTCCCGCGATTTACTTATGACGAGCGAGTCCTCTATAATCCACGCATACCTGGTGAGCGTTTATTCCTGCACGTTTCTTCGCCAAATTAAATTATAGGGTAAAATTATATTCGCCAAAGGAGAACAGTACAATGGCACGGATAGCACGAATCACAAAAACGAATCCCACTCCCAAAGCAAAGCCCAAACCAAAACCCAAACCTTCCCTGGCCAATCTGGCCCCGCCCCCCCGTAAGAAGCGACCAGAATCGCTCACCAGTCGGGAGCAGGAGATCCTTGAACTGATTTGGGCCGGGTTCAAAAACAAGGAAATCGGAGAGCGACTCAAGATCAGCGTCAAGACCGTCGAGGCGCATCGGGCTAATATGATGAAAAAGATGCGCGTCTCAAACACCGCGCAGCTACTAAAAATGGCGATCCAGGACGGGACCATCAAGATTCGGTAGGCTTCGCCGCTGGCGCCGCAACACGGCGGCGCTGGCGGACCGCTTCGAACAGCGTCACCGCTGCTGCAGCTGAAACATTAAGCGATTGCACCTTACCCAACATCGGAATTCTCATCCGGTCGTCACACGCTCCTAGTACACCAGGACGAATGCCCTCCCCTTCTCCTCCCAGTACCAGCGCAATCGGCCCGGTCATGTCGATATCGGTGTGGAGCTTCTCCGCCTGCGGATCGACGCCGTAGACCCATATGCCCGCCTCTTTAAGGTCCTGAATCAGACGAATCAAATTCACCACGCACCCAACGAAGATGTGATCAAGCGCCCCCGCGGAGACCTTCGCCACCACCGGCGTCAAGCCGACGGCGCGACGTTCCGGGATAAACACCCCATGGACACCCGCCGCTTCGGCCGTCCGCAAGACCGCTCCCAAATTGTGGGGATCTTCGACCCCGTCAAGGAGCACAAGAAAGGGCTTCTCACCTCGCGTCTTTGCCCGGTCAAGAATCTGCTCTGTCGTGCTGAAGGATTTGGCCGCGATAAACGCAATCACGCCTTGATGATTCCCGGTCGGCACCAATCGCGTAAAGGCAGGAGGCGGTTCGATATGAACCGGAACTCGCTTGACCTTCGCCAACTGCACGAGATCGGCAAATTGCCGATCGGTTCGCATCAGGACCAGCCGTTGCAGCGGGCGCGAACCAGCACGCAAGGCTTCACGCACTGCATGCAGCCCGTAAATCAGTTCCGGGGGACTATCGCTTCCACCGGCTGGTGCCATCGGGCTTGTCTTCGATGACGATGCCGTGGGAGGCGAGGAACTGACGAATCTCGTCGGCCTTCTTGAAATTTTTCTGTTTCCTGGCTTCATTGCGTTCGACCAACTTTCCTTCTATTTCTTCATCGTTCAAATCCGACACGGCTGACAATTCACTCGGTGGAAAATTTCTCCGACTGAACAGAGGCTGTTGGAAGCTCGGGTCCAAGTTACTAGCTTCTGCTTGTTGTCTTTCCGCCAAGTGGTAGGTCTGACTGTGTGGCCCTTTATATCTAGTAAGGGTGACAAAATGCCAATAGTCTGACTGAAACAGTCCCAGGCAGTTCCCCAGAGAACGAAACTCCTCTCTAGCAATATTTCGTGCCTCAGTCGAGAGGCCCTGGTCTAGCAGTTTATTCACACCGCTCCGCATTCCCTGCAAAGCCGCAATTGCCATCGGCGTATTGAAGTCATCATTCATTGCTTCACAGAACGCCACTCTACAGCACTTCATCACTCCAGGAAGATCCTTGTCAGCCGTGGTATTTCCTGTTTTTTCTTTAAGGCGATTAAATAGATCATAGAAGCCGTTCAATGTCTGCTTAGCTTCGTTTATTGCGTGATCCGAGAAATCAAGCGGGCCACGATACTGGGTCGCGAGGAGAAAGTATCGTAGCATCTCTCCGGCAATATCCTCTGGCCACTCGGATTTCTCAAAGATCTCTCTGATCGTGAAGAAATTCCTCAGGGACTTGGACATCTTCTCCTGGTTGATTTGCACAAAACCGTTGTGAACCCAGTAGCGCGCAAATTCCTTCCCGGTGGCACCGCAAGACTGTGCAATTTCGTTTTCGTGGTGAGGGAAAATGAGATCCATTCCCCCACCATGAATATCGAAGGTCTCACCTAAATGACGCATCGCCATGGCAGAACATTCAATATGCCAGCCCGGTCGCCCTGGGCCCCAAGGACTCTGCCATGACGGCTCACCCGGCTTACTGCTCTTCCAAAGCGCGAAATCCATAGGATGGCGCTTCCGTTCATCCACATCCACCCTGGCGCCGGCCTGCAAATCGTCGAGCTTTCGTTTCGAGAGGCGGCCATAGGCAGGATACTTGTCGACCTGGAAGTAGACGTCGCCGGCCACCTGATAGGCGAGGCCTTTCTGAATCAACGTACGGACCAACTCAATAATTTCAGCCATATGCTCGGTGGCTTTCGGTTCATTCGTCGCCCGCCGAATGCCCAGCTTGTCCATGTCCTGATAGTAGGCCTCGATAAATTCGGCGGTAATCACGTCGAAGGATACGCCTCGTTCATTTGCCCGTTTGATAATCTTGTCATCCACATCGGTGAAGTTCTTGACGAATTCAACCTGGTAGCCGCTGAACTCGAGATAGCGTCGGATCACATCGAACACGAGGGCGCTACGCGCATGACCGATATGGCAGTAGTCGTAAACGGTCACGCCGCAGACATACATTCGAACGGTCTTCGGGTTGAGCGAGTGGAACGGCTCTTTTTTCCCCGTGAGTGTGTTGTAGAGCGAGAGCATAAACTGGCTACAACTCCGGAGTGATGCGACGCTTCGGCCAATGGGACCAGAGGAAATAGCCCACCATGAGCGCCAAGCTCAGGCCAATCACGACGTCGAACTGATGAAAATAGTCTCTCAGATGCTCCCACTTTTCTCCCATTTTCAAGCCAATATAGGCCAGGAAATAGCACCAGGGCAATGCACCGAGAAAGGTGAAGAGGACGAATCGATAAATGTTCATGCCAGCAATGCCGGCTGGCAG